>CEPX01194892.1_pt1 | contig 11411 bp, 16 predicted proteins | sample 361361 | NCBI WGS metagenome assembly CEPX01 (sample SAMEA2619974, study PRJEB7988) | marine metagenome | biome: marine biome (ENVO:00000447); feature: mesopelagic zone (ENVO:00000213) & marine oxygen minimum zone (ENVO:01000065); material: "saline water (ENVO:00002010), including plankton...
GCGGCTCGCCATAGTTCCCCGCGTCCCAAGGCGTTTCCGGCTCGTCAGGGCCGCGAAGCAGGGTCACGATGAATGCACCATCGCCCACATCGCGGGCAACCTCGCGAAGTGCTGCGGCGACCTCAGCCGCGATTTGAGAGCCTGACATTTCTGCACACTCCCGTTTGTTTTCTAAGGGGTTGTGCGCTATAAGATGCAAGCGCCCCGGATGCTGGACACATCGCAGGGCGCTCTAACCGAACTAACACGTTGGAGGTGTCAGGTGGCTGCACAATCCCTATGCATTATCGACAATTGCCGCAAGCCCGTCCGCGTTAAGTCGCGTGGATGGTGTCAATCTCATTATCTTCGCTGGCTTCGCCATGGCAACCCCCTCGCTGGCGGCACGCCGCTAGGCTCGGGCATGGCATTAATTCAGACAGCGCTCGAAACCGAAACCGATGAATGCGTCATTTGGCCGTTTGGCACTAACGGCCAAGGCTATGGCTTAGTCACGGTCGGCGGCAAGCATCACGCAGCACACCGTGTCGTTTGTAAACTGGCCCATGGCGAACCGCCCAGCCCCGAGCTTTTCGCTTTGCACCGTTGCGGCAACGGCCATCTTGGGTGCGTCAACCCACGTCACTTGCGTTGGGGAACTGCCAAAGAGAACAGCGCCGATCGAAATCTACACGGCACAGGGCAGAGAGGCGAAAAATCAAACAGCGCCAAGCTAACTGAATGCCAAGCTCGGGAAATACTCTCCTTAAAAGGTAAAATGTCTCAGCGAGCTATCGCGGCAAAATTCGGCGTAGGCCAGCGAACGATTAGCGACATCCACAACCGCATCACTTGGGTTGACCTAATTTAACCCACTCACTCAAGATGGTCCTGCATCCGCTGCATCAGCTCCATCTTGGCCATTTCCAGACCTCCAAGCAGCGCATACGGGCCGATCATGCCCGCGATGGTGTAGGACGCCAGCCCATCGCCATGCAGTGATGCGGCAACGAACCCGGTGATTTCCCCGGACTCTGCCTTTTCCAGCATGTCCCGCAGGAAGGCGATGCAGCTTTCATTCGGGGTGGGCGTCAGGACAGGCCCGCCATGCAGGGAAGTGACGTTATGCACGGTCGAGATATCGGGGGGCTGCCGCATTCACATACGGCTTTAGCAGATCAGCGGCCATCGTGACAACCGCGCGCTGTGCGTCAACGCCCGTCTGTCCCGTCGCGGTCCATCCGATGTTGCCAACCTGCGTTAGAACCTTCTGCTGACCGGGGACGATGCTGGGCTGCAACCCGTTCGGTGTCGCGACTTCATAGCGCGCCAGGATCGATTGAGCCTGCTTGACCTCGGCAGGGATGTCGCCGCCAAGCGTCGGGAACGGATAGTCCGCTTTCCAGTTCAGCGACTTGAGATAGAGGAACGCCCGGCGGATCGCGGGCTCGTTGGCCGTCACGGTCTCGCCGAACAGCGCAGCCACCTCGGCAACGTATTCCGCGCCCGTGACAAAGCTGTCAGCGCCGTTAACGCCAGTGCCGTCCTCTATGGTGAGGGCCATTAGCCAGCCTTCCTAGGACGCCCGCGCCGCTGGCGATCTTCTACGGCTTCAACAACCGCCGTTGTCAGGCTTGCGCTTGCTGGCGTCTTGGGCGAGACGATCTGCCCTCTAACCTGCGCGTCATACATCGCTTGAATGGCGAGCTGTTCATGAATTTTCATGCGGCTCTCCGTGCGCGGGCCTTGCGCTGGATGCGCGGGGCAATCGCGGCGCGCTTCTTGTATTTCTTCTTCATCACGCCTCCAGTGCCTACGCTTGCCCGTATGGCTTGCGTCCCTTGTAGAGTATCATGGCTGGGTCAGTGGTGCCCGTAAGCACTCTGCGCTTGGCGGTGTCATAGGAAACGCCGGTCTCCCTGCACCACTCAGCAAGCGTCTGCTTTCTGCCCTGCCACTCAATAATCACGTTGTTGCGCTTGTTTGCGCCTTGCTCATAAAGATCGGCCCACCGACAGTTCTCGGGCCAATAGCCTTTATCGTTGTCTATGCGGTCAATCTGGTGCCTCTTGCTGGGCGGCTCGCCCATATCTGCAAGAAAGACCTCGAAGCTATCGCGCCAGACCGGCGACATATCCAACCCGCGGCCGCCGTAATCAGGATACCGCTTGTCGTTCGGGTTAAAGATGCGCCTCTTTATCCCCTTCCAAGTTTGATATGCCTTAGTGGGCTTCCCATCCTTAGAATGGCCGTGCTTTGTCTTGTATTCCGATTTGTAGCGTGCCGAACACGCTCTGCACCACCTAGTGTTGCCGTTGCGCAGGTTGCCGCCATCAACGACAATCTCGCCACCGCAATCGCAGGCACAAACCCAGTGCGCTCTTTTGCGCCCCGAATTACTCACTTTGTGCTGCATTGAAACTGCCGACAAGGAGCCAAAACGCTCGCCAGCAACTATTGGAAATCCGCCCATAGAATGACCCCTATCGGTTAAGACAGGGGCCATTCTAATCCGTTAGTCAATTGGCGTCAAACGGAACTATCCATTTGTAACCAATGCGGCGAACGGGATGTTTTTGCGCTCGACAACGCGGTTCCAGTTGCCAGCCAGGCGGAGCTGGGCCAGCGTGGCGTTACCGTTGGTCAGGGTGGTGCTGGTGAAAGCCGTGCCGAGCGGGTGGATCACCCAGCTCTTGCGCTCCCAAAGCGTTTCCACGCCCGCGCCGTTGCCCTGCGAGGCTTCGCGCTCCAGTTCCACCGGGGTCTTGGGAGTGCTTTCGTCATAGCCGATCAGGCCAGCGCCGAACAGGAACGAGGTGTAGGTCGCAGCGGCGTCAGTTCCGCCCGAACCCGCCGCAGCAGTGAAGGGCAGGCCATCATCGACGATCACACGGCGGCCCATGAACGTTGCGGTCATGGTGCCCTGCGAGTCCGGGATGAACTCGATATCGTCGTTATCGACCATGCGCTTGTAGACAACCGAGTGGACCGCAATGGCCACGTAATCGTCATAGTGGTCGCCGCTGGTGAACGCCGCAGTCGTGAAGGCCGCACGCGAGAACAGCGTGCCCGCTGCCACACCTGCGTTGGTGGCGGCAGCGATGTTGTTGCGCATGTCGCCGCTGTCGTTGGCCACGTTGTCCGCAAGGACGCCCTGGAGCGATGCAATCACGCGGCGCTGCCACTGACGCATCCAGTAAGTGCCGAAGCGGTTGCGAACCTGCTGCATCGGGTCTTGGCCAGCCAGTTCCGCAGTCAGATCGGCGCTCGAATAGCCCTGATTGAGCGATGCGAGGCGGGCGATCTGGACGCCGGTCGTGACCTTGGCGGGGACCGCTACGTCTGCCGGGTTGTCAGTGCCGTAGTTGGGCTCGTCCGAAGCGTCGAGGTCTTTCCAGAACGGCAGTTCCGCAACGCGACCGCCATTGCCGAACAGGTTGCCCAGCGCGGGATTGCGGACAGCAACGCCGCTCTCGAAGAAAGCCGTCTTCTCGGGGCCGTTGACGGCGGTATACGAAGCATAGACCTCGGGGACAAAAACGTCCGCAAGCTGAGTGGTTGCCATTGTCGTGTTTCCTGTGATTAGGCGGCGGCGAGCCGCTTGAAGGTTTCGGGATCAGTGCGGAACAGTTCAATCCGCTCCTTGTCGCCCATGGTCGCGAAGGTTTCCTTCGTGACGGGCGCTCCGCCACCGTTACCACCCTTGGCCCCGCCACCCCGTCCGGGGTCAACGTAGCCCTTGCCCTTGCCTGCTGCCCACTCGCGAACATATGCGTCGATCGCCTTCGGCCCCATGTCGGTTTCAAAGTGCGGAACGCCGTCTTCGCCAATAGCGACGTGACGCGAAAGAACGGCAATAGCGCCAGCCATCAAGCCCTCATCGGTCACGCCCGCTGCGGTGAGCTGCTGGACCAGATCGCGCTCGATTGCATTCTTGCGCGCCGTTTCGATCGCGCTCTCATACTTGCCCTTCCAGTCATCGCGCTCAGCTTCGAGCTGTTGGCGCACTTTGATGACTGCCGCCTCATCGGCCTTGCCGTCCTTGAGCTTCGACCACTTCTCAGGGTCGAAATCGTCGGGCAGGCTTTCCGACCTGGCTTTGTATTGATCGCGCTCAGCCCGCACCTTTTCGCGGTCGGCCTTTACGCTCTCATAAGCGTTGACGAGATTGAGAACGTCTGGATGTTCACGCACACCTTCGATTTGAAGGTAATACTTGCCATCACGTTCGGCATAAAAGGGGATCAAAGCCTCGTTGAGGCCAGTGGTGGTATCAATGACGGTCTTGAGCATTGCTCAATTTCCTTTGGGTTGTGGTGCGCGTTGCGCGGTTAGGCGACAACCGCCGCGTCATTGACGAGGGGCATGTCGATAAGCCTGTTTTCTTGCTCTGCCGTGCGTTCCGGCGAATAGATGCCGCCGCGCTGGCCAAGAGCGTGCAGGGTGTCCCAAGACATCCCGCCTTCCTTGTAGACACCGAACAGCGCCGCAAAGTCCTGCGGCGACATGGTGCGGTCCATAAGATCAGTCGGAGCTTCAACCACGATACCGTCTTCCGGCAGCCCCATCAGCATGGCGACATTGCGCAGGCTGCGCTCCAAGAGCAGGCAGGACGATTGCGCGATGCTGACAAGCGTTGCGGTTTCACTGGCATAGCGTAGGCGCTTGGCCTCACCGCTTTCATCACCCGCCGCAGTCTGCTCGAACAGCCGCGCCCCTGCCATGACCGCTGCCTCGCGGTCCTTGTCCATTTCCTCGCGGCGAGCCTTCAAGCCGGTGTCTGGCATCGCCACGTATTTCAGATCGGGCGTCAGGCCCTCGGTCCCGCGCATCTCGTGCACGACACCGGCCCCAACTGCGCTAGGGGCGTCTCCGTTGATCGCTACAAGCGTTGGGTTGCCGCCCATGTAAAGAGCGTTTTCCTGGTCGGCGCTCTTGCGGTAAATCGACAGAGCAGCGCGGGCCACGCCGATCAGCGGCGGCGGCTCAACACGCGGCGAAAGGTCCATCGCGCTGGCGATCGCAAGCGGGATGCGGGGCAACAGCCTCCCGCCACGCCCCCGGACCTGGATAGGCTCGCCCGTTTCCGTCTGCCCGCTGTAAACGGCAGCAGCGTAGAATGAGCCGTCCATTGTCAGGACGCGGTATTTTTCAAGCTGCTCCCATACAAAGCCCGTCCGAACGAGGTCTGTCTCGTCCAGAACATACCAGTTGTCGTCCCAATTGATGAGCGTGTCGCGGTTATAGCCTGCAAGCCAAGGATCGCCGCCGCTTTCGGCCATATCGGCCAATACCGAATACCCGCCGATCACCAGCAGCTCGCGCGTGATGCGGCGATGGAATGCCTCAAGGGGCAGGCCATGGCTGTCGGCGTTCTCCCAAAGGTATTCCATCTGAGCAGGCATCTCGATGGGGATTTCACGGCCATGGATGATGCCGATCATTGCCGCAACCGATGGAGCCAGCAACTCAGGAAACTGAGCCCGCTTGATGTAAGCATCGTATAGAGCCGCGCCGCCATCCTCTGCCGTCTTATAGCCGGTCGGCTTGGGCAGGTATGTTTCGCCGCGCGACTTGACCGCGCTTTCGCCGTCCATGCAATCGCGCATCAGCTTCCACTCTGCGCGGCGCTCTGCCGTTATTGAAGGATGGTAGCTTTTGACTGTTGCCATCAGAACGCCACCGCCTTTGTCTTACTCCGCCCAACCGCCTTAATCAGCGGCGCAATGGCGTATCGGATCGCGTCAATCGCGTGGTTGTTGGCGTCGATGACATCAGGCAGGATGTCGCCGGTCAGCCGGTCGGTCTTGTGCGAATACAGCCGGAACTCGCGCGCCGTGCCGGTGCAATCCGGGTGGACCATGATCTTCTCATAGCCCCGCATGAACCGGATGCCCTCCATCACGCTGTTAGGCCACTTCTTGACCGCCTCGATCCGGGGCAGGCCGTTGCGCCCGAGATAGCTGATCGTCTTGGGCTCCGCGCTGTCTGCCCTGGCCACGTAGTCAGCAATGCGCGGCATCCGTTCCTTGATGAAAGCTGCCGTGCCGTCGATCTCTATGCCGGTCTTGTATGCCTCGCGCCGAACCCAAAGCCGATTGGCATGGACATACACCTCAACCGCAGCGAGCGGGTCAGGGCGGAAACCGAAGTCAATCCCGTAATAGGGGCCGTCCCAACCATGGCCGGGCTCGAACTCGTCAACAGCGAACTTGCCCGAAAAGACCTGCGCTTCCGTCAGGGTGAGGAACGCCCCCTCCCATACGTGCTCATAGGCCTCAGGCCGCAGCCGCTGGTCGTCTAGGCGTTCTTCTTCAAGCTCCGCCGGAAACCATGGATTGTCCCGCCAATTGATGTCCGTGATGATGCAGCGCGATGGCGTCTGCTCGATGAACCGCCGATGTGTCGCACTCTCGGGGCTTTCAGGGTTATAGCTCACCCAATTCTCAGAACCGGCCTCGCGGATCGTCGGGATAAGCTTGCGCCAGGCCCCCTCGGATACGCTTTCCGCCTCGTCCGTCCAGTTCAGAAGAATGCGGGCCTTCGACTTGATGCCGTCCAGATTATACCGCAGCCCGGCAAATACATATGACACCCGCCGATTGCGCGTGCGGACGTATTTTTCGCCGATCTCGTAATAGGCATCTAGCCACGGCTCTGACCGGATCGCCGCCTTGATCTCTTCCAGCGAGCTTTCGTCCAGCGTGTTGAGATGTTCGCGCGATGCCAGGATGACACCCTCGCGCCCTGCCTCTGCAAGCTGGTATCCGTAAACTGCCGTCATCTTGGCCAGGCTGCGTGTCTTGCCCGAACCGCGACCGCCCTTGAACACGCGATGGCGCGCTTCTTGGGCGAAGTTGGCAATGATCTTGGGCGGTAGCTCTAGCTCAACTTCCATCGGCCTGTGGGGCCACTAGCCTAACGACAGTCGGCTTTTGCGCCATGCTGCCATCGCTGGACGTGTGATCGACCGAAGCGAGCTTGGCGTGGACGTAAGGTGCCGCCTTGTTTGCGGCGTCCAGCCTGACAGCCAGTTCGTTACACTCGTCTCGCATCACCTTGAGCATGTATTCGAGCGGGGTGATGCCGCTGGCTTCAACAGCCTTTGTCTGTGCGATCGTCTTTGCACTGCGCGCACCCTTCGGGCGTCCAGCGCCCGCGCGCTTACCGCCTTGAGGCATTTTGATTTCCTTTGATACTAAATCAACGCGCCGTTGTTTCTGCCACGCGCTCAGTGCCGAACCGCTGTTACCAGGTCATCTGCGTGATTGCGTCGGGTGAGGGTGGCAAGGCCGTGGGGCCTGTCTCGTAAAACTTGCCGGGGAAGCGTGTCCGCGCTCACACCCGGCGCTGGCTTAACCAGTATGCTTTCTCGTCTAGGCGCGTTCGATTGACGCAGCTCTAAGCATTGTCATTTCCATACTCGAAAAGTTCCGCTTGCGCAAGGGCTATATGCAATCTTTCCAGCCCACCGAAATCCGGAACTGCTTGCGATAGACGAACCGCGTCCCGTTGCCTTGCGGGGTCAGCGTGATGACAGCGCCCGTTGCCCCGTATTGGTTCTTGATGGTGAACTCATGGCTGCCATCAGGGTTGATCTTGGCAGGCGTTCGGTTGGCATGGGCGAGGCAGTAGGACAGCTCGGCAAGCGGCTTGTCGCTGACCAGGTCATAGCGGGGCTCGCGCGTTGCTACCGTCTGCGATGATGCGCAGCCTGCTAGAAGGATCGTCGCAATCAGAATGTGGGCGTTCATCTCGCCGTCTTTGTTGCGCAAAGCAATGCCTCCCCTTCATTCGTTAGGTAATAGCGTCCGCCCTGGCTACGATGGACAAGGCCCATTTCCCAAAGTGCTTCCACAGTGTTACGGCGACCAATATCGGACCAATGCTTTGGGCCTTCGCGCAACCGCATTAGGGAAAGCATTTGGTGACGGGTCATGAGCGCGACGCAATCTTGGCCTCAATCCATGCCGCAACCTCATCGCGGACGAAAGCAACGCGCTTTTCGCCTAATGTAACAGCCACCGGGAAATCTCCCCGTTCGCGCAACTTGAAGATGCTGGTGCGGCTGAGGCTGGTGATCTTGGCCACTTCATTAAGGCTAATCAAGGTCGGCATGTTGGACACGTTACACTCCTGTTTTCTAGGACCATTATTGCACATATGGCATTTCTAGGCTACAGAAATCACTTACATCAACCGCAGGTAAAGCGCCAGCCGATCCAGCGCGTTTCTCATAGTGGCCAAGTTCCGCTGGCGCGCGCGGTGGGCCAAACGCGGGTAATAGTCGTCAGTCAGGAACTTGTGCATCAATGCCCGCATGGCTTGGGGCCATTGACCTTGCGCTTCCAGAAACAGTTTGCGCGCGTGCGCCTGCGCTTCGGTGCGTGCCAGATGGCCATACTCGCAGCCTCCGAAAATGGGCTCAGCATAGCTGCTCGTCACTTTCTGCCCAAATGCCGATCGGTGATGCATTGTCCGATACCAATCACCCGCCGTGTATTGCGCCAGGTCAAACTCTCCAGCGCGATGCAGGCGGTCAAGGTGTGATAGCTTGAAGAACCGCCGCGTGCGCCCGATAGGCTGCTCGTTCGGGTCGATCTCGGCAGGGTTGACGAACTCGCACGGATCGCCCTTGGCCAAGCGTTCGGGCGTGGCGTCCAGGCGCTGCTCTGCCTGCTGTTGCGTCAGTCGCTTAATTTTGCGGCGGTGCTTTGCCATGGTGATTACCCCCTGTTATGCCGTCAGACCGGGACTTGCGGTGCGGCTGCGACGAACTGGCTGCACCGAAAATCGTAGGTTACGTCCACCGAGCCCTTGCTGCCGGGGAGGCCCATTCGAACCTTGTTGACGATGATCGACGCGAAATTTACCGAGGGCTGCGGACGGTGGTAGCAAAGGCCGTAATCCGCCTTGTTTGCCCAATTGGCGCTGCCTGAGATGTCATACAGACCCGGCGGCTTGTTCTTCTGCTCACCCGGCTTGGAGGGGTGAGCGACGATCCAGAAGGCAACGTCATATTGCTTGGCAAACCGCTTGATCGCCCGAAGCGATCGGGAGATGTATTCGGTCTCCGTCTCGTCCCTGCGGCGCTTGTGCTCCAGCTCGTTCCACGGGTCGAGCAGGACCATCTTGACGCCATCCCGCTGCACCGCGATCCGGCAATATTCCAGAAACGCCTCCAAGGTCATCTCAGCGTCTTCATCGACCGCCTGTGTGATGATGGTCAGCCGCTCTGCCAGAATGTCGTCAGCGTCGCTTAAATCGACCTTGCGCAGCTCGTTATCGTCGCATTGCAGGATGCTCTTGCGCAGCTCGTCGCGCAGGATCGGCTTAACGTCCGTCTCGAAGCTGGCCACGCACACCGGGAAATGATGGCGCATGGTGTGCGCGAGGATTTGGTTCATCAGGGTGGACTTGCCCATGTTGGCATAGCCGGTCACGACGGTCAGCGTGCCGGGGACGATGTAAACCTTGTCCCTGATCGGCTCGACACCGAGGCTGTAATGGCGCACCTCGCCACGCTCGGGGAAGTCTGCCAGCTTATAGAGGCCCTTGATCGGCACGTTCCGAGCGCGGTTCAGGCAATCGACAACCGCCTCCGCACCATACTCGACAAGCACCTCGTTCAGGTCCTTGCAGGGGAAGGGGTATTCGACGAACTTGCATCGATCGGCACCAAGCAGGGAAACGATATCGGACAGCAGGTGGCGACCTGCCGGGTCTTCATCGGCGGCGATGATGAAGGTCTGCACCTTGTCCAGATCGGCAATGTGCTCCCATACCCAGCTATACCGCTTTGCTTCCTCAGGCTGGTTCGTTTCGCTTGACGGCGCGCCGTTCGGGACTGAAACGACGAACTTGAAACCAACCGTCAGAGCCGCCAGGGCATCCCATTCCCCCTCGGTGATAATGACTGGCGCTCCCGAGCGGACTGCCGGGTCTGACAGGCAATCGGCGTTCCAAAGCGTCAGCGGTGCGCCGGGGTCCATCCGGTGACGCTTCTCGCTCGTCTGCCGATACTTGTGGTTTACCGTCTCCCCCTTGTGGGCGTAGGGCACGGTAAGCCAGAAGCCGCTGGCGTCGCGGGTTGTCGTCAGGCCGAACGCTTCCGCCAAGACCGGATCGATGCCCCGCGCCGAAAGCCAGTTTTTGTGATTGGGGTGAATGGTCATTCTTCGCTCCTGAAAATCCGCAGTGAAAGCAGTGCCAGACGAGGCCTCGGTCATCTCGGGTGACGCTCAAACATCGGTCGGTCTTGTTCCGCCGGGTGTGGCTGCACTCAGGACAAGTCTGCTTGCCGGTGCGTGTGGGCTGCCAGTCGGTCAGCATGGTCCGTAATCCAGGCTGGCAGGCTGTGTTCGAGTTTGCAGCGCCTTGACGATGAACGGCACGGGATCGACTGCCCGCTCCAGTTGCGATGCCGTGATGGCACGTGCAGCCTCTTCCTTGCCGTAGGTCTTAACCCACTTGCCGATGAGGGGTGCGTTCTTTGCTCCGAGATACGCTTTCGCGTTGTCCCAAAAAGCCTTGTCGCTATCGGGCGCAGCCCCTTCTTCTTTAGAAGAAGGTATATCCTCCCCTACACCTATATTTAGCTGACCACGTGCTGAGCGTTCGCTGTGCATCTGCTGAGCACGCGCTAGGCCTCCCTTACGCTTTTTCAATGACTTATCGCGAAGTTTGGACAGCTCGCTCTCCAGCCTTCTATGCAACCAGCCGCTGCAACTGACTTCGAAAAACTCCGAAATCGTGCCCTTGATCCTGTTCCACTCGCGCGGTCCAAGACCCGCGATCCGGGCAAGCTTGCGGTCGTCAGCGGGCAGCATTTTGCCCCGCTGCCAGTAGTTCATAATCAGCAGCAGGTAAGCGCCATGCTCAACCGTCGTCAGGTGCGAAGTGTCCGCCTGGTAGTCAGCGATGTATAGCGGAAGATAAGGGACAGTCATGAACACCTCGCAAATGCGCGCTGGAACTCATCGTGAGTTTCCCAGCAAAGTGCTTCGTAATAGGGGTTGCCTAAAAGTTCGGGTTCATCGGCAGCCGCGCGACGCAAAGCCGCCCACACTTGAAATGCAGTATGGGCTTTCCATTCGTCTGGACTGAGTTGCGTTTCTGGCGTCTTTTCCATGGTCAAATAATACCCGGAGAAAAATGTTTTTCATAGCGTCGCGGAAAGTAACTGTGGAAAATGACGGGATAGACTTGCCTAGGCAGCCATTTCCCAGACCGCCCTTCCAATCGGTTTCCCGTATCGCTGCTGATGCTCTGCATTGAGCCTGGCAAAGCGTTCATTCCGCAGACGCTCCGCCTCAAATCGGCGCGCCTCGATCATCTCGGCTTCTGATGGTTTGTGCTCCACCTCGACCGGCAGGCCGTCAGGATGGTTCTTCATAACCCGCTCATATCGGCGGGCGCTTGCCGCACTGATC
>CEPX01164273.1_pt1 | contig 11409 bp, 16 predicted proteins | sample 361361 | NCBI WGS metagenome assembly CEPX01 (sample SAMEA2619974, study PRJEB7988) | marine metagenome | biome: marine biome (ENVO:00000447); feature: mesopelagic zone (ENVO:00000213) & marine oxygen minimum zone (ENVO:01000065); material: "saline water (ENVO:00002010), including plankton...
GTGGTTGAGCCACTCCTCCTGGAGGCCCTGGATGGCCCTGATGGCGGCCTTCTTCTCCTTGCTGAACATCTTCCAGTTCCAGGGGCGGACCAGGTGCCAGGCCACCTTGACGGGGAAGAGGAGGGTCTTGCCCGCTCGTGTGAGGGTCTCGACGCCAGTGTCCGGGTCGTTCATCATGTTGTTGAGGAGCATGACGGCGGCTGTCCCGACGACGGGCGGTGCCAGGGAGGCCACGGTCCCGTACCCGAGGGTGGACAGGTAGTAGCCCAGGCCAGCAGTCCCGGCGGTGATAAGTACGCCCTCAGCCAGCTGCCAGCGGTTGGCGGGAGCCACGGAGACCATGATCTTCCAGGCCAGACCGATGTTGGTGGAGGAGCGGGCCTCGTCCTTCATCCGGGCGCGGTGCATCTCCATGACGCGGATGGCTTCTCCATCGGTCAGGATGGAGCAGTCGCCGGTGTCGAGGGCGCTCTTGATGCGGTTGTCACTCAGTTGTTGTTGGACGTTGGGGGTTTCGGTATCTTTCGGGGTGGTCATCGGCTTGTCTCCTGTGTTTGGTTATGTCTGTGTTTCTGAAGAGAATTATTTTTGTCTGAGTTGTCGGCTCTTGATTTGCTCCACTACTTCCGCAGGGGCTGTCTGGATGTAGACTGTCTGTGAGGGAAGACAGGTGTGGCTCACCGTAATGACGTCTGTGAAGGCACAGAAGGCCAGACTCAGAAAGATGAGGAAGAACATGGCGGCGATACCTGCTTCGTTATCACCGAGGGCTGCGCCAGCTATGATGATGGCGATGATGGCCCCAATGCAGAGCAGGATAAGGGACAGGATAGCGAGGATGGTCATGGTGTCTCCTAGATGTGTTCTGCTAGCCACTCGAAGGCAAGCCAGAGGAAGTCTAGTTCTGAGGGAGTATACCAGCCGTCCCCGAGGGGAATTTTGCTGGACATACTGCAGACCAGGTGTTCAGCCATGACGGGGTCAGGCCGAGTCTTGTAGTACATGTACCCTTCATCTGGGTTCTCGTTGTCGTAGGCCTCAGTGGCTAGGCTACAGAGCTCGTCATAGAGCCACCGTCCTACATCGGCACGCTCTGACTCCAGGAGAAGGATGTCTTCTCGTTGGAAGGTGATGGTGTCACCGGGGCATTTGTCTTTGAAGTAGAGGACGCCTGGGACACACATATACTTGATGGCCTCTCGAGGGAGTGTGATTTTGTCCATTAGGAACGCTCCCCGACGCGGAGGTTCTTACCCCACTTGTCGCATGCTTCTTGGGCTTCGATGTATTCAGCTTGTGTGGTGATTTTGAAGCGAGAATGTTTCCACATCTGGAGCTTCTGGACAGCAGAATCACGTTCGTGAGCGAGCCGTTTGACGCGGGTCTCCTCTCGTTTCTTGAAGAAGAAGGAGGGGAGAAGGATGGGTATGACGACGATCCAGAAGATACCAAAGAGGGTGGAGTCTTCACTACCGTAGTTCCCCCAGACCATGAAGATATGGCGTGATATACCGCCAATGAAGAGGTAGATGATGATGCCGAGGGTGATGTAGATTGTGATGTTCATGATGTCTCCTTGTGGTTACTAATATACTAAGGAGATGTTTGGCAGGGGTGGGTGGAGTCGAACCACCGCTCGCGGATTCAAAGCCCGCTGCCTTGGGCCTCTAGGCTACACCCCTTGTTTATATCGGATATGGATCCCGTCGATACGCTTTTGTAGAAGGGCTATCTCCTCGTCCAGTTGCTTGATGCTATCGGACATTGTGGGGTGGCGTGAGAACTCGTCGAAGATACGAAGGGTACGCTGTCTACCGACTAGCTCGATCTTCTCCGTGCGTAGCTGGTCTAGGAGTGCGGGCATTGTGCCGCGCAGTCTAGCCATTGAATCGCTTAGAGCGCAGGTCGTCGATGAACTGGGCACCTGCCACGAGGCAGACGAGTGCACCGACAGGGATACAGAGGAATGCCTGAAGGGCGAGGGGGAGGGAATTGTGGGGACTCCAGTCCTGCGGGGGTAGCATTACTGAACCTTGACCTTGATGATGCTTGTCATGTTGTGCTCCGGGAGAGATTCGAACTCTCATTTGACACGGGGTTTGGGCCCGCCGACTTTGCCATTTGCCCACCGAAGCAGAAGAGAGCCAGTATGGCTAACAAGCCAACCAGCATATCTGTCGGGAGCATTAAGGTAGCGGTGAATACCCAGAAGCCTATCCAGGTCTTCAGGATGATTTTGTCATGGATCGTCATGAGTTTATTTTATAAGTGAAGAGAAATCTAGTTTAGCCATTCAAAAGAATGTTGAAGTATTCTAATGGTGCCTACCGCAATAAGCAAGCCAAATATAACATTTAAGGCTACTTCCTTATCTCCACTCAGCCTTCTCATCTCTGGCCAGTCAGATTGAGCCTTGGTCGAGAAGAATTGCGCGGTAGTATTGATGTATGGAGCAACCATTCCTCCTAGGAATATGATTGTTCCTCCTACCGTATTGATGTCCACGAAATGTGTGAGCGTAATGTCTGAGGTAGCAAACATGTTCGCATTAGCGATAAACGGAGATAGCAGGACCGAGACATGTTGAGCATCTGTACAGGTAAGACACTCGGAACTTACAGATCCCAATACGAATCTATCACCCATGTAGTGTGGGTAGGGAGCGAAGCGGGTCACTTCTGTGCCTTGACTAAGAATAGTTAGGGCGTGGAAGGATTCATGAATGAACACCTGATGTTGCAGAATAAAGGGTGTTACAACCAGACTGACGGCGAGTTTTTCGGATAGATCAAGTTCTTCGTTTGCTAGACTCGCTTGAGGGAAGAGAATCAATAGGAGAATAAGGAAGATGCAGAGGATTTTCTTCATTCCTTATTATATCATGTAGCACACCCTGAGGGACTCGAACCCCGATTAAACGTCTTCGCCTTTGCTGCGCAAGTAGTTGGTAATGGCACGCATTGCCTTTGACGCATTATCCCACATAACGCGGAGACTTTTATCTTCGATTGTGTTGGACCTTGTGCCAGAAAGAATTGCTTCGCCAACACCTACACTGCGGACCAGATCGCCAATCTCTTTAATTGTATATTTCCTGTATGTCATGGTACGCCCGGCTGGATTCGAACCAGCATTTTCAACTCCAATTACGGCGAAACGGTCCGTAGCCGAACCCGGTTACGAGCGTATATGTCGGATGCGATGACAGCATGCACAGAGAACTACGCATTTGTCTATCTCTGCTTGCAGTTTGGGTAAGCTACTACCCCAACTAGTCATGTTCCCTACATTGGCTAGTTTATCTCCACTAACGTGATGGAAATCCATAGCCACAGCTGGGAATCTGTTGTTACAGTCTGCGCATGGCACATCCTTTGCTTTCTTGATTAGTTCTTGTGATTTAACAAGGAGAGAGGTTCTGCTTGCAGCCGCCTTGTCCTTGTAGTACTGCGTGTGTTGATCATAGTGCTTCTTGGAAGCCTGCCTAGTACATTCTTTACATTTCGCGTTGTATCCATCACGTCCTGATTTCTTACGCGTGAATGACTCGACAGGCTTGGTTGCACCGCATTTGCTACAGGTCTTATCCATCCTCCAAGTATACGAGATACGAAGTGGATGTCAATCGTCCGTAGCGGAGCGCTCTAAATCCAACTGAGCTAAGGGCGCTTATGCCAGGGTCAAGGTCTCTAGGATTGACTTACCTGGTCAGCAAGAGTCACGGAAGACTCCGATCTTGCTCGCTACACTAACTTACCTTGTTGCTTGGTAGTCTTCTGTATTGTGTAGCCAATGGCTAGTAGCCACCGTATTACGTAGAAGGATTCCTAGGACATCTACGCATATTTTGCGTGGTACGACAGTGTGCTATTACGCCAAAGGGAACGTTATCTCTCTCTTTTAGGGAATGAGCGGCGCTTCACCGAGGATACGTACATAAATGCTTTGCCGGTTATGCCTGAGGCTTTGCCCTATTCACTTGCCCCAGGGGAACCTTGTCCCACTCATTATAGGCAACATCACTTGGTTTGGTATGGCGAACAAGAGCTCCAACTCCGTCGGCCCCTCGTGATGCTGTAGCTTTTGCTATGGCTGCCTTTAAGCCAACCTCCTGAAGTACCTATAATAAGGGCCCGGGGCATTTGAGTGATTATGCTAACCACTAGGGACGCAGATATCATTGCCCCTAGTTTCATCGGATTCCATACCGACATCTCCGGGTGGTGGGCCTGGATGGTTTCGAACCACCGACACCCTGTTGACAAATAGTCAACATGTTCTATAGTAGGCCTGAGAGGATTTGAACCTCCGTGAACCCGTTGGGGCCGTCTGGGTGTAAACCAGCTGCTCTGTCCAGACTGAGCTACAGGCCTATGAATACTTGTTTACATTGTGGAAGAGAAACAGTCAATCAGAAGTTCTGCTCTCGTTCATGTGCTGTGTCTTATAACAATAAGCGAAGCCCTAAACGTAAGCTGACCAAGCAGTGCAAGAAGTGCGGAGCACTCATTCATTCTTCAAGGACCTACTGCCCTGAGTGTATCCCTGCGTGGAACAAGAATGATTGCACACTAGCTGAGGTACAGCAGAACGCTGGCTCACGTAACAGTTATGCTTCTATTGTGCACCAGAGGGCTCGTGCTGCTGCCAAGAAGGCTAAGCTACTTAATGAATGTAAGGTGTGTGGTTACTCGAACCATGTGGCTTGTTGTCACATTAGGCCAGTGTCTGAGTTCTCGCTCGATACTTCTCTATCGGTTGTGAACGATCTGAGCAACCTGGTGGGTCTCTGTCCTAACCATCACTGGGAGCTGGATCATGGACTACTTGAGCTTCCAGATCTCACCTCCACTCGGTGACGCTGTGACTGCATGACCGTTGGGCATGATATAAATGTAATAGTCGCCTCCATCATAAATGACCTTGGCGTCTTCATGCCACTTGGGACACGTGCCGCCAAATCTGCTGATCCATTCCTTTTCAAGAGTTTGATGGTCAGGGTCGTGGGCCCTTCGGGTGCACTCATCCTCGATCCAGAGTTTTTCTCCAAGCAAGTTGTAATGTTTGGGATATTCGTACTCGATGACTTGTGGGGCCATGGTTCTCTCCAATGTTATGAATATTTTGGAGGAGATTCGCTAAACCAGGTGCTCTCCCCCTGAGCTACAGGCCCCTACCAGGACACCTCGAGGAGGAAATATCCTGCTTGACGACATTCGCCGTCTAGAAATACTCTGGAGATTGTACCATGACAGCTGCTGTTCCTGGAATAGATGTTGTGAGTCAACTCCATTTTATCCAGCCAGGCGGTTGTCATATGGTAGGAGGGGTGGGAATTTTCGTCTTCTCCCAAGTGGTAGACGAGAGGGATTTGGATGAAGGTGCCAGTCTTGCCAGCTCGAGCCAAGGCCAACAGTTCATCACCACTAATGGCGAGGAAATCTTTGGTCATCTGAATGGCTATTTTTTCCTCTCGCTCTTGCTTCTCCTTTTCTTTCTGGGCGGTTTCTTCATGGAAGTTTGCTGCTGTCTTTGCCAGTGTCTTTGCGAAGCTCATGTCGTCTCCTGTGTGCTCCTTGTCCCAAGGAGATTTAGTTCTATCAGCTGTCGGGTTCACCGAGGTTGGGCATGATCTCTACTTCCATGAAGTAGTCGACCGCATCATCTAGGGAGGTGAACTTCTTGATGTTGCTGGGGTGTACGACGGGAACCGGTCCCACTGAGAATTTGTCTCGGGATACGGTGGTTAGGAGGTGGCTACCTCCCTCATACTCCTGCATCACTGACATTATATCGAGGATATGGGCCCGCCATTGTCCTGCTGTCCAGTTGTCTTGCATGTTTACTCCTTGTGACCCATGGGAGAATCGAACTCCCGTTGCCAGGGCGAAAACCTGGTGTCCTCGACCACTAGACGAATGGGCCATATAGCCTCTAAATGAAGATACAAAGCTCTGGGTCCACTGAGCTGGACAACACGAGGTGTAGAGCTTCATCTTATTGTCTCAGTCTCGCCGAGGCTTGAACGAGCAATTGTAGTTCCGGGAGGATTCGAACACTCCGGTACCCCGTTAGTCATACGGGTGCCTTGCCAACTTGGCTACGGAACAGTGATCTAGCTACCCGTGGAGTCGAACACACGATTTCGGGTTCCATATACCCGCGTCCTACCATTAGACGAGATAGCAGTGATCTTGGGAGGATTCGAACCATCCGACAACCCCGGGAGTAATGGACCGGGTGCTCTGCCACTGAGCTACAAGATCAGGTTGCCCCTAGACCCAGCTGGGTGACCTCCCAAAAGGGAAGTGTCCTGCGAGGCCTGCTGTACCGATACCACCAGGGCAAGTGGCCAGCAAATAACAGGAGGAGATAAAGCTTACCTCTCTGTTATTGGGCACCTGAGGAACACCAACGGGGGAGACGGCCCGAGGGGAAGGTACCCTGATTCTACTAATTATGTTAAGGAGAAATTTAGACGCCGTACATCTGGTTGACCAGCTTGCTTATGGTGTCTTCCATGTCCTCCAGTCCGTTGTCGCCACAGACGAAGCGAGTGTCGTCCTTGTTGGCCATCAACTCCAGGAGAGCACGTGAGGCCGCTTCATACTTCTTGAAGGGTACACGTAGGGGCTTGGCGTGGGACGCCTTACCAGCGAGCAGGGAGCCTAGTTTATCCATATCCACGGGAGGGATGTAGTCATACCCCATCCTATTCAGGGTATACTCGTCGCTCATCTGTCCCAGATGTCCTGCTTCCAGGATGCCGGCACAAGTAGCACCGACTGCCTGACGGAGCTGGGTTGGAGTGATTGGAATCCACACGCTCCTGGCAGCGTGGTCCCTCATGTAGGCCTGGTAGAGGGGGTTGGTCATTGCCACACCGAAGGTGATGAGCGGTAAGGCCGCCCTCTCGTTGTGGGGCAAGACCTTCCGGGCCAGCGCAATTGCTGCTTGTCCTTCCAGAGTCATGAGTTTGATGCTAGCCTCTACAAGTTTCTTCTTCAGATAGTTCTTCATTGCACTCTCCGGTGTGTTGCCAAACTCATGTGAGGGGTGATGGGAAGTACCCGGCCGAGACCGGGTGGGTGCTAGTTGGCCAGGTCGTGGTCCTTGAAGCCGGGAGCGTCATCCAGGCTCTTGCCCTCGGGCAGCAGGCCAGCTTCACGCATGTCCTTCTCCAAGGCGGGGCGCAGGGACTTGTCCTCGATAGCGGCTTCAATCCGGGGCTGGAAATCCTTCAGCTTGCGGATCTTCTCGAACATCTCGGAGATCTCGGGGGGAAGGGAGTCGTCCTCGGTGAGGTTGCGCAGGCCACCGTCGCATTCGCCGGGGCTCTGGATGCAGGCCTCGAAGTCCTCGCTCTTGTCGGCGGCAGCCAGGAACTCGTCCAGGGTCTGGGGAGTGACCTCGCAGGTCAGGTGCATGCCCTGCATGGCTTCCTCGACGTCCTCCTTGGGACAGCCCAGGATGGCGACGACGGCTTCGGTGGCACGCTCGGGACCGTGTTGGCCGGGGCGCAGACAGACGTGGATGGTGGTCTTGTCGTCCACGAACACCACGCCGGGGGGCAGCTCGTAGGCGGTGCCGGTCACGGCGCTGGTGATGTTTGCCAGCTGTTTCTCCAGTTCCACCACCTTCTGTTCTTTTTCATAACGTTGGTCGCGAACTTCCTGGACGACGCCGAGCAGCTCGTCACAGCGGCCGCTGTAGTAGTCCCGGTCCTCGGTCATGCTAGTGAGGGTGCCCTGGAGCGCCTGGATATCGGAGGAAGCCTTCTCGCGGGTTGCCACTGTCAGGTCCTGGGCTGTGGTCAGCTCCTCGCGCAGCTGCTTGATCTGCTCCTCCAGGGTGCAGATGGTGTCGAAGACGTTCTCGAACATGGGCCTCAGCAGGCCCTTCACCTCGTCCGGGCAGATGGACAGGACGGTGTCGAAGATGCCTTTGATATACGGGTTTTTCATTTGGAGTTCCTCGTTCCTTTGTGGTTTGTGTTAGATGCCTGATTTATAAAGAGAAGTTTTTAGTGGTCGACTGTTATTTCATGGAATGCGTGCCCTCCCTCCTCCTTCTCGATTGCTGCGGTGTAGGTGTAGAGGCCACGGCTTCGCCGAACCCAGTAGTACTTCATCTTGAACAGCACACGGTGGTAGTAGTGGTCGTGAATGTTCTTGGTTATGGAGTTCCTGTTGATGGTGCCCAGGTCACACCAATCGTGGGCGAATTGTATGAGCTCGCGTGCCAAGTCCCAGTCGCCTTCTACCCTCATGTCTTGCGTGGTAGCGCCGATGGCATGTTCCAGGGTCTCGGCTTGGTCGAGGCTCATGGCCTCCTGATGTCCGGAGGGGAGCACTACGATGACCTTGCCAGCGAACTCACGGGTGTGCATGCTTGGGTTATCCATGGTGTCTCCTATCCGATGGTGCCCACAAGGGAAGTTCTATTGAGTCCCTCGCTAGCGTAGTAGCGGGCCTTGTTGTTGGTGTAGATGGTGAGGTCGTCGGTGAGCTCGGACCATCCCTCTGGGGTGGAACGCAACCAACGAGCATATCTCTCGTCATCAGACTTCTGGAGTGCCTCTTCGTCTGCATGGCTCATGATTACCTCCTGAGATGGGAGAAGATAGCAGCGAGGGTGCTCTTGAGGTAGGCGCTCCTCTCTTCCTTATCGGTCTGTGCCCTGTTGTGCATGGTAATGAGGTCCTGCTTCAGGTCCTCCTTCATATCCTGGACAGTACGGAAGTCTTCTTCGAGCTGGGCTAGCTGGCCGGACATGATCTCGTGGACGTGGTCACGTTCCTCTTGGGCCAGGTTGCGGGCTTCGTAGGCGCGGTTGGTAGCTTCGCTCTCACGTGCGACCTTGTCTTGCAACTCCTGGATATGTTGGATGTGACGGCGGCGGATGCCTTCCATCTGGATGACGGTACTCTTCTCGGCCTCGAACATGGCATCAAGGCTGCGGTTCTCATCCCGGAGGAGAGCCAGGTCGTTCTCCAGTTTGGAGGCTCGGTTGGCCCACGTGTTGGAGTTCGCGGAGTGCTCATCACACTTGGTGGCCAGCTCGTGTACCTCCTGTTCCAGCTCACAGCAGTTGGAAGCGAAGGTGCTGTTGTCCTTGCACAGCTTGATGTTGGCATCCTGAAGGTTGCCCATGATCTTATCGGCACGGCGCATCTGCTCGATGGCGTTGTCGATGACAGCGGTGTCGCGTGGGTCCAGCTCTTCCTTGATGCTGGTGAGCAAGAGGATTGCGGTGGCTATGTTCGTCGAGCCAAACGGGGTGAATTTCATTGGTCTATCTCCTTGTAGCTGGTAAGGCTAATTGGATTGGTGAAGAGAAAGCAGTTTTGTGTCTTGCTCAGGACAGGGGCCTAGGAGCGGAGAGCTGCAGGCCGGTCTGCCTCGGGGGTGCAGGCGATGACCTTGGCTTCCCACTCAACGTCCAGACGGTCGCCACGCTTGGAGTTCCATGCTTCCAGGCGACGGGGTGCGTACTCGTAGGCGGGCTTCTCGCGCTGTTCGGGCATGAGCCTACCGAGGGCGACAGTGATGACCGCACGCTGCCAGGAGTTCATCCATTGGTATATGGCCTCGTACTTGCGTACCTCCGGAATCTTGACGGCCTTGATGGCCAGCTCGGTCTCCTTGATGAGGGCAGCAACTCTCGTTCCACGGGTCACGAGTCGAGGGAGGAGCATGGCACATTCATCCTCCAGGGAGGCCCGGTAGGTGTGCTTGTACTGGGTGCGGAGCTCATCGCGGGTGGTCTCCCAACCTGCCAGGTCACGCTTCAGACGTGCCAGCCGGCGGGTAACCATGGTGTGCTCCATGCTGGACCCACCGTTCTTGATGTTGTTCTTGGCGTCGTGGTACTGACCCCAGAACTGCTTCCACATGGCGCGGAGGGTGTCGGCTTGGGCGGAACCTGCTGCCGCCAGTTTGTCGGACGGGGATGCCTTGTACTGCTTACGGAGCATCTCCAAGTTGATGTTCGCATCCTCGACCTGGGTGAGCCAGGTTAGGAAGAGCTTGTACTGGGGCTTCCAGGTGTAGGCCCGGGAGATGTTCTTCCCGGTTGCGTAGAAGGGGACCTCCTCGGGCAGGTCGGACGTATCGAAGCTGTCCATGTCCTGGTCGCCGATGGTGTCTCCCGTGGTGGTGAAGTGAGCGGAGAGGTTGTCGCGTAGGTCTATGTGGTCCACATCGCTTGTGGTGTGCATGTAGACACGGTAGGGGACGCGTACTTCCTCGCCCTCGGGAGTCTCTTCCTTCCTGACGAAGGTGACCATGTGGCCGTCTCCCTCGCAGTCCTCGACACAGTCGTAGTTGCCGTCCTCGTCCTTCTGGAAGCCCTCAAACACACGAGCCAGCTCGGGGTTGATACGGCGGAAGGAGTCGTAGATAGCCCCGATACGATCGGAGATGGCAAGCTGACGCGCTGTAACCAGGAGTAGGTCGGCACGTGCCTCCAGGGCCTCCGGGCTATCCGAAGTGGAGAAGCGCAGGTTGTGGAGGCGGGTGACCTCTTTTCTGTTGTTAGCCTGCTCCTCCTTCAATTCCCTCAACTCCTGCTCCAGCTTGACCTTGTTGCCTTTCAGCCGGTTGATGCTGTTGACCTGGGCTTCGATGATCTGGCCCTTGCTGGCGTACCGGGGGAACTCGAAGTCACGGGTGACGGTCTCGTAGGTCGGGCGGGTTCCAACCAGGTCCATCTCGTCGGCATGCTGGACGGAGAGGTCACGAGCAAACAGAGAGAGGTCATCGAGCTTGGCTACGGTCTTGGGCCCGATGCCCCTGACCTCGTTGAGGGTGTCCTTCTGGTCCATTGCCTTGGTCCAGAGCAGGATGAAGGCCACGGGTCCGAAGGCGTCGAGCAGCAGGGTGACACGGAAGGCCGTGATGTGTGGGGTGAGCCGGTCGTAGATTGCCTCCTCGAGGTCGGCAAAGGGGTCGAGCGCCTCGTCCTCACGGGGGGCGTACCCCATGATGATGTCGACACACACTTCGGCGAGGGTCCGGATGCCGATGTTCTTGTCGCTCCAGTCGGGGGAACGAAGGTCTTCGTTGATGGTGGAAAGAAGGGTGCGCAGGTTATTGATACGCTGATTCATGGTACTGGTCTCCTTGGTCAACAGATGGTAGATCTGTGACCTGGTTGTTGAAGAGAAAGTTTTTGCTGATGGTGGAATAAGCTAGGCGGTTAGCGGCCGGGAGGCCGAGCTCTAGTCGGGAATGACGAGCTGAGCTGCGTGTTGTTAGTCTTGGCTGTTATTCCGAATAGGTAGCGCCGTGAGTCAATGCCCCTTGCTTTTGCTTGCAAAAGTTCGGAGCCGACTAGGCGGAGAAGGGCTTGATAGGCGCTAACCTTTGGAATACACAGACAGACGATACAGTTGGTTGAAGTGAGCAG
>CEPX01194973.1_pt1 | contig 11408 bp, 14 predicted proteins | sample 361361 | NCBI WGS metagenome assembly CEPX01 (sample SAMEA2619974, study PRJEB7988) | marine metagenome | biome: marine biome (ENVO:00000447); feature: mesopelagic zone (ENVO:00000213) & marine oxygen minimum zone (ENVO:01000065); material: "saline water (ENVO:00002010), including plankton...
AGGTGATAGGAAATGAAATGGATTACGAAAGAACAAGAAAAAATATTAGAAATGGAATATTAGGAGGATTAGCAGCTGTAGTTCTTGGTGGATGTACACAAATATCTAAAGATGATATTGAATACGGAATAGGAAAAGCATTTGGAACTCTTGAAGATCTTAAATTTAATAAATTTTCTGATAATGAACTTAATAAATTTGTAGATCATTATTCAGATCATAGAGGAGTAACGCCTGCAAGAGAACTTAAGAATGGAAGTACTGTTATTTTGGTAGATCTTGAATTTGGATTCAATGCAAAAACAGGTGTTCAAGGTTTAGACTCATATATTAATAGATTAAATCTTGCAAAACTTTCTCAGAGAAAAGAAAATATTGATAGTTCAACTAATTTTATTCAAATGTATCTTTTAGATAAAGGTCAAGAAGGTCCAATAAGAAAAACAATAGGATATGTATCTGTTGAGAATGGTTATAATGTTAATTGTAAACTTACTGAACATAATGGGAAAAAAACAAATTTAATTTTTTGTTATGATCGGAAAATGTTATCTGGTGAAAATGGTGGAGATCCTAGTGAAGTAAGTAGTAGCTCTAGTAGTTCTTCAAGTAGTGGTGGATCAGGGCAAAGTGGAAGAGGAGGAGGCTCTGGAACAAAGTCAAACTAAAAAATGGAACAAAAAAAAATCAAAACAAAAATTTTATTCACAATATTATTAATTGCAACAATCTCATTTGTTTTAGCAGGAAATTTAGATACTATTTATTTTAAAGATAAAAGCACAGGAAATTCCTTAACAGGAGTTGATTTTTTGCTTCACACTTGCAGTGATTCTGTTTGCAGTTCTATAATCTCATTAGTCCAAAATTTAAATTCAGGTTCAAATAATTATGTTAACTATGAATATTCTTCAACAGATAGATTAAATTATGGGGCTTATATGTTTAAATCTTGTTATCTTCCTCATGAAGATGGTTATGAAAATTTTGGTAATGGAGGAAATTTTGAAGTTACATATGAATTAGAAAAAGCACCTTCATGTCATTCACCAATTGATAGTTTTAGTGTTACAAATTCAAATTATGTAAATGAACCTGTTGTTGTAAATGTACAAGCTGTTCTTGGAGCAGATGCTCACAGCGCTTTTACTAATGCTGAACTTACATATGTTCCATCAGGATATGAAGATTATTATTCTGCTGAAACTAAAATAACACTTGAAATGCTTGATATTTCTGGGAATGTAGTTTATACAGAAAGTAAAACTTATGAAATTCTACAGGACACTTCACAAAATGTTCAATTTACATGGACTCCTAGTTCAAATGGGAATTATACTGCAAGAGTAAAAACAGATGTTATTGACTGCCAGTGCCAAAGTAGTTTTGAACAATTTTCAGAAAAAAACTTTATTGTTTGGGAAGCAAGACCTCAAAATGAATGTTACACAATAGTAAATGATTTAGAAGCTGTTCCTGAATTTGCAGATGAAGGAGAAGAAGTCATAGTAACATTCAACAAAATAAGTAATTATGCTGATGAAAATTATACAAAAACTACTATTTCAACAAGAGCTACATATGAAATAACAGACAATCAAAATAATGTTGTTTATTCAGATAGTGTTTTGCTTAATGCTAATGCTAATGAAATAGATTCTGAAGAAACATCTTTTACATGGACACCTAATTTTGGTGGAAACTTTAATGTAAAAGTAACAGGTATTGGTGAAAGTTCTTTATGTGATGGAAAAACAAATCCTGCAGATATAGCAATTTTAGGTTTTTTTACAAGTTCAACTCCTACTTATGAAGTTGTATTTTTAGTTTCTGATTCTGAAACAAACGAAATGTTAAATGGTGTAGATGTTAATTTTGGAAGTCAAAATAGAGCAACAGATTCTGCTGGAAGAGTTGTTTTTACTTCAAACCCTGGTAGTTATAGTTGGGATGTGTCATTATCAGGATATGATTCAGAAACAGGGACAGCAGATGTTACAGGAAATACTACAATAAATGTAAATCTTGATCCTGTTGAAGAAGATGATGATAGTGGAGGAAGTTCTAGTAGAAGAAGTGGAAGCGGGGGAACAACTAAGCTTCATTTTCCTGTTTTAAGTGCTTTTCCAAGTGATGTTTTTGTGCCAACAACTATTATAGATACAAGTGAAGAAGAACCTGAATCAATAAGTGGTTTAATATGGATTTTAATTGCAGAAGTATTAATTGTTTTGGGAATTATTTTATTCTTATTAAAAAAGAAATTTTATTAAGAAATCATAAATCTAAGTTTATAGATTTAAACAAAATAAAAAATGACAATTTTAAATGAATACGTAGAGGGACTAAGTCCTGAGGATAGAAAAAAATATAGAACAGAAATAAGTGAAGCAAAACAAATACAAAAAAGAGTGAAAGAAGTACGCCAGGAATTAATAGAACCTCAAATAAAATATGATCTAACATTAGGATATGCAAAAATGATGGAACAAAATTTTTCAAGAATTTTATTAAAATTTCAAGTAAATAAAAGGCTACCTAATTAAAACATTATTTAAATCACAATCCTTAAAAACTCTTTATTTCTAATAATTTTGTAGACTAGGTTAGCGGGTTAGCCCTCCGCTGTTTGCAAACGGGCTTTATGGCAGACTGCAAGAAGGTGAGTGATAAGTGCGTTGAAAAGTCTTTATTTGGACGTTGAAGCCTTGTCCGCTTTGATCTTGCAGATGCGAATCGGGTCAGACCTTGATCGGAGCAGCCCTAAACATTTGTTAAGGTGCTTGGTGGGTCGCAAAGCTGAGGAAAAATAAAGGTAGCTTTTTGACAATCTTTGAGCAAACCTTCGAGTCTACAATATATTTTCTAATATAATAATTATTATAAAGAATAAAATTTATTTTAAAGACATGGTATGGTATAATTTTTTTGGTTGGTTAAGTAAAACACATGAGACAGAAGAAAATGGCATTATTTTATATTGTGATAATCCTCAATGTAAAGACCCTATTCAAGAAGGGTCTGTGACATATGACCAAAATCGTAGAGAGATTTATCATGCTGGAGATTGTGGAATTACTGCAAACACTCATAGAGCACTTAAATTAGGAAATGCAGTTATTGGAAATGTAACTTACATAAGTGTTGAAAAAGCATCAAGGTTTTTTAGAAAAGGCAAATTAAAGCAGTCAAAAAAACTTGAAGAAAGAGCAGAATAATTAATATTTTTTAAAATATTTAATTCTCAAAAAATTAATAAACATCTTTTTCATAATTCTTTTATGAATAAAAGAGGTCAATTTTATTTACTAACAACAATAATAATTATTGGATTAATTTTTAGTTTTGCAACTGTAATTAATTATTCTCAGGGAAAAAGTAGTATAAATTTTGATTATCTTAAAGATGAATTAAATATTGAAAGTGAGAATGTTATGGATAATGCATTAAGTAATAATCTAGATATGAAAGATACATTAATAAATTTTTCAAAATCATATTCAACTTATTCAGAAGCTGATAATTTTTATTTTATTTTTGGAGATAGGAATGAAATAACTGTTGCAGGTTATCAAAGTAAAAGTGATGGAAGTATTTTTGTTAATGTTGGTTCTGGAAATCAGGAATTGAGTTTAAATAAAAAAATATATAATTCTAAGGATTTTCTTAATCCTCAAAGAAATATCAATGTTAGTATTAATGATTTTGCATATGATTTTAGTTTAAGTTCTGGCGAGAATTTTTATTTTATTCTTTCAAAAGAAATTAATGGAGAAGTACATATTGTAACTAATATATATTATAATGAAAGTGTTGTTTTTGGAAGTGGTGGAAATGATACAGCTAATTTTAATGCAACTTATTCAAATATTCAAAAGAATTTTGGAAGTAATCCAAGTCCTAGCTTTTGTGTAAGTGGATGGAATTGGTGGTATTTTAATACAACACTTCAAGAGCTTGATGGGATTGTAGGAATTACTGTTAATCAAAGACAAAAGTGTTATGAATTTCCAATTTTAAGTAATTATTGTGACATTGTGAAAACAGATATAACTAACAAATTTGGAACAGATTATATTTCATCAGGAGGACAAATTTTTGATGAAGATAGTTGGATCTGTACAGATGATTCTTCAATGACTGTTACAGAAACATTTTGGGGTATTGATAATAATGGAAATAATGTTCAAGATAGTTATTCATTTACTACTTCTTGAGATTAATAAATAAGTATTAATCTCCTCCACCACCACTAGGTCCACCGCCTCCGCCATTTCCACCTCCTCCAGAGCCTCCTTCTGAAGAACCTCCTGAAGAATCACCACCTTCATTTGGTTTTGTTATAGATTCAGAACATTTTCCCCAAGAAATTGTTAATTTTGTTTTCTCGTCATAATTTACAGGGCAATTCATTCTGTAAGTTTCCTCTGGATTAATACTTTTCATTAAAACAGTAGCTCCTAAATCTCTTTCTGATTCATCACTATGAATAATAGCTTTTTTTCCAATTAAATCATTTACATTTACACTAACACTTCTCCCTTTGTTATAAGGAATATTGTCTTTATGATCCAAAACAACACTTTTTGTTCCTAAATCATATAAATCAAAATTTCTTAATTTATTTGCTAAATTACCATCAATTATAGTTTCTGTTTGACGAGTTACATCTGCACAACCACCAAGAAAAAACATTGCTGCTGTTCCTTTAAGAAAATTTCTCCTTGAATATTGTTTATCATTTACCATATTATTTTAATAAATAAAATGTTTTTAAATCTTTTGTTGTGTAACTATGATAAAGGGGTTATTGAAGTAAAAAAGAAATTATTTAAACTTTAATAATCTATAAATTAAAGAGGTGAAAAGCACCTCAGAAGCTTATTCTGAGAAAAATAGAAAATGAGAAAATTAGATTTTTCGTTAGTCTCAAGAATCACTGAGCGGTGTGATTTAAAGTGTAAATATTGTTATCTTGATTCCAAACAAAATAAAGATATGTCAATTGATATTGCAGAAGAATTAATAAAACAATTCCTGCAAACAAATGATAATTTTGCTCATTTTACATGGGTGGGAGGAGAACCTCTATTAAAGGATGATTCTTTTTTTGAGCAAATTATTGAAGTTTCTAAAAGACATAATCCTAAACAAATTCCAATTTCACATTCTATTCAAACTAATGGTTTATCTCTAAGTTCTGAAAGACTCAAAAGATTAAAGAATATGGGTTTTAAAATTGGAGTCAGTTATGATGGTTGTTCAGATATTCAAGAAATACAAAGAACTAATAAGAAAAACAGTAATAGAATATTAAAAAACATTCAGGATGCTAATAAAGAAGTAGGAATTATAACAGTTCTAACAAAACATTCTGTTAATAAAGTTGAAGAAATTTATGAGTTTTTAAGAGAAAATACAACTTTTGCAAGAGTTAATTTTTATGCTCCTACTGGAATGGGATTAGAACATGAAGAAGATCTTTTACCATCAAAAGAGGAAGCTAAAAAAATGCTTCTAGGTTTTTATGAATTATGGAAAAATGATGATTCTAGTTTAGAATTAAAACCTCATAAGGAAATTGTAAGATCTTTTTTTACAGGATTTCCTATTAATTGTGAATACTCTGCTGTTTCTTGTTATAGAATTTTTGGAGCAGATACTTCTGGAGATATTTATACTTGCTCCAGAGCATTGCACATACCTGAAATGAGGTTAGGAAATATTCAAGAAGGTTTGAAAAATATTATAGGATTAGATAGACATCAACAAGTATTAAAAAGATATTTAGAATTAAAACAAAAGACAACTGATCAATGGTTTTTTTTGTCAAGTGGGGGATGCCTTATTGAAGCATATTCTCATACAGGAGATTTTATGAATTCCACATATTATTGTGGAGAAGTTAGAAATGCTTTATTTGATAAAATAAATGAAGATTTAAAAAATGAACAAACAAGAAATAGACTTGAGAAAAAAGTTGGGCTTATCTGAAAATCAGAATATAGCTTACAGACAATTTTTAAGAAATACAAGAAATACCAACTATATAATTGAAGTAGATTGTGAACCAAAATATTTTGTGAAAATTGATTCTGAAGGAAATTCTAAAGAAAGAGTTGTTTATGATTTTTTAAAAAAACACCCTCTTTTTCAAACGCCAATGCCTCTTTATGTCGATGAAAGATTAATTGTCCTTCCATTTATACCCGATTTTAACGACACACCTGTTAGAGATTGCTTGGATTTTATTTTAAGATTTCATAATGCTTCTTTATCAAACCTGGAAATAGATTTTAAAAAATATTTTGGTAATAAACAATTTGAAAATCATTACGTTAAACAATTTATTAGTCGATTGAAAAGACATGAAGAAATGGTTTTGAATTTTTGGAAAGATATTCCTGAATTAATTTCTTTTCAAGAAAGAAATCCTCAGCAAATTTTTGATGAACTTCCTAAAATTTTAGTGCATGGAGATATTCAGCATAAAAATTTGCAAAGAGATTCTAAAGGCAATTTATATTTAATTGATTTTGAAGATTCCTATTATGATTCACCTTCATGGGATTTATCTAGGGCATTAATGGATTTAGAACCTTACGAAATGCAGTCTTTTATTGATAAATATGTTAACAATGTAAATGTTAAAGAGAAAGAATTACTATCTCGTGCAATTGATAGGGATTTTATAATTCGTGTTGTAACTGATTCAATTGGCAGACAACAACGATTGGGAATTAAAGGGGCAAGATCTTATTTAGAATTATATAAACGAAAATATCTAAAAAGGATTGAAGATATATTAGAAAAATGGTAATCAGTTTAGAAATTAATAAAGAAGTTAATTTTTTGATGATATTATATCAAATAATAAAAAATCAAAATAAATTTGATAATTTAAATTTTGATTTATCAATAGAATTAACTAAAAATGACAAAAAAATTATTAAAACAATTTTAAGAAGTGGTGATATTAATTTAAATAAAATCAAAGAAAACCCTAAACTCAATCAAATTTATAAAAAGAATAAAGAAACATGGGAAAAATATTGGAATGATAACTTAAGAAATTTAATAGAAATAAAAGAAGAACTTAAAGAAAGATTAAACAATTTTGATTTTTCAATTTTTAAAAAAGTTGAAAAGTTTTTCGAGACACAAGCCCCTAAAAATATTGTAATTTGGATTTGTATGGGTAATGAAAGTGTTATTGGAACTGGCAATGCTTTTTCCCCTAATTTATGTGTTTTATTTCCGAGAAAATTTAATAATTTTACACAGGAAAGTTTAGACAATGATTTTGCTGTCTTAATTCATGAAATATTACATTTATATCAAGATCTTTGTAATGAAAAAGATAAAGATTTAATTGAGAAAACTGCACAATGTTTTGCTCCAAGAGGAATTTTAATTAATGAAGATAAGGTAAAAGGTGATAAAGATTTTATGAATTTTTTTAATTTTGTTAAGAAATGTTTTTTAGAAAATAAAACTTTCAGTTATGTAAAAAAGAATACAAATCTTTAAATATAATGTAATGTATACACAATAATGGAAAAACCTAAAACCTCTCAAGAAATATATAAAGAATCAGTGCTTTTAATTGGTTCTGAAGGAAATTTATTAGAAAAAGTTTTAGCAGATGCTAAACCAGTTGTTCCATCAACAGTTGGTGCAGAATATGACATTAACGCAAGACCTACAGAATTAAGTTCTGGCGGTTATGTGGATTGGTGTTAATTAAGTAAAAGTTTGAATGAATTAGATATGTATAGTTAGATTAATTGGAATAGCAGACAAAAATGTTATGAATTCATACAAGATATTGGTTCTTATGTAAAAAATTTTTAAAAAAATGCCTAAAGTAATTTTTAAATTTGATAAAGAAAAAGATTTACATAATATTTGGGAGACTGCAAATTTTGAATCAAATTGGGGTGATTTTAAAAAAAATTTAAATCCTGAAATTCTAGAAATGTGTGAAAATAAAAAATTTGAAGATATAAAAGATGAACTTGAAAAATATTATGAAAAAGTTCATAATTCTAGTATGATTAAAATTACAATAGATTCTTTTAATGAATCATGGAATAAAATAAATAATGAATTTTTTAAAAGACTTGAAAAAATAATGAAAAAACCAATGTGTTGTGAAGAAATCACAGGATATTTAACAACTGCTGGAAGGTGTCCTTATAACCCTGACAAAAACAATCCTTTTTTTATGACTAATTTTTTTACATCTATTCCTCATGCATTAAAAGTTTCAGCTCATGAGATTATGCATATACAATTTCATAATATTTATTGGAAAGAAGTTGAAGACCAAATTGGGAGAGAAAAAACAGCAGATCTAAAAGAAGCTTTAACTGTTTTGTTAAATTTAGAATTTAAAGATTTGTGGTTTGTTAATGATTTAGGTTATCCTTCACACCAAGAGTTAAGGGAATTTATTTCAGAAAAATGGAAAGAAAATCCTGATTTTGATATTTTATTGGATGAATGTATTAAATATTTGAAATAATTATTTATCCTACCTAAAAAAAATTCTCAATATAATAATTAACAAAACTTAAAAAATCTAAATAGCTCTTTAGTCTAAAATGAGAATTCAAAATAAAAGAGGAGTAAGTAATGTAATAGGTTATGTTCTTTTGATAGTAATTTCAATAGTAATAAGTACAATTGTTTTTCAATGGATGAAAACATATGTTCCAACAGATTCATTAGATTGTCCTGATGGTGTTTCTGTTTTTGTAAAAGATTATAGTTATAATTGCACAGAAAATCAATTTAATTTCACACTAAAAAACACTGGAAGATTTGATGTGGCTGGTTATTTTATACATGGAACAAATTCTTCTGAACAAGAATTAGCTATATTAGATTTAACACCTTATAATAAATTAGATTTAGAAGGGGTAATTCTTTTTGATGACAATATTAATTATTTAACACCAAATAATGAAATAAATAATACATTTAATTTTAGCAATACTTCCTTTGGACAAATTTATTCAATTGAAATTATTCCAATAAGATTACAATCAAATAATAGAATTATTAGTTGCAGTGATGCAAAAATCAATGAAGAAATTAGTTGTTCTTAAAAAATATTAAAATTTATAAACTTAAAAGTTTTTATTAAAAAATGATTAAATCTTTGAATAAAAAAGGGGTTTCTCCTGTAATTGCAACTGTTTTATTGATAGGACTTGTCATGGTTATTACATTAATTATTTTCTTATGGTTTAAAGGACTAACACAAGAAGCAATAATAAAATTTGACAAAAATGTAGAACTTGTTTGTGATGAAGTCAAATTTAAATCAGCTTACACAAACGGCATTCTTTCCATTTCTAATATTGGAAATGTTCCTATTTATGGAATAAAAGTAAAAATCTCTGAAAGTGGAAATTATGAAACAAAAGGTCTAAAGGATTTATCTGAATGGCCTAACGCAGGATTAAATCAGGGAAGAACTTTTTCAGGAGATATAAGTTCCAATACAATAAGTGCAGATAGTGTGACTTTAACACCTATCTTAGTTGGGAGCTCTGAATCAGGAGAAAGAACTCACACATGTAATGAAGCAAGATATGGTCACACAATTAATATATAAAATGATTATTAAAAAAAAGGGTATATCAGGAATTGTCGCCACTGTAATTATGATTGCTTTAGTTGTAGGAATAACATCTGTTTTATGGTTAGTAATAAATAATTTAGTAAAAGACCAAATCAGTTCAAGTGAATCTTGTTTTGGAAATTTTGGAGAAGTCACTTTAAACAAACAATATACTTGCAAGAATTCAAATGAAATTCAATTTGCAATGAATATAGGAGACATAAGTATTGATAGTGTTCTAATTTCAGTTTCAGGACAATCAGGGGCAAAAAGTTTTGAAATAAAAAACAACTCATATAGTTATGTAAAAATGTATAGTGGAAGCTATAATGGAACATTGCAACTTCCTGGAAAAAATTCTGGTTTAACTTATGTTATTAATCTTGCAGGAATTGGAATTACAGATGCAAAATCAATTAAAATTGCTCCAATTATAAATGCAAACCAATGTGAAGTATCTGACTCTGTAATAGAAATTAGTAATTGTTAATTTTTCTTTTAACATTAATTATTTAAATTTAATCTTATTTAATTATTCATGAAAAAAAAGGGGCAAGTTTGGATTGAAGTAGTTATTTACACATTAATTGCATTAACTTTAATCGGAACTGTTCTTGCTTTTATTATTCCAAAAATAGAAGAAATACAAGACAAAGCAATTATTGAACAAAGCATTACTATGATGCAAAACATAGATAAAATTATTACATCTGTTGAAGGAGTAGCAGGAAATAAAAGAATAATTGATTTAGGAATTAAAGAAGGCACACTTAAAATAGATGCACAAAAAGATGAAATTATTTTTGAAATAGAAAGTGAAGATGCCTACAGTCAACCTGGAGAAAAAATCAATATTGGCGACATAATTGTTTTAACAGAAGAAACAGGAAGTTTAAACAAAATAACATTAACAAGCAATTATAGTGAATATGACTTAACTTATGATGGAAAAAATGAATCAAAACTAATAACTCATTCTTCAACATCTTATAAGTTGTCAATTGAAAATAAAGGGGAAACAATAATAGATATTGTTGTTAGTTAATTTTAAAAGAATTAAACTTTTAATATAAATAAAATGAAAGAGGTTATTAAAAAAAAGAAGGGAATAGAAGATTATCAAAGAGTTTTAATAAATTTTTCTCCAAAAATTCCCCCTTTAAAAAAAATAACAGATAAAACAAAAATTAATATAAGATATGCATTAATTCCTCCTTTTACTTTTGCACATATCTATTGGGATTCAAAAATTTCTGAATTAGTCTATGAAGTTGAAGAACCATATCTAAATGAAACAGAAAAAAAATACAAAGAAGAAATAGTTTCAGCAATGGAAAATATGATCAATTTTGGAGAAATTGTAGAAAAAAATAAAGAAATTGTTTCAAAATATATTGACAGAATGTTAAAAATTTTGTTAATTGAACTTGGAATAGAACTTTCATATGAAACTTATAAAAAAATATATTATTATCTTTATAGAGACTTTACAGGTTTTAATGAAGTAGAATCATTACTAAAAGATTATTTTGTTGAAGATATAGAATGTAATGGACTTAATACCCCTATATATGTTGTTCACAGAGTCTACAGAAACATTAAAACAAATATTTCATTCAAAAATCTAGACAACCTTGCAAATTTTGTTGAAAAAATTGCTCAGAGAGCTGGAAAATATATTTCTTATGCAAATCCTATTTTGGATGGAAGTTTGCCAGACGGAAGTAGGGTAAATGCAACTTATACTAAAGATATTACAAGTAAAGGTCCAACATTT
>CEPX01130187.1_pt1 | contig 11403 bp, 15 predicted proteins | sample 361361 | NCBI WGS metagenome assembly CEPX01 (sample SAMEA2619974, study PRJEB7988) | marine metagenome | biome: marine biome (ENVO:00000447); feature: mesopelagic zone (ENVO:00000213) & marine oxygen minimum zone (ENVO:01000065); material: "saline water (ENVO:00002010), including plankton...
ATGGAGCGTATGTACCGTCGGTTCGGAACCCCCAATCAGCAGGAAGGGCAGGCCCCGGATGCGGGCTCAGACGATCAGATGACCAAAATCCACGGCTTCGTGCGGGACTTTGGCGTTGATCCGGATGACGAGCGCATCAACTATGGCGTGCTCTACCAGGGCGGTCTCACCGACGAGCAGAGACAGAGCCAGTTCGTTCAGTCACTTCGACACATCGTTGAGCAGGGTCCGTCACAGCCGGCGACACAGCCTGAACCGACGCCTCCTCAACCGGAGACACCCCCGAGTCCTCCCGTTGAGAATGCGCCCGGTCAAGGAGCGCCAGGGATGGACGTAGAGGCCCTCCGTGAAGCCTTCATAACCGGTCAATTAGGCCTCGATGACTACCGTCAGCGAATGGCGGTTCTCGGGGAACGCATCTAAGAGGTAACTAATGGCAAACACGACAGCAACAGGGCTTACCCTGTCTGGTGCCGACGATTTGACTTACGGTCAGAAGATCGCCATCGAAAGCGCGATGGTGGCCTTCGAGCCTGCCGCTCCCAACCCGGACCTCATATGGTCGCAGCGGATTCCCGAGGGGCACAAGCAGTGGGACGTGAGCACCTATGCCCGGCTGGCCACCGCTTCGGCGTTGACCGAGGGCGTAGACCTCGCACAGACACAGAAGCTCTACACCAACATACTCTCGATCACCCCGTCCGAGCACGGGATCATCTCCACCGTCTCCAAGCGGCTTATCCGTCGGCAGGGCGACTCCAACGTGGTCTCGACCACCGGGGCGCTCATCGGCGGATCGCTTCGCAGGCGTATGGACCTGGACGTGATCGCCATGTACAACAACCTGTCCAAGGCCATCGTGGGCTCGGGCTCGCCGCTGGACATCACATACTTCCGTGGCGCCGTGGCCTACCTGATGACGGACAACGACACCGAGTTCGGTCCGGCGCCGATGCCGCTTCGGGCGTCACTCCACATCGAGCAGATTTCCGACATCATCCTGGACATCACCGATCCCGGCACTACGGCCGTCGTCTCCCGCCCCGCCGGTTTCGGCGACGAGATGCTTCAGCGGTGGTGGAGAGGCAACGACCGTCTCTACGGTATCGCCGTGTGGCACGCGGGCAACATGCCCCGTGACGGCAGCGAGGACGCCAAAGGCGGCATCTTCGCCAGTGAGTGCATGGCCATCGTGGTAGCCGACAACGCCGAGGTCACCGAGGAGTCCGATAACTCCCTCCGCGCCGTCGAGTACGGTGTCTTCCAGGAGTGGAGCGAGGGCGAACGGGCAGACCCCTGGGGCGTTGAGGTCTACTCAAACGCTGCCACGACCGTCTAGCGACGGAGAGCAGGTTGGTTATTCAACAGCCTCCCTCCCTGCCCGGTTCTCCTCCCCAACAAAAGGAGGAACTTGAACGAGGCCCAGCGCCGAGTTCAATACGTGAGCGTGCGCAAGTTGCGGAGACAAAGCAGGAAGGTCGCGCCAGTTGGGGCAGCGATACAGGCACCCACGTGGCCCTGTACGACCTCGTTGACGGCTCCTGGGGCGCACCTCAGGACTCGTCCACGGCCTTCTTTCAGCAACTGCTGCGCAAGGTTGTGTTCAAGTGCTCTGCTTGCACCGAGGCGTCCGCGTTCGAGGGCTACATCGCCAAGCACATCCAGCGCGTCCAGAATGCTTACGAGTCCCACAGAGACGCCGAGGCCATCAACCACCTTGAGGCGGGCCGAGGCCCCATGCACGTGTGCTCCGGGTGCGGCGGCGAGTTCTCAATGCGTAAGCGTCAGATCGAGCATCATCTCGAGCGCATACGGCACGATGGACCGTCGCACCGAGACGCACATGAGGTAACGACTTTGCGGTTTTCCCTGGAGGCGCCGGCACCCCGTGCGGAGCCGCCCCGTCATATGGGGTCGCTCTTTGTATCGGGGCCTTCCATTGGCGCCGAAGTGGTTCGGAGCCAGCGCCGTGACCGTCGACGTCGCAAGCGCAGGCGCAGGAGGTAGGTGTGACAACGGAGGCTAAAAAGCGCATCGACTGGCATACGTTCATTGAGAACGATGCAGCAGGAGAACGCGTTGACGTCTTCCGGAAGGGCGAGTGGCGTCAGATACGTCACGAGCTACGGTCGGAGTTTGGTGTAAACCTGCTCCATGAGCCGTGCTGGGTCGATGCCGGCACCGCGGTCTTCTGGCACAGGGACCAAGTCCTCAAGCCAGGCTCGAACGCGGACGTGCCCGAGTATATCGAGGGCGAGTGGGGGCCTACAAGCGCCACTCCGGCAAACAACGCCAGTCAGATAATGCATTTCCTCCGAAAGGGCTTCCTTCTCCGCCCCCCTTCCGAGGGCGCGGGCGTTGAGGAGTATGAGGCCGCCGAGCCTGCCGGAGCTTCCGGGGAAACCGATATGCCTTACCGGTGCAATCGTATGCACATGGCCGGGAGGCCTGGAGAGGCCCCGGTACGCATGCACAACGACGGGGCCAAGTTCCCCAACTGGGACGCCTACATACGTCACTGCCAGCACTTCCGGGAGCGGCTTGAGCATGAGCCTCCCGCGGACGTGAAGAAGCGTATGCTGCGGTGGACGTACTACTGTATGGAGCACAACGTCGGGTTCCTGAGCGTAAGGCTGTCCAGCCTGCACATGCGGCAGAAGCCGCACCTCATGTCAATCATCAACATACAGGAGCTTAAAGATGCCGACCAAAGCGGAACTAGAAGCGGAGAACGTAAGCCTCACGGCGCAGTTAGCAGCAGCCGCCGCGACGACGGACGAAGCCCGGAACCCACGGTATCCAAGGGGTGAGCAGGAGTGGCGCCAGACCAAAGGCGGCTACGTCGTAACGCTGTTCAATAGCGCTGCACAGGGCTATGCCGTAGCCATTGACCGCCCTGACGGCACCTTCCGGGTGCGTAAGGTAGGTAACCCGGACGAGGCCCGAGAGGCGGTCGGCAACATCGTAGACGGCGAGTTCAACTAAGGAGAGACAGGAATGGCATTCCCAACTATGAACGCACTATCAGTGGCCCGTCTCATGACGCGGGGCACGGTGGACACGACATCAGGGATCGTAGAATCCCTGCCGACGTTACCCCACAACATCTTCAGCGTTCCAGCAGTCGTGGACGTGTCGGGCATGGAGTTCTCAGTCGGTGCCCTGGCCGATGCTTCGTCCGGCACGCCAGGCTTTGCAGCAGCCACGAACGAAGCATCGGCGCTTCAGATAACTTTCTCGGACGGCGGAGCGACTGGCGATGCGACGGGACGGGCGGTGCTGTTTGCGGCGACCGATATGACCAATACGGTGGAATTTGAAGCCCGAGCACCGCACGACAACACCGGCACGTCTGCGACCGACCTGGACGCTGACGACTGGGTGAACTTCTGGGTACGCCAGCAGGCGACATCGACTGCTGCAATGGCCCAGTTCGACGTCGAAGTGTCCTACGTCTACGGCAAGCCGGGAGCGATCAGTAGCGCGACGTAAGGAGGTGACCTCGTGACAAACGAGGTAGCACCGTTCGAGCCGCAGCACACCCTCGACTACTACGTCGAGGCGCGCAACGGCCAGAAGCGTAACTACATCTTCGATTACGGGAAGGCTCGCACCTGCGACCATCCCACGATGAAGATCGTTGCCAGGGGCGGCAACATGTACCGCTGTACTCACTGTGAGTACGTGCACCAATGGCCGGGGGCCATTACGTGGCCACGTCACTTCACGGTGATACAGGGCGCGTTCCAGATTCTGGACTTCGCCAAGGAGTTCGGATGGGACTCGCTACAAGAGGTATTGCGCCGCCCCATAGGGCAAATGGACGACACTCCTCATAAGCCCGTGTTACCGGAGGGTAAGAGCTTTGGAGATACTCTCGCACTGTTGGAGCAGGTCGATACGACCGCTGAAGACGGTGGGCGAGAGCAACTGGCAGAGCTTATCACCGAGTTCTGGGCGAACCCGAACGACAAGGCTCTGGCTAAAGGCCAAGGAGCCCAGGGAGAGCTGACCGATGGCGATGACGAAGCAGGAGACGATTCAGGCACTGGCACAGGAGACAACGCCGTGCCCGCTGTGTAACCACCCATCGAAAGCCTTCCGTCGCGGCGTACGCGAAGACCCTGACCGCCCTGTTTTTGTCTGTAGCCACTGCTTCCTTCAGTTCATAGACCCGCCCACGCATGATCTGCGTGAGTTCTACCGGGAGAAGTATCGCGCCCAGTACGATATTGACCCGGCCAGGAAGCTAACTCCCGAGCAGCGCTTCCTCGTCATGCGGCCTCTTATGAGAGACGCCGCTTCCCGTTTCAAGGCCGCGGTTCCTAAAGGCTCCTCAGTTCTAGAGATAGGCTGCTCCTCCGGCTACTTCCTTGACGCTCTCGGTGACGGCTATGACCGTTTTGGCGCCGAGTGGAACGAGGAAGACGCCGCCTTCGTACGTGATGTGGGGGAGTTGCCCTGCGAGGAAGGCGCCCTCACTGACATATATCCAGGGCAACAGTTCACGGCCATTGCGGCCTTGCAAGTCCTGGAGCACCAGCCTGACCCGGTACAGTTCCTCAAAGATTGCAAGGAGCGCCTCATAGGTGGCGGGTATCTCTACCTGGAGTTGCCCTCGTCAATGGACGCGCTCAACACCGTCTACAACATCAAAGAGCATCGCGACTTCTGGTATCGAGAGCCCCACATTACCTACTGGACGCGGGAGACTCTGGCCTCCGTGCTCGGGCAGGTCGGCCTTGAGGCCGAGGTTATGTTCGCGCAGCGTTACGGGCTCCTCAACCACCTCAACTGGCTCCTGAACCGCGCTCCGATGAGGGACGCGCAGGCAGCCCAGAGTATCCTCCAGCCCGTAATGGACGACCACCCAATGAGCGCCGTCATGAACCGGCACATAGGGCGGTTGGACCAGGAATACCGGGTCATGTTGATCTCCTATGGCTGTGCCGACACCATTGCGGCAGTGGTGCGTCGCCGGGAGATTTAGGATGGCCATGCTTAATGCGGGCGGTGGGGGCGACTACATCCCTGGCCAGACTGTGGATATCGGCCTTGAAGAGGACCGCGACGACTCAATGGGTGTCCGTATCTTCAACGGTATCCACGCCTTCCAGGGCAGTCCTGAAAACGACTGGGGCATGAAGGTCAATTGGCCTGAGTGGATTGGAGAGGCCCATAACAGCCAGTCGGGCCGTGTCTTTATCTTCGGTTCTGGCCCGTCCTTGCTGTCTCAGGCTGACCTGCTCAAGAATATGGATGACGAACATACCTGGACGGTGAACCGCATATACCAGTGGAAAGAGATACCGTTCACGCCCACGTACCACTCGGTTGCAGAGCCCGGACCGCTGGCAGCGTGGGGCGCGGTAGTCTTTCCTGCGTACAACTTCCCGACAGCCAGGACCAGGATCGCTATTAACTGGTGGCCGGTGACTGCCAAGGGCTGGCTTTGGTGTCCCAAGGCCCCAGACGACATACAGGTGCGTTGGGAGGGCGCTCAGGGCCTCTCAGACACCTTGGCGCCGATTCCTACAGCCTGGGCCTCTCCGCTTACGTGCTCGCAACTCGCCCTGTGGATGGGATACACCGAGGTATACATCCTGGGCTGCGACACTACGCAGGTCGGTCAGGCGTGGGACAAGGAGAAGGGCCGCACTGCCCGGCCCCGCAATATACGGTCGATATTGGAGTCCGCCGAGCGCCTTCACAGGGACGTGAAGCGGGCAGGCCGGACGCTCATAGACCTGACTCCCGGTGGCCGGCTGAACACTGAGGGCGCATTGGAGTATCGAGAGCTTGAAGAAGTCCTTGCGTGACTTCCGGGACATGCATCGGGGCAAACGCCTGTTTGTCCTCGGCACCGGCCCGTCCTTAAGGGGCGCGGACCTATCGCGACTCAAGGAAGAGCTGACCTTTGGAGTGAACTACCTGGGCCAGCATAGCGACTTCACCCCTACCTACTACGCGGTCTCCGATACTCCCGAGGTCAAGCTGAGACAGATACGCGCCAAGCTACGGGCTACCCGGAGCGAGAAGAGTCGCTATCGTTTCATGGGTCTCAATGAGCACGTTAGGTGGCGGGACTACGACACCTGGGTTCGCATACCCCGCATAGCCCGTGAGGGGGAAGACCTGTGCCTCCACCACGGGGTTATGGAAGGTCTCGGAGATACGTTTGAGCATATCCATCCGGCGCACGACGCGGTAGCAGAGGTGCCGCTTCAGTTGGGGTGCTGGATGGGCTTTCAGGAGATATACCTTCTGGGCGTGGACTGCACCGCCCAGGGCCATTTCTACGATAACGAGCCCAGACTCTTGCCTATGGCGGCGAACAAGAAAACACGTCGGGTCGTGGAAGGCTATGTCCAGGCCGCCCGCTTAATGAAGGATTTGGGCCGTCGTCTCTATGACTGCTCCGGAGGCCGCCTCAGCCAGGAGGGCGTACTGGAGTACGCGCCGCTGGAGAGCGTGCTGTGAATCCTATCTTCATTCTCGGAGCTGGCCCTTCACTAGACGCTCAGAAGCGCCTCATGCCCGAGGTGGGTAAGCACACCACCTTCGGCTGTAACCGTCTCGCCCTGTGGGGGTCGCTTTCCTTCATGCCGACATACTACGCCTCCAACCTGGACACCATCGAGGAGGGTCTCAACCTTCCGAATCCACGATGTAAGAAACGGCGGTTCCTGATAAGGCCCAAAGACAAGCAGATGCCTACGGAGCATGTTTTTCAGGGCCGGTGGTCCAACGTCGAGAAGGTGCCTCGGATGCGGTTCCTCTGCTTCAAGCGCCGCACCCAGTTCGTGCGTAGCGGGTACACCATGACCTTCATTATGGCGCAACTGGCCATCGCCATGCGCTTTGACACGCTCTACTTCCTGGGCTGTGACCTCCGGCCTGGCCCGCACGTGTTCGACATGCACGAGGAAGAGCGCCCCGAGGACTTTATCGAGACACCCAAGCTGGACGGATGGGAGGAGCTCCGGGATGAGGCTAAGAGCCGTGGGATATCGCTCATAAGCTGTACGCCCGGCGGCAGGATCAACGAGGCGTTGCCGTACCAGGAACTGGAAGAGGTGCTCGGTGCGGTACCTGTTTGATATCGACGGTGTCATCTGTGAGACCGAGGGCACGGACTACGAGGATGCCGAGCCCCGCGAGGACGTCATCAAGCGCATCCAGGACTTGCACGATATCGGCCATGAGGTCATGTTCTTCACCGGTCGCGGCTGGGACTCTGGCAAGGACTGGACGAACGTGACCAAGCAGCAACTAGAGGACTGGGGAGTGCCCTACGACGGTCTGTTTGCTAAACCCGCGTGCGACGTGCTCGTAGACGATAAAGCCGTGAATGTGCGAGACTGGATGGCATGAAATACTTCGTCACCGGCGGCAGCGGCTTAATAGGGCGGTTCCTTCTCCCGAAACTTGTCGAGCGGCAGCACGATGTCTACAACTTCGACCTTGCCACCAAGGGCGACGATGTCATGGCTCGGGACCACGTGGAAGCCAGCATCCGTTGGCATAAACCCGACGTGGTCATTCACCTTGCGGCCAACTCCGGCGTTGCAGCGTCGAAGGAAGACCGTTGGAGGTCCATGCAGGTCTCCGTACAGGGCACCCTGAACGTCCTGGAGGCGTGCCTGGAGCACAACGTATCCCGCGTGCTCACGGCCTCTAGCAACCACGTCTATGGGGAAATGCCACAGATGCCAGACGGCCAAGGGTACTGGGGGCCGTACGGCACCTTCCAAGAGGATGTGAGTCCCCTCATGCGTCGTGACTGGTACACCGTGGGCAAGATATGTGTAGACATGATTACACAAGGTTACGCTCATAACTACGGCCTGAACGCCGTAGCCGTTCGGCCCACCAACACCTACGGGCCGGGCGACCCGCATGAGGACCACATCATCCCCGCGACTATCCTAAGCATACTCGGGGGCGACGATATCATTATCAAGAGCGACGGCAGGATTAAGAAGTCGTACCTCTATGGCGACGACTGCGCCGATGCCCTGATCGCTCTCTCGCAGACCGACGCTTTCAAGGGTGAGGCAGTGAACATTGTAGGCAGCGCGCCTATTAGCGTATTGAACCTGGCTGAGCAAATACAGGCACTGCACGAGGAGCCCAGCCGAATACGGATTCAAAATGAGCCCTATGACGGGGCCTCCGAATTCCTTTCCAGTGCCAAGATGGGGTCTCTTGGCTGGGAACCCAAAGTCAGCCTGGGAGATGGCCTCTCTCGGACCATAGCGTGGTTTCGAGAGCACGCGCAGGTGGCGGTGTGAGGACGCTAGCGATTGTGCCGGCACGTGGGGGCTCTAAGGGGATCTACAAGAAAAATATCTCTCCCTGCGCTGGCAAACCCCTTATCCACTGGACTCTTGAGGCTGCCCAGGGGGCCGCCTCTCTGGACTGTACGGTCGTCTCCACAGACGACGTCGCCATTCTCGAGGCGTCTGTAGGCTTCGGGGCCATCCTCCTTAACAGGCCGGAGGAGTTGGCCCAAGACGATTCCTCTACCGAAAGCGTTATAGCGAACGTGCTTGACCAGATGATGTCCGAGATATGGGACGTGATAGTCCTGCTCCAGCCGACCTCTCCCACACGCTGTGCCTATCACATAGACGAGGCTGTAGCCCTACTGGAGCGCGGCCAGTTTGGCTCCGTACTCAGCGTAGTGCCCTCCCACGCCTTTCTGTGGGAGCAGAAGTCTGAGGACTTGCCGGTGGCCCTGTACGACTTCGGCAGGCGCCCCATGCGGCAGGCCATGAACCAGTACGAGGAGAACGGTGCAGTGTACGTGTTCACCAGGGAGCACTGGGAGCGTACCGGGAACCGACTCGGTGGCAAGATAGGACTCTACGTCATGGAGCCCCAGCACCGGCTCCAGATTGACGAACCAATAGATATGAGACTCGCGGAGGCGCTGCTATGCGAATCGGCTCTCGTGAGATAGGCCCCGACCACCCAGCGTATATCGTCGCGGAGATCGGCCAGAACCACTCAGGTTTCGTCGATCTCGCGGTCAAGCAGATACGACTGGCCAAGGAAGCGGGGGCCGACGCCGTCAAGTTCCAGAAGCGCACCCCGCGCCTCTGTATCCCAGAGTCCGAATGGGGCGACCTCAGGGACACGCCCCGGGGCCGCATGGCCTATATCAACTACCGGGAGATACTAGAACTCTCTGAGTCAGACTACCGGTACATCAGCGAGGCCTGCTGGTCTGTCGGCATCGACTGGTTTGCCTCGGTCTGGGACATACCCTCGGTGGACTTCATGGAAGGCCTTCACCCGGTGGCCTACAAGGTGCCTTCCGCTTGCCTAACAAACGACGCGTTGCTCAACCGCCTCAAAGATGTAGAGGTGCCTGTCATTCTGTCCACGGGTATGAGCACATGGGAGGAGATTGAGCGCGCGGTGTCTATTCTCAATCCGGCGCTCCTATGTCAATGCACCTCTACCTATCCTTGCCCGCCCGAGGAAGTCAACTTACGGTTCATGCGCGGCCCTCAATTATATAACTTGTGCCGTTCATGGCCCGAGCCGGTCGGCTACTCAGGCCATGAGCTAGGTACTGCCATCTCCATTGCCGCCGTAGCTCTTGGTGCAAACTATGTAGAGCGGCACTTCACCAACGACAAGGCCCAGTGGGGGACCGACCAGGCCATGAGTCTCGAGCCCCAAGAGTTCCGGGCTATGGTAGACGGGATACGGGAGGTTGAGGCCGCTCTTGGAGACGGGGTAAAGAAGGTCTATCCGTCCGAGCAGAAGGCCATAAAGCACCTGCGGGGCGCTAGGGGGCCTGTACATGCCGGTCAAGATTCGGAAGACTAAGACAGGTAGTGTCTCAATGAACACCGGCCATCCTGTCCTTGACCTCATTCACTCCGAGCGGGTTGAGATACCGCCCGAGGTAGAGCGCGGCGCCAAGTCCCCCTACGCCTCGGTGGAGTACGAGGTCACCCCCGGCCATATCCACCATGTCCCTATGAGCAACGGCGTTGACTATCTGGGCATCGAGGAAGGGGCGGAGCTTCTGGGCGAGGCCATACTCGCATGTAACGAGGACCGCCACAACGGTCATGGCCGCAAGCACGCGCAGGGCGATGCCGACGCAGCGTACAAGTCGGCCATTGAGCAACTACTCACACGGCGGTACGACCAGGAATGGGTAGACCTCCAGCAGAAAATACGGGCCTACAAACGCTGGGGAGGCCACCCGCCTACCGCGGTCATGATGCCGACACAGGACGACGTGAAACGGTGGCAGATGCTGGTCACCACCCTCGAGGGCACGCCCCATCTGGTGGGCATCAAGGAATCGTTCAGCGCCGATATGAACGAGCTTATGGAGCCCCCGGACAGCAGTAACTCGGTGAAGGCCCCCATCGGGCATTACCGCAACCCCAAGTGGTCCTTGAACCGCAGGATTGCATGGCTGAACAGCCTCAAGGGATAATCGACCTCAAGGACACCGAGTCGGGCCGCCTCTTCTTCCTGGGTTCTGGGCCGTCCATGCTGGCCGACATGGACTCCATACGGCTCCTGGAGGCTGAGAAGACCTGGGCGGTGAACAAGTACCCCGGCTGGGCAGAGCGCCCGGTACGCAACCCAACCTACTACTCCATTACCGAGGCGCGCCACTGCGACCGTCACGGGATAGGCCGGTTCATGTTCCCCGATGTCTCCATGACCAAGTTCGCCATACACTGGCAGCGTGTGCGTCGTGAAGGCTTTACGTGGGCGCTCAAGACTACGGTCGACCGTACAATCAAGGAGACGCCATATCAGGGTTTAGAAAGCCGCCTGGGGCCTCTCACCGGGGCTTTCAACACGATCCTGACGTCCATGCAGCTCGCACTGTGGATGGGGTACCGCGACTTCTACCTTATCGGCAACGACATGACGCTCGGCGGCTACGCCTGGGACCGCAGCGATGATCGCATGAACATACGGCAGCGTCAGGTGGACAGGGCCATGTGGGCTTATGAGAAGGTGCGTGGCCTGCTGAAGGATAAGGCCACTATGACGGACTGCTCGCGTGGGGGCCAGTTGAGTACGCGTGGCATCCTGGACTACAGGCCGCTTGACGAGGTACTGGCAGTTACGGTAGAGTCTGGCTAACTGAATAGCCGTAAGGCACTTCGGCCCTTTAGAAGGGCATGGGCCTGTCACCTCGACGAGTAATAGTCTGGTGGCGGGTCTTTTTGTTGCCCTCCGACTGATGATGATGAACAGGAGGTAAACAATGGGCGCACCCGTTGTACTTGGTCTCGCTGAAATCTCCCTCGCTGACGATAACGCTGCTGGCTTTTCCGGTAGCCCCACTGTCCCCGTTGGCACCACCCAGTGCATCCTGACTGTGGAAGACAACGATATACGATGGGGTGACAG
>CEPX01197271.1_pt1 | contig 11402 bp, 10 predicted proteins | sample 361361 | NCBI WGS metagenome assembly CEPX01 (sample SAMEA2619974, study PRJEB7988) | marine metagenome | biome: marine biome (ENVO:00000447); feature: mesopelagic zone (ENVO:00000213) & marine oxygen minimum zone (ENVO:01000065); material: "saline water (ENVO:00002010), including plankton...
ACCGTCTCAGAGGAGATATAATATTCAAATGCCAGAACAAACCCATCTGTGGCACACTCTTCCTCCAGATAAGGTCATGCACGTCTTGCAGACCGATCAGGAGAGAGGACTTTTGCATACAGAGGCCCACAAACGGCACAGGCAATATGGACCCAACGCGCTTGAGGAAGAACATCCTCCAAGTGCTCTTTCGTTGTTCTTGCGCCAATTCAAGAGTCCCTTAATATTCATCCTGGTTCTTGCTGGCATTGTTACCCTGTGGCTGGCAGAATATACCGACAGCGTTGTTATCTTTGGAGCCGTGCTCTTAAACACCTTTATTGGGTACTTTCAAGAAAACAAAGCAACCAAAGCGCTCACACAACTCAAAAAGATACTGCAGCACAAAGCCAGGGTCATACGAGAAGGAAACGAACAAGAGATTGCGCAAAAAGACTTGGTTCCGGGAGACATTGTGGTATTAACTGAGGGAAACAAGGTTCCAGCTGACGTAAGAATTGTAGAAGCATTTGAGCTTCGCATCAACGAAGCGGTGCTTACCGGGGAATGGTTGGCAACAGCAAAGCAAAACATTGTTCTCAAGCCCGCAACTCCACTAGCCGACCGAGACAACATGGCATACATGGGAAGCATAGTAGAAGCTGGAAAAGGAAAAGCCGTGGTTGCAGCAACCGGTCAGAGAACCGAGCTTGGAAGAATCAGTACTCTCTTGAAAAAGGTGGGAGAGGAAAAGACTCCTTATCAAAAGAAGCTGGGGCGTTTCTCTTGGATTATCGGTATCCTCATTGCCTTTCTCGCTTTATTCATCTTTGCAGAAGGAATGTTTGTAGGCGGCAACATTGTTGAAATGTTCACCATTGCAGTGGCCATTGCAGTAGCTGCCATTCCAGAAGGCTTGCCTGTTGCAATGACCGTAGTTCTTGCCATTGGCATGCAGCGTATCTTAGCCAAGAAAGGGCTGGTGCGACATCTTACCTCAGCTGAAACCCTAGGATCTACCTCTGTTATTGCTACCGACAAAACCTTAACCCTGACAGAAGGAAAAATGCAGGTTGCAGAGATAGCATCCTTAAAAACAGGAAAACGAGAAGAAGTGCTAAAAACTGCAGCTCTTGCAAACGAAGCCTTTATTGAAAACCAGGAAGCTGCCCTGGAAAAAGCAACCATTAAGGGACGTCCTACTGACAGAGCCTTATTGGAAGCTGTAATAGAAGCTGGAATATCAAAAGCAGAGCTTGAGAATCAAGAGCCCTTGCTTTTCCGTACTCCTTTTAACTCCCAACTAAAATACATAGCCTCGTTCCATAAAGGAGAAGAGGGGATAAATCTTTATGTTTCAGGAGCCCCGGAAAACATCTTAGAGTTGTCACAGCTTTCAGAAGAAGAACAATCGCAAGCTACAAAGCGCTTAGAGCAACTCACTGCAAAAGGCTTTCGCGTGGTAGGGTTTGCCACAAAAAAGCTCCCAAGGCAGGGAGCATCAAGCCTGGCAAAGCACGACCTGAGAAAAGAAATATCTGAACTTGAGCTCCAAGGCTTCATTGCGCTCAAAGATCCGCTCAGAAAGGGAACAAAAGAGGCTGTTGCTCTAGCAAGAGCAGCAGGACTCAACACCATTATCGTTACCGGAGACCATTTGCTTACGGCAAAGGCTGTGGCAAAAGAATTGGGATTACGCACAAAACCGCAAAATCTTTTGGAGGGAAAAGAACTGGAAAAGCTTTCGGATAAAGAGCTACAGACAAAGCTTGCTCAAATCTCCGTGTTTGCAAGGGTAGAGCCAGCTCACAAACTGCGCATCATTGAAGCCTGGCAAGATAAAGGAGAGGTTATTGCAATGACAGGAGACGGAGTAAACGACGCGCCTGCTCTGAAAAAAGCAGACATTGGGTTGACCCTGGGGTCTGGCACCGACGTAGCAAAGGAAAGTTCAGATTTAATCCTGCTTGCAGACGACTTTTCTATCATTCCTCAGGCCATTCAAGAAGGCAGGGTGATTGTAGACAACATCAGAAAGATTATTACCTACCTGGTATCAGGCTCCTTTACAGAAACCATCTTGGTTGGAACAGCTATTTTATTCGGCCTTCCTTTGCCCTTAACCGCTTTACAGATTCTGTGGATTAATCTCTTGGAAGACGGGCTTCCTGGCATGGCTTTGACCCTAGAAAAATCGGAGCAAGATGTTATGGCACGGCCCCCGCAAAAGAAAGACCAAGCGCTCTTAACCGCAGAAATGAAGATTATCATCTTTGCCATCAGCATTTTCACCGATCTTTTGTTGTTTGGACTGTTCCTTTGGCTCTTGAAAGGACCATACACCATAGAGCACATTCAAACCTTTATCTTTGTTGGCTTGGGAATAGATTCTTTGTTCTATGTTTTTTCTGTTAGAAGCCTGAGAAGAAACATCTGGCAATACAATCCCTTTTCTAATCCATGGCTTACAGGATCGGTAGCTCTCGGCTTTGTGCTTTTGGTTGCCGCAGTATACATGCCGGTCTTCCAGGTCTTCCTTGGAACAACCTCTCTTACCTTGTTTGACTGGGAACTGCTGTTAGGCCTTGGAATCTTAAATGTTCTTTTGATTGAGGCGGCAAAATGGTACTTTGTCCATAACAAGCGATTATGATACTCCATATTCTCATTCTTTTTTTCTCTGTGTTCTTTCTGTTTCGGGCAGCCTCTTGGCTCGTGCAAGGAATTAGCAAGGTTGCCCAGTATTTGCAATGGCGGGAATTCGTCATTGCGTTCTTTGTAATGGCAATAGGGGGTTCCTTGCCCAATCTCTTTGTTGGCCTTTCTTCGGTGGCTCACGGCATCCCAGAACTTTCTTTGGCCGACATAATGGGAAACAGTGTGGTAGATCTTACCTTGGTTGCGGCCTTTGCAGTTCTTCTTGGTTCTAACTTGCTTGCTGAAGGAAAGCTTGTACAAACGTCTGCTTTTCTTACCATTGCAATTGCCATTTTGCCCTTGCTCTTGATCTTAGACGGAGTCTTGGGCAGGGGAGATGCAATTGCCCTGCTGTTGGTATTCGTCGTATATTCCTTGTGGATGCTCAAAAAGCGCAAACTCTACGAACAAGCACTCAAGGGAAACCATAAACCTCCTTTGAGGAAGTTTCGAACGTTCTTGGGCGGCTTTACGCAAATCATACTAGGTGGAGCTCTGTTGTTTGCCGCAGCTGAAGGAGTGGTGCGCTCTGCATCCTTCTTTGCTGAAACATTCTCTTTGCCCCTCATCTTGCTTGGAATCTTGGGCCTGGGGTTAACCTCTGCCCTTCCAGAACTTTACTTTGCAGTGGCCGCAGCAAGACAAGGAAAAAGCTGGATTATCTTAGGAGAACTCACAGGATCAGTAATTGTCTTGAGCACCCTGGTTTTGGGAATTGTTGCATTCTTGAGTCCTATTGAAGTGGGAGACTTCTCGCCTTTTGCCATAGCGCGCTTCTTCCTTATCATTTCTGCGTTCTTTTTCCTCATCTTTATGAGAACGGCAAGACGGATCACCAAAAAAGAAGCCCTTATCCTTGTTGGTCTGTACCTTGCCTTTGTTGCTACTGAGATTTTTACCAAGGTATTGTGTTCTCCTGAATTGACCTTCTGCCTGAGAGGATAAAATGATATAATAAAGACGAGTCACACAGTTTCCCCCGACCCCCCTTCTTTTTAAAACCCTCGGTTTTGAATAATTTCCAACACGGGGGAAACTGAAAATTTTAGAGTAAAATTTTTATGACAGTTATTTTGCTTTCAGTTATCATTACGCTCTTGGTAGGAATGCTTTTGTTTTTGCTTTGGCAGGGAAGGAAAAAAGAGGACTCCTCTAGTGCAATCATGCTGCAAAACCAGATTGCAGAATTAAACCGCACACTCGACGAGAAACTCGGTGAATCAAGCAAAGCAATCCGTGAACAATTCGGGGAAAGTGCAAAAATCATTCGTGAGATTACCCAAGAGCTTGTGCGAGTAGGTGAAGGACAAAAGCAGGTGATGGGCGTCACGGACCAGTTAAAAAACCTCCAGGATATATTAAAAAACCCAAAGCAGCGAGGAGTTCTTGGCGAATACTATCTTGAAGCCGTGCTAAAGAACGTCTTGCCGCCTGGTGCCTACCAAATGCAGCATTCATTTAAAGATGGGAGTATTGTAGACGCAGTTGTTATTACCAAAGAAGGAATTATCCCTGTTGACTCCAAGTTCTCCTTGGAAAACTACAACCGTATCCTTGAAGCTGCAACGCAAGATGAACGCGAGCGCTATGAAACAGCTTTTATCAACGACTTGAAGACCCGAGTGGACGAAACCGCAAAGTATATAAAGCCGCAAGAAGGAACCCTTTCTTTTGCTTTTATGTTCATACCATCTGAAGCCGTGTATTACGATCTTCTCATCAACAAGATAGGGGCGGTAAAGGCAAATACCGTAAACTTAATTGAGTATGCTTCGGGACAAAAAAAGGTGATGGTGGTTTCTCCAACAACCTTCCTGGCCTATCTCCAGACCGTACTCCAGGGATTAAAAGCCCTGCAAATAGAAGAGACCGCAAAGAAGATAGGACAACGTGTACAGGACCTGGGAAGGCATATTGGGAGCTATGAAACATATATGAAGAAACTTGGCACGCACCTTGGAACCACGGTCAATACCTACAACACAGCCTATAAGGAACTGGGCAAGATAGACAAAGATGTCTTGCGCATCACGGGTTCCTCCAAAGACATGGATCCCGTACAGATAGATCGCCCCAAAACAGAAGACGACGAGTAAAACTAAACTAAGTTTAGGTGTGGATAACTAAACTTAGTTTAAGAAGCATTGACTTTTAGGCTGTTTTTGATAGAATATCATTCGTATGTTAGCTGTTATTAAAACAGGGGGAAAGCAATACATTGTTTCTCCTGGAACAAAAATCAAGGTAGAAAAGCTTCCAGCAGAAGAGGGAAAAGATGTTGTATTTGAGGAAGTTTTGCTTTTAGAGCGCGCAAAGAAAGTAGAAATTGGCACCCCGGTAGTGCCAGGAGCTGTAGTAAAAGGAAAAGTACTCAAACAAGGAAAGGCAAAAAAAGTTATGGCGACACACTTTAAAGCAAAGAAGCGCGAGAAGAAAAGAAAGGGGCACCGCCAACCATATACCGAAGTAGAGATTACCAAAATTGAGACAAAGTAGACAAAAAGAAAGAGGGCTATCCCGAAAGGAGTCGCCCTCTTTTACTAGCGGCGGTTTTCTAGGGATTGGCGAAGAGTTTCTTCGTCTGCGTATTCTAACTCTCCTCCTATGGGAAGACCTCTTCCCAAACGGGTGAGTTTTCCTTGAAAAGACTTCAGGAATCTCTCCAGATACAGAGCAGTTGCCTCACCTTCTGTGGTAGGGTTTGTAGCAATAATGATTTCTTTGAAAGGAGATTGTTCTATTCTCTCTTTAAGCTCTTTAGTGCGAAGCAATTCCCTTTGTTCCTTTGCCAGCGTTCCAACCGTACCTCCCAATACAAAATATAAGCCCTGGTACTGTTTGGTAGATTCTAAAGCCTCAAGGTCGCTTTCTTTCTCTATAATACATAAAATATTCTTGTCTCGCCCTTGGTTTTTGCAAAGGGCACATAATCCTTCTTCCTCTCTCCCGTCAAAAGGTTGAAAACAAAGCCTGCACAGAACAATGTCCTTTTTCAATTCTGCTATTGCAGAGACAAGCTCTTCTGCGTCTTTTTGGGAGATCTTTAAAAGATAAAACACAAAACGGGCAGCAGTTCTTGACCCTACGGTAGGAAACTGGGAAAAGAGTGTGATAAGCTTTTGGATTTGCCTGGGGTACATTACAAGGTGACCTCTCCGGCAGATTCTTGATACTCTACATTCTTTGCAAGATCAGTAAAACTCACATTGCGCTCGTTAAAGTACAGTTTTACAGAACCCACCGGGCCGTTTCTATGTTTTGCCACAATGATTTCTGCAATTCCCTGGTTGTTTGGGTCAGCCCTATACTTGTCTTCGCGGTAAATGAACAGCACCACGTCTGCATCTTGCTCTAAAGATCCAGATTCTCTCAGATCAGAGAGTCTGGGGCGCTGCGGAGTGCGCTGTTCTACTGCCCGAGAAAGCTGAGACAAAGCAAGTACTGGGATATTCAGCTCTCTTGCCAAGCCCTTGAGAGATCTTGAGATTTCAGAAACCTGCTGTACAATATTTGCCTGGGCGTTTCTTGGTTCAATAAGCTGGAGATAGTCAATGATGAGAAGACCTAAGCCATGGTTTGCCTGCAACCTTCTTGCCATAGCCCGCATCTTGAGCACATTCTGGGCTGCACTATCTTCAATGAAGATGGGGGCTTCAGACAAAACTCCCATTGCTTCTTGAATCCTGGCAAAGTCGTTGTCTTCACCTTGAGAAGAAAGCTTTCCTGTGCGCAACCTCCACAGATCAACCCCGGCTTGGGCAGCTAAAAGCCTGTCTAATACCTGGTCTTTGGACATTTCTAGGCTAAAGACTCCTACCGGGATGTTTTGCTGTACTGCAACTCTTCTTGCAACATCCATTGCCAAAGCACTCTTTCCAAGAGAAGGGCGGGCAGCTAAAATGACAAGGTCTGACTTTTGTAGCCCTGAAAGCATATTGTCTAGGTCTGCAAAGCTTGTGGGAACTCCTCTGGTGCCTTTTTCATGCTTTGAAAGCCTGTCTATTCTCTCAAAGGCCTCTTCTAAGCTTTCTTTTACTTTGGTAAAGTTTTGGGAAAGAGACTTTTGAGCAATGGCAAAGATGTTTGCCTCTGCTTTGTCTAACAAGATCTCTGGGTCTTCTGACTCGTTGTATCCCATCACCCCAATATCATAGGAAGCTGAGATTAAGTCTCTCAGAATGCGCTTTTTCTGCACCATCTTTGCATACGAAAGAACATGAGAAGCAGTAGGTACCGTATTGATAAGTTCTGTGAGATAAGCGTTGGCTCCCACCTCTTCCAACTGCCCTTTTTCTTTTAATCTGGCTGCGACAGATAACAAATCAATGGGTTCACTTTTTTCAAAGAGCTCTTGCATTGCCTGGTAGATCTTTTGGTGGCTTGGTTTGTAGAAATCTCTGGGCTCTAAAAAATCTCCCACTTTCACAATGGCGTCTTTGTCCAACATTAAAGACCCCAAAAGGGACTGTTCTGCTTCAATGCTTTGAGGGGGGAGTTTCTCTGGAGTAGGGGATTTTTCTTCTGCCATGTCTGTAACTATACCAGTAAAAAAAGAGGTCCGCAAGACGAAAGCCGTGGGGACCTGTAAGCACTCTGCTTCGTGAGTACCTATTCCACTCGAGTTGGAATTTCTGAAAGATCTTCGCTTCCGTTTTGCCTTATCTCCGCGGGAGAAGACACTGCCGCCGTCGCTGCTGTTGCATCGGGGAGGGCTTGTTTCCTTTGAGGAACAGGCTCGGTAGGATCGGTATCCCCCAAGATGATGAAACGATATGCTGCCTTAATCCCCCCCCAAACAACAGGTTATTCTGGATCCCTAATTCGCCCCCGATAGAAAAGCGTCTGCAATAATCTCTTGCAACTCTTCAGCGCCGAGGTAAAGAGAAACTCCTATCAACAGTAACCACTTGAGCTCAAGCATGAAATCCTCCCCTGTATCGTATATTTGGTGTACGAGAGTACTTTTACCTTATCATGAAAACTTTTTCTGTCAAGAAAAAGTGGGCGCCTTTTTCAGACGAGAACCTGTGGGGGTGTCATCTACCACCCAGCCTTTTTGCTGAATACGTTTTCTCAGTTCATCTGCTTTCTCCCACTTTCTTTCAATGCGATATATTTCTCTTTGCTTCAATAGTTTCAGAACATCTGCAGGAACTTCTCCTTGTTTCTTTCTTCCCCAGAAAACAAAACCAAAGACTGCATCTATTTCCTTTAAAAAGGCAAGAATAGCCAATGCTTGTTTTTTAGAGAGGCTTTGCTTTTCAAGGAGCGCGTTTCCCCTTTTAACGATATGAAACAATTCTGCAATTGCTTTTGGTGTATTAAAGTCATCTTGTAGGGCAGCATGAACCTGTTTTTTAAACTTCTTTATATCAAACAAGCTGTTCTTTGAAGATCTCACTGTCTTAAGCTTGTCTACAAATTCATCAATCCTGTCTAACTCTCTTTCTGCTTGCAAAAGCATAACTTCTGAATAATCAATGGGGGAGCGATAGTGTGTTTTGAGTACTAAAAGACGCAGAACCCTTGGAGAATGTTCTTTGAGAAAATCTTGCACCGTAACAAAGTTGCCTAAAGACTTTGCCATTTTTTCACCCTGCACCGTTAAGAACCCAGGGTGCATCCAGTACGTAGCTAAAGGTTTCTTGCCAGAGATTGCTTCCATTTGCGCTATTTCTGCTTCGTGGTGGGGAAAGATAAGGTCTCTTGCTCCTCCGTGAATATCATATTGTTGCCCAAAGTGCTTTTCTGTAATGGCGGTATCTTCAATATGCCAGCCAGGCCTGCCAAGGCCCCATGGACTTTTCCATTTGGGCTCACCTTTCTTGGAAAACTTCCACACAGCAAAGTCTCCTTTGTTGCGTTTCTTGACCGATTCGTCAATGCGAGATACTGCGTCTTCTGCCTGCTCGCTGGTGCGTCGTGAAAGCTTGCCATAATCTTTGAACTTTGAAACGTCATAATACAAGCCATCGTTCTGTACCTCATAGGCATACCCTTTGTCTAGCAAGCGCTGTACCTGCTTTATGATTTCTGGGATATAGTCGGTTGCCCTGGCATGCTTGCTCACACTGGTAATACCCAGGACCTTCATGTCTTTTAAGTACTCTTTCTCAAACTGTTTTGCTAAAGCTTTGGGGGTAACACCTTTTTCTTTTGCCCGCTGAATTATTTTATCATCAATGTCGGTAATATTTTGAAGATATGTCACCTTATACTTCAATGTTTTTAAGTACCGTACAAAGGCATCAAAAGAAATATAGGTTCTGGCGTGGCCAATGTGTGAGAAATCATACACGGTAGGTCCACACACAAAAAGATTCAGTTTTTTGCCTGACCTTGACCGTAACGTTTCTTTTTTTCTTGAAAGAGTATTGTATATCTTCACCATTAAAGCTACTTTATCATATATAAGACCCTAGAAAAAGTCTTTAAAATATGGTATAGTCTCTGCATGGGAAGAAAGAACGTTGTGGCAAGCTTGTTGCTGGGAGCAATGGTGGGGGTGCTTTTCTGGGGAATCTCAAAAAACCTTGGCATTGCTTTGCCCTATCTTTGGACAGCCCCTCTTTTGTTCCCTGTATTGGCCTTTATTGGCACCTGGGTGGCGTTCTTTTCTGGAAAGCGCATCCCCGTGCTTTTTCAAGCAGCAAAATTCCTTGAGGTGGGAGCTCTGAATACCTTTGTGGATCTCGGAGTGTTAAACCTTCTTCTCTTCCTTTTTCAAATGAGCTCTGGTCTTGCCTTTTCTCTATTCAAAGGAATTTCCTTTGCGGTGGCAGTGCTCAACAGCTATTTTTGGAACAAACATTGGACATTTAAAACCAAAGAAGAAAATACGAGAAAAGAATTCACCCAGTTTCTTTTGGTAAGCATTACAGGATTTCTTGTAAACGTTGGAGTGGCTTCTGTGGTTGTAAACCTTATTGGTCCACAGTTTGAGATTTCACAAACCCTGTGGGCAAACATTGGAGCTTTGATCGCTACGGTTGCTGCCATGACCTGGAACTTTCTTGGATACAAGCTCATTGTATTTCGGTAATGGCAAATCTTGTTCTCTATAGAAAATATCGTCCCAAGAGCTTTGGAGAGGTTGTGGGGCAAGAACATATTGTACAGACCTTACGCAACGCAGTGGAATCCGGGCTTCTTTCCCACGCCTATCTGTTTTCCGGGCCCAGAGGCTCTGGAAAAACAACCCTTGCAAGAATATTGGCAAAAGCCCTGAACTGCAAAAACCCAAAAGCAGGGGAGCCAGATAATAAGTGTGAGAGCTGCCAGGAAATAAACCAGGGAAGGGCAATGGATTTAATTGAGATTGACGCTGCTTCAAACCGAGGGATCAACGAAATGCGAGATCTCAAAGAAACCATTCGCTTTGTTCCCACAAAGCTACAATACAAGGTCTTTGTGATAGACGAAGCTCATCAGCTCACCAAGGAAGCTGCAAACGCATTGCTCAAGACCCTAGAAGAACCTCCTGCCCACGCCATATTCGTTCTTGCCACCACCGAGGTTCATAAAATGATTCCAACTATTATTTCTCGCTGTCAAAGGTTTGACTTTAGAAAACTCAAGCAGGGGGAAATCGTAAAACGCCTGGAAGATATTGCAAAAAAAGAAGGAGTGAGCATAGAACAAACAGCTCTTGAACTTCTTTCAGGGAATGCAGGGGGATCTTTACGAGATGCAGAAAGCCTGTTAGACAGAATACTTACCTTTCACCTTAAACAAAAAGGAGAGAAGATTCCGGTGGAAAGCGTTCAAGAGATTCTGGGCATAGTGGACATACATATTCTTTCAGAATTCACAGACTTGCTTTCTCAAAGCAAAACTGCCAAAGCAATACGGTTCTTAAACAGCAACCTAGAAGCTGGCATGGATCCCCAAGAGTTTGTGAAAAACCTTATTGAATACCTGCGGCGCATTCTCATTCTCAAGATAAACCCAGAATTAAACGAGGTTATCTCTGCTGGATTCACCAAAGAACAGCAAGAAAGAATAGAAGAACAAGCCAAAAGCATAGACAGCCAGTTTATGGCAAAAACGATAAAGCACTTCATGGCAGCGGAACAGGACATGAAATACGCAGACATTATTCAGCTTCCTTTGGAACTTGCGATTATAGACAGTTGTACAAATACATCCTAAACTTCGTTTAGGAGCATTGCGGGATCGTCTAATGGTAGGACTCCAGATTTTGGATCTGGCTATCGGGGTTCGAATCCCTGTCCCGCAGCTATGGATTTTACGAACAAAATGAGTGTTTTTCAACCAATGGGTATTGGACGTTAGAACTTTTTATTTTGTGTAAGTTGAGTTTGTGTCGGTAAAGACGAGAAAACAACAAGGCCACATCACACAGATGCGGCCTTGAAGGTGCCAGTGTAGGCAAGAGAGGGTTTAGTAGCGAGTGGACACTTTTACGTGTCCCTTTCGCCTTCGAGTTTCGAAGTATCCGTCGAAGTGGTCGCGGTAGGAGGAAGTGATGTTGCCAGTGATGAGCCAGCTCTCATTGCTTCCATCTTCCCTTCCAACCGAAAAGAGACGTACAAGAACCTTGTGGCTCCTTCCCTCGATAAGGAACGTAAACTCTACTTGTTTACCGTCAAATAGTGCGGCCATGAGGTCGAACTTTGACGGCCCTTCTACGATTTGCCCTTCCTTGACTGCGGTTGCCATAACGGCACCCCCTTGTAAAGTACTCTAGCCATAACGACTAGGTG
>CEPX01075342.1_pt1 | contig 11399 bp, 14 predicted proteins | sample 361361 | NCBI WGS metagenome assembly CEPX01 (sample SAMEA2619974, study PRJEB7988) | marine metagenome | biome: marine biome (ENVO:00000447); feature: mesopelagic zone (ENVO:00000213) & marine oxygen minimum zone (ENVO:01000065); material: "saline water (ENVO:00002010), including plankton...
GTAGTTTTTCTAGCAACTTTTCTCTTAGCTGTAGTCTTTCTTGCTACTTTCCTTCTTGCAGTTGTTTTCCTAACTGCTTTCTTCCTAGTAGTCTTCCTAACTGCTTTCTTCCTAGTAACTTTCCTTCTTGCAGTAGTTTTTCTAGCAACTTTTCTCTTAGCTGTAGTCTTTCTTGCTGCAGTTTTTCTTCTTCTTAGCACCATAACATTATCACCTCTTTATTTTTTTGTTAAGTATGTTACACTAGTTTTGAAAATTAGAGTATATAAATGTTTTGTTTTACACTTCATTAAATAAAAATATGACAAATAAAACAAAACTTTGTTAAAAACTTTTAAGAAATTCATCTTAAAGAAAAAACTTTTTGAAAGTTCATGAAAACAATCTTCTCAACTTCAGAAATTGTTAACTTCTTTATCTTTGCAATCATCTTAACACTTTCTTTTACATAACTTGGTTCATTAACCTCTCCAACATAAGGACTTTGGTAAGGACAATCAGTTTCTGTTAACAAATTTTTCAAAGAAACACTCTCAACGATTCCTTGAAAATGCGAAGACCTTAATACAACAGGAGGTATAGAAAAGAACCAACCATTATCCTCTATCTTTTTAATCAAATTCTTTCTACCAGTAAAAGAATGCATCACAATCCTCCTCAATCTAGACCCTTCTAACATAGAGATAACTTCGTTTTCAGCCTTTCTGGAATGAACTATAACTGGCAATCTCTTCTTTTCAGCAAGTGAGATCAACTTCTCAAATACTTCTTTCTGCTTACCCAATTTAGAATTATGATACAAGTCCAAACCAATCTCACCAATTGCAATTATCTTTTGTTTAGAAATAAAATCAATCTCTTCATCAACATTCTTAACAACGTCAACTGGATGGATTCCCAAAGCAGGTTTAATAATATCATACTTAGAACTTAACTCTAAAACTCTTCTATTATTTTTAACATTCATTCCATTTTCAATAATACAAACAACACCGTTCTTTTTAGCATTATCAACGATAGAATCTAATCTCCCATTAAACTTTTCATGACTCAAATGTGCATGTACATCAACTAGCATTTTATATCAAAGCAATAATTGGTCCAAAGATAAAATTAAATAATTGAATGAAGTAAGGTAACAAATTAATTACAATCAAAGCCAAAGTAAAAACAGTAATTGCCATCCAAGTTTTATACAATTTCTTTTCATTCTTAATAAAGAAGGACAATCCAGTCAAAGCCATTCTCCCTCCATCAACAGGTCCCAAAGGCAACAAGTTAGCCAAACCAATTCCAATACTAATTAAAAACAACCATTCAAACAATCTAGCAAACCAAAAAATAAAAGATATCCAGAAACTTCCATACTTTTCCTGGGCTTCCATAGTCAAAGCAGCAGAAGTAGTTGAAACCACTCCCATATATCCTCTGCTAGAATCATCAGGATGTTCGCCAAGAACAACAGTTGCATCTCCCCCATCAACAACCCCCAAAATTAGTTCATCTCCGGGCCCAGTCCCCTTAAGATACCCAAGAAAATCATTAGAATTTAAAACCTCAATACCATTAATAGAATTAATAACCATTCCTTTCTCCAAAATCCCAAAAGAAGGCCCACCTTCATTAACACTATTGATCTCAACACCGCCAAACTCCATCATAGAACTAGTCAAAGGAATAAAAACAACCAAAGAAACAAGTAAAAATACAAATGCAGTTAATATATTTGACCAAGGCCCTGCAGCAAAAACACTTAATTGTTTATATTTAGAACTTTTTTCCATCTCTTTTTCATCAGGTTCCACAAATGCAGCCAAAATTGGGCCCAAAAATGCAAAACCAGAAGAGTTAACTTTAACCTTATGGACTCTAGCCAAGATTCCGTGAGAAAACTCATGAATTGTAGCAACAATCAAAATGGCAATAATCCAATGCCAAAATCCCAAACTAGGTAAACCAGGTATATCAACACCAGGCAACACAGGAGCAATAACAGGAACAGCATTCTCAACAGTCAAAAGATCAATAGTGCCCTTAATTAAAATAAAGAAGATCCCAAACATCCCCAAATAACCTACTAAGATACCTGCACCGCCTAAAAAATTCAAAACTCTAGGAGAGAAATTAGCTATTTTATCCATTAATTTAATTCCCAATTGGGTTTTGTACATCACAAATATTTTTCCCTGAACTTCAAATTTCTCTTTGTGAGTAATATAATAAAGAAATAGTATTGCATAGAATATAACTGCAAATAATATATCGTAATTCACCATCTTTTTTATTTACCTTTTTTAATTGGTCTCAAAGCCTTGCTTCCACATTTTCTGCAAGATGACTTTCCTTGCAACACTGACAACACAGAAGTTCTAACCTTACTCTTACATTTCCTACATACAAAAACGTTCTTAAACAATCTTGTTGCTGCTTCTGGGAATTTTGCCATTTATTTTACCTGTTTTAATACTCTCTCGCCCAATATTGTCCAGTATAAAACATTTCCTCCTTCTTTAACTTGATTTTTCAAATCACTAGGTATTTTCAAATCAAAAGTCTCGTAAGATTCCATATCCATAACATTTGCAACACCACTTGCAATAGATAAAACCTGTGCTGTCTTCTTTTCTATTATTGGAACCTCAACTTTATCATGTCCTGGATAAATTTTAATCTTCTTTGTTCCATCTGTCAGGCTTACTGCTTCAACTCGGCATTTAGCATGACCGTGCTTTCCTGGCCTAGAGATGTCCATTTTTGAAACCTTGCAAGCAACACCATCCATGATAACATAGCTACCCTGCTTCAACCCAGTAGCTTCTATTAACTTTTTATCCATATAATTTTATGAGAATTAAGTTCATTTATAAAAGTTCCGATATTTCTTAGAATTTCTGCATGGTATCAATTATCTTTTTCAACTCTTGTTTTTCTTTCAAGCTCTTGCTTTTACTAACTTTCTCATTCAACAATTTAACAAGCAGCTTCTCAGAATTCTTGACCCTATTCCTCAACATATAATTTTGCTGTGATAAATTAGCAATAGCACACCATAGTTGGGCTTCCCTGGGATTACTAGAACTCTTAATAGCACTTTTCTGCCTTAAAGATTCTTTCAGCTGAACTTCTAGATGGGGTTTCAACAAAGGATCTATTTTATCTCTCCAAACCATAAAAATAGAATACTTTCTTTCCTTAAATAGTTTTACAAACATTTTTAAACCAAAACCTTATCCAGAAATCATGCTTAAAAAACACGATTTCGTTGAGATAGACTTTACAACAATAGTAAAATCAACAAATAAGATAGTAGACTCAACTATAGAGAAAGTAGGAAAATCTGCAAATCTAAGCAAAGAAGCCTATAAACCTCAAACAATTTGCCTGGGGGAAGGCATGTTTATGGAACAAGTTGAAGAAAAATTAATAGGAAAACCCCTAAACAAAGAAGTAATAATAGATTTAACACCAGAACAAGCCTTTGGCAATAGAGATGCTGCGAAAATCTCAACAATTTCTCTTCCAAAATTCACTAAAGAAAAAATAAATCCTTTTCCCGGCCTAGTTGTTAATGTTGATGGAAAAATAGGCACTGTAAAGTCTGTATCTGGAGGAAGAGTAAGGGTAGATTTCAACCACCCTCTGGCAGGGAAAGAACTAATTTACAAAGTAACTCCCTTAAAAAAATTAGAAAAAACAGAGGAAAAAGTAAAGATATTGCTCTCCCAAGGTCTAGGCATCCCAGATTCTGTATTAGATATTAAGTTTAAAGAAGGCATAGCTACTATTGGTCTCCCCCAGCCATTAAATGAATCCATAGAGAAAATAATAGAAGAAAAAGTGAAATCTCTAGTCCCAGAAGTCAAAAACCTCAAATTTTTGAACAAACAACCACTCAAGAATAATTAACTTTAAATAAGGGATTTACTTCCCAAACCACCGAGGAGGGAAAAAAGTGGACTTTATCAATAGCATTCGTGAAAGGATTTCTACTGAAGACTCTAGGTTTCCAGAACAACGACAAAAAACCTCTGTAGATCATGAATTAGAAGAAATATTATCCAAACAAAAAGCAAAAATCAGGGTTGTAGGTTGCGGCGGAGCAGGCAACAACACAATAAACAGAATCTCCGAAGTAGGCATAACAGGTGCTGAAACAATAGGTATAAACACAGATGCCCAAGATTTACTATTCACTAATTCTGATGTTAAACTATTAATTGGAAAAGATAGTACCCAGGGTTTAGGTGCTGGATCCATCCCTCAGGTTGGGGAAGAAGCAGCTAGAGAATCAGAACACGAGGTAAAAGAACATCTACAAGGTGCTGACATGATCTTCATCACATGCGGGCTAGGTGGGGGAACAGGTACAGGTTCTGCTCCAGTTATAGCAGAGATGTCCAAAAAATTAGGTGCATTAACCGTTGCTATAGTAACACTTCCTTTTGAAATGGAAGGAAACAGAAGATATGAAAATGCTTTAATCGGCTTGGAGAAGTTAGAACAAACTGTTGATACTTTAATTGTTATTCCTAACGATAAACTTCTAGAACTAGCTCCAGACTTACCATTACACACAGCATTTAAGGTAGCAGATGAAATACTAACAAATGCTGTAAAAGGAATAGCAGAACTAGTAACAAAAGCAGGCCTAGTTAACTTAGACTTTGCAGATATAAGAACAATTATGGGGCGTGGTGGTGTTGCAATGATTGGTGTTGGGGAATCCGACACAGACAACAGAGCAGTTGAAGCAGTAGAGAAAGCAATCGCAAATCCTTTGTTAGATGTAGATATAACTGGTGCAAACGGAGCTTTAATTAATATTTCTGGTGGCTCAGACATGACTTTAGAAGAATCTAGAAGAGTAGTTGAAGCAGTTTCTGAACGTTTAGATGAAGATGCAAGAGTTATCTGGGGTGCCCAGATCTCAGAAGACCTAGAAAAAACAATAAGAGTAATGCTGATAGTTACAGGCGTCCAAAGTCCTCAAATTTTCGGCGGACCTAAGAAAAACAAAGCCAAACAGTCAGAGATGGAGAAAGAATTGGGCATTGAATTCGTAGATTAACCAAAAACTTATTAACTTTTTTATTTAATTATTCTCATGACTTTATCAAAACTAACAAAGATAAAAGGGCTTGCAAACTTCCACTTCTTAGAAGATGATGATATTGATGTAATAAGAAACCTAGAAGAAACAGAAAACACAGGAGTCCAAGATGTCCTAAATAAAAGACATGTTCTTGCCTTAACACACAACTCTGAATTCAGGGCCCCGCCAGCACCAATAGTTGTTGATGGTGAATTTCCAGCAGTAAAATTCCCAGAGATTGAAGGTGCAATATCTGCTTCTCCTGGAAAAGAAGTCCACAAATTCCTAGTTAAAAGGTTTAAGTTAGTTTTAACAGATGAAGCTACCTTATTGGTTGGTTGGGATTAACTTTTTGACACTTGCACTCCACTTTCAACATGCCACCCTTTGCCAGGACATTTTTCAGTGAATTTAACCTTTACTTCCATTGTCTTCAATTTCTCATTTGTAGCATGCCCAATAGCATATTTCTTATTTATAGAATGTTTCCCACATAGACAGTGTTTTATTGTATAATCTAGTTTGGGATTCCTTTTAACATGTTCTCCCCCACAATGGTGCACTTCATGATTTCCCTTTCTATGGTGTGTATGGTGAAATAAAGATAAGATCTCTTTCATAAAAAAACTGAGGGGTCAAGATTTATATATTTTATGCTCAGAAAATTAAATAAGTCATGTTTATATAGTTGGTTAAATCAATTCAGGTATGAATATAAAAATCAGAGAAGCCAATCAACGAGATTTTGAAACATTAATTCTTTTTAGACTTATATTATTAGAACATGATTTTGCGTTAGATAGAACTATTTCTTACAATATTGAAAAAATACAAAAATCTATTCGTTATATGAAAGACTATCTTAAAAAACAAGATAACAAATACTTCCTAGCATATCACAATTCCTTGCCTGTAGGTTATCTCCATGTGACCCATGATAATAAAAAAAACAAAAAGAGTAGCTATCTAAGTGAACTATATATAATAGATTTATACAGAAGTTATGGCATAGGCAAGAAACTTGTATTGGCCCAATGGAAGTATCTAAAAAAGCTAGGAATAACTGAAAGTACACTAACAACCACAAAATACAGAAATAGAAAAACCATTAACTTTTATAAAAAACTAAGTTATAACATAATCAAAGAAGATAAGAAAGAAAATATGATCTACTTTTCCAAAAAGATTTAATACCTATATTCACATCCCCATATCGCCCATTCCAGGAGGCATTCCGCCAGGAGGCATACCGGGTCCACTTCCAGAAGCAGCTATGACATCGTCAATCCTCAAAATTAATTCTGTAACCTCTGAAGCACTCTTAATAGCCTGTGTTTTGATTTTCAAAGGTTCTATAACTCCACTAACCCAAGAATCAACAACTTCTCCAGAAAATACATCCAATCCAGCCCATTTCTCACCTTTATCATGTCTGGACTTCAACTCTGTTAACATATCAATTGGATCTAAACCAGCATTCTCAGCTAAAGTCCTGGGAATAACTTCTATAGATTCAGCAAAACCTAAAACAGCCAACTGCTCTCTTCCACTCAAACCAGTTGCAAACTCTCTAATCTTAGCAGCCAACTCAACTTCAGGAGCTCCACCACCAGCAACTACTCTTCCAACTTTCAAAGAAACTATAACATCTCCCAAAGCATCTTTCAAAGCTCTCTCAACTTCGTCAACAACATGACTGGTTCCACCTTTAATTAAAACTGTAACAGCCTTAGCCTCATTACATTCTTCAACATAAGTCATATCATCCTCACCAACTCTCTTCTCTCTAACAACCCCAGATTTCCCAAGATCACTATCTCCAAGATCAGCAAGATTATTAACAATTCTTCCACCAGTTGCCTTAGCCAATAATTCCATATCACTCTTCTTAACTCTTCTACAAGCATACACTCCAGCTTTAGCCAAATAATGTTGGGCCAAATCATCAATTCCTTTCTGACAGAATACAACGTTAGCCCCAGAACCAACAACCTTCTCAACCATTTCCTTCAAAATCTTCTCTTCTTGCTCAACAAAAGCTTGCAATTTCTCAGGATCTGTTATCTGAATCTTAGCATCTGTTTCACTTGATTTAATCTCTAAAGCAGAATCAAGCAAAGCTATCTTACTTTCCTTAACTTCTTTGGGCATATTACTATGAACTCTTTCTTTATCCAAAACAATGCCCTTAATTAGCTCACTATCTCCTGTGCCGCCACCAACTTTCTTCTCAATTTTAATTGCATCAACATCTAAATCATCCCCATTATGAACTTGTTTAACAGCCTCAACAATCAAACCACCTAAATGTTCTTTATTGGCTTCTGCACCTTTCCCAGTCATAGCTGTCATAGCAATATTTCTCAAAATATCTTCATCCTTTAACTCAACCTTCTCAGCCATAGAATCCAACACTTTCTGAGCTTCCAAACTAGCTAATCTATAGCCTTTAGCAATAACAGTTGGATGAACATTCTTCTCTAATAAATCTTCAGCATTCTTCAATAACTCGCCAGCAAAAACAACTGCGGTAGTAGTGCCATCTCCAACTTCCTCTTCCTGAGTTTTAGCAACCTCAACAATCATCTTTGCAGCAGGATGCTCAATTTGCATCTCTTTTAATATAGTAACTCCGTCATTAGTAACTATCACATCACCAGTGGTGTCCACCAGCATTTTATCCATTCCTTTAGGCCCTAAAGTGGTCCTAACAGTCTCAGCTACTAATTTAGCAGCCATAATATTATTTCTCTGAGCATCTTTCCCAGAAGTCCTAGTTGTATCATTAGCTAATATGAAAATTGGTTGATTTTGATTTGTCATTCTAACTCCCCCTAAAAGTCTTTTAAAAAGGGAAACCTAGACCATTTATAAAGCTTACGAATACTAATTACAGAGATACAAGCCCCCAAAACCAAGAATTCAACCTTTAACAACTTTATAGAAAGTTCCAAAGAATAACCATTCCACTAATAATAACAAAAACCCAGCCAATAACAACCAACTACCTAAAAATATATCCAATTCAGCAATATCAAAACTTACAAGTCCAGTAAGGACATTATCCAACTCATCTTTAGATCCAGCTCTAAAATACTCTCCTCCAGTCTCAGAACTCAAAGCTTTCAAATCTTCCTCATTTAAAGTACTAATTATGCCTATGTCCAGCAAGCCCCCCTCATCACTACCAATGCCCACAGTATGTACCACTATATTCTTCGCATTAGCATAATTAATTGCCTCCTCAACAGAACTCCCTGCATTATTTTGTCCATCTGTCATTAATATTATTGCTTTTTCCCTATTATGGCCTTCTAACATATTAGAGCTAGTAATAACAGCATCTCCTATAGCCGTCCCCCCAGCTTTATTCAACTCAACAGTCCCCACATCAATATTATCGCCAACTTCAGCAATGACTAAGGCCGTTGAAGCAAAACTCACCAAACCCACATCAGAGCCCCCAGACACCAAAGAGAAAAATTCAGAACTTGCGCCTTTAGCAGCCTCTAAACGATTAGGAGAAAAATCATCTGCACTCATACTCAAACTATTATCTAAGGCAACAACATAATCAAACCCAGATGTCCTCCCTTCATAAAACAAAACTGGTTGAGCAACAGCCAAAACAAACACGAGCAAAATAAAAACCCTTCTAACCAAAACAAAAACATCCTTATTTACAGCACCACCAAAACCCATTCCTGCCCTACCTTTACTGATTCTAGAAATAGCTTCCAAATTAGCAAACTTCAAAGCCTTTCCTTTAGAATAATTCAACATAAATAAGTGAACTGCTATAAACACTGGTATAACTAGCAAAAACCATGCATATTCCACTGCAAGTAATTCTATTCTCATCTCAACCTACTTCTCCTTTCCTTAAAAAACCTAAACAAAGGACCAACAAAATCCTCATCAGTACTTAATGATAAAAAATCAGCATTTGATTGCAAAAATATCTCTTTCAACTTCCTCTCTTGTTGTGCAACATGTCTCTTATACTGCGGTGCTACTGCTTCAGTGTCAACAACAATCTGCTCTCCACTGTATGGATCCTCCAACAACACATTCCCCATACCCATTTTAGGCAATTTTTTGTCTCTTGGATCCCTCACCATCACACCAATAACATCATATTTCTGGGAAGCCAACCTTAAATGGTTTTCCCAATCTCCCTTTAAACCAATAAAGTCAGAAACAACAATTAAAACACTCCCTCTCTCCAAGAAAGAACCCACATACTTCAAAGCATGAACCAAATCATAATGCCCTCCATAATTATTTACATTAGAAAGCTCCTTCATCAAATGAAAATGCCTCCCTTGCCCTCCAAATGGCAAAGACCTAGACAATATTTTATCTGAGAATAAAGTAAAACCCACTGAATCACCAGAGTGAAGGATAACAAAACCTAAAGATCCAACTAATTCAGCAGCATATTCACATTTCAACTTACTAATACTAGAATAGACCATGCTATTACTTGCATCCACCAAGAAAAAAACATTTAAATTCCTCTCTTCTTCAAATTCTTTAATTAAAATCTCTCTCATTCTAGCACTAGCCTTCCAATCTATCAAAGAAGCATCATCCCCCGGCATATATTGCCTATAGCCTGCAAACTCCAAACCTCTACCTTTAAAAACAGATTTATAACTCCCAACTACCCCACTAGCAACAAGTCCTTTAGTACCGACCTCTAATCCTTCGAGAGGCCTTAATTTTATAATCAAACCCCTTTTCATTTCGCCTTAACTTTCTTTAGTATTTCCTCTACAACAACATCAGAACGAACATTACTGGCTTGTCCTTCATAATTGATAACGACTCTATGTCTTAAAACATCTTTAGCAACTTCTTTTACATCACTAGGCACAACATAATTCCTGCCATTCAATAAGGCAGTTGCCTTGGCTCCAATATACAAACCAATACTGCCTCTTGGCCCTGCCCCGATAGCAATATATTTTCCTCCTTTAATGCCATACTTGTCAGGATTCCTTGTGGCATCAACCAATCTAACAACATAATCCTTTACTTTGTCTTTCATATAAATTTCCTTGGTCATCCTTTGCAATCTTAATATTCTTCCAGGGCTCAAAACAGATTTAAGTTTATAATCCTCAAATTTCTTTAATGTAATGTTCTGTTCAAGAATATCGGATTCTGCAGCCATATCTGGATAATCAATAAATAACTTAAACAAGAATCTATCAATCTGTGCTTCTGGCAAGGGATAAACTCCCAGAGTCTCTATGGGGTTCTCAGTAGCCAATACAAAAAAAGGATTTGGCAGTTTATGGCTAGTTCTTCCTATTGTTGCCTGTCTTTCTTGCATACTCTCCAACAAAGCAGCCTGTACTTTAGGTGGAGCCCTATTAATTTCATCAGCCAAAACAAAATTACTAAATATCGGCCCTTTAATTGTGTAAAAGCCTTTGCTCTTTTCATAAGATGTAAAACCAACTATATCTCCAGGAAGCAAATCAGCGGTAAATTGGACTCTGCTAAACTTACAACCAGAAACTTCAGATATTGTCCTAACAATCAAAGTTTTAGCCAAACCAGGTAAACCCTCAACTAATATGTGCCCTCCACACAACATGCCCTTGACCAAACCATTAACAATATCTTCTTGGTCAACAATAACTTTTGCAACTTCTTTTTTAGCTTTATCAAGCATAGAACATGCTTGTTTTACTTGTGACTTCTCAACCATAGTTTTATTTTACAAAAACACCTATTTAAATATTGTCTAACCACTCAAGAATAACAGCACCAATAGATTTATAAAACACAGACTACAAAAAAGATTATGCAATTCAGATTTCTTAAGAAAAAGACAACAAGAAAGTCAAAGAAAAGAAAGGAAGTAAATCCAAACATCAAAGAAAAACTATCAAGAAAACTAAACCGAATTGAAAGATCCAAAAAGAAACCCGAAAAACAAGCAGAAGAATTAGCAGAAGTAATAAACTCAATCTATCAATCAATAATAACTGAAAAATCTTCAGAAGAGGAGATACAAAAGAAACTTAAAAGAAAAAAATGGTTAGTTTCTTTAATAGAAATAGCTCGCGAATACGAATATAGCGACAGAAAAATAACAAAACAAGAAATAAGAGACGTTACGGCTCAAATTCAGAAAAACATTAACAAGATTTAATGCTTTTTTGGTTTCTTCTTACTAATCCTTCCCAAGGCCATTCCCACTACAACCAATAAAGATCCAATAAGGGGCAATATGAAGCCATTAGATCCTTCCCTCAACGGAGCAAACACTCCTCCAGTAATCCCCACCAAA
>CEPX01198222.1_pt1 | contig 11396 bp, 7 predicted proteins | sample 361361 | NCBI WGS metagenome assembly CEPX01 (sample SAMEA2619974, study PRJEB7988) | marine metagenome | biome: marine biome (ENVO:00000447); feature: mesopelagic zone (ENVO:00000213) & marine oxygen minimum zone (ENVO:01000065); material: "saline water (ENVO:00002010), including plankton...
ATCTAAAAATTCATCAGTTGATTCGAACCAGAGATACTGGTCATTTGGAAGAAAATTATAAATTGACTTTCTCAAAACAACTGGAATCAAGGTTTCATAATTTTTCACAAAAGCCTCATCAGATTTATCAGCGTTATCACTCGCAGCACAGGCCCAACTAATCCATTGACGTCCCTTTTCATCTGTGACAAAAACCAGGTTTGAAGGTGTATTCGGATGTTTCCCTCCCATGTCTACACCCATTCCATTATCACTGAAACTCAAGGTCATTCCGCAAATAGAAGTCTCCTTTTGTGAATACACTATCCTGTTTTTGTTGAATGTAAAACCTAACTCAACAAGAATTTCATTTGGTAATTCAAGAGGAGTAATGGATTCCGTAATGGAAAATCTGTGGTAGGATACAACATTGAGCCGATTAGTTTTTTCCCGAAGTTCTCTAATGCATCGAATTGTTTGAGACAGATAATGATATCGATCAGGAAGGCTTTTAAATAAATCAACTGATGGTAAAAACCACATTATTTCCTCTTTGGTAAATAAATCAGATAGACTATTATTTAGCCTGATACCAACCAGTTCATCACGTTTTGACAAATCTTCCAAACCTTCAACAACAGCACCTCCTCTTGATTCACCAGTAAAATCAGTCAGGAAAAGTGGATAAAAACTCAGGTGACTCTCTTTCTTATTCTCATTAGATTTTTTATTTGTAAGGGCGGATGAACTTCTGAAAGTTGAACCTCCACGTTTCTTCCAATCACTAAAATAAGCTGAGCTTATACCTTCAAAATTATTGTAATAGTAGAGCCCCTTGAAATTTGTACTTTCCTCATAGACAAAGCCTAACTTAGTCAATTCATCCATGGTCAACTGAAGGATCATATTTTCTGAAGGAATGATGGTATCCAATGGCCATCCACATTCGGTTAATTCTGTTTCATAAGTAACTAGATTTCTTGATGAATCAACGTTTTGCTTCTCCACCTCAACGCTTTCAATTTGTAGGACTGTTGATTGCTGTTCACTTTTCATGACTAATAAATGTACCTCATCTGAAGTAGGTACATTAGCAGGAAGTGACTCAAGAGCAATTTCATTTCCCTTAGCAGGAACATCTACTGAGGGAAATTTCTCGACTAATTCTAATTCAGCCTCACTTTCATTTTCTAAAGCAACAGGCCACAAAAACCATGTAGTAGCAATAATTACACTCGTTACAATACTCATAATTACAAAAGGTTTAATTGAATTTGTTTCCACCAGCCTGGTCTGTGCTGGTGGATGATTAATTAATTGGTGCACCTTTTTTATTGAAACATTCTCTGGTACTTCATGAAGCACTGAGAAGAACTTATCCATATCGTTTTGATCATATCTCATAAGGAAAGCATATAGATCAATGTTGATTTCTCTTTGTCGGTTAACATTTTGAGGAGTTTCTCCTTACCTCGTTTCAACCTCAACTTCACTCCACTCAGACTCCCACCCTGCACCTGATGAATCTCCTCCATTTTCAGATCACTGACATAGTAAAGAATCAAGGTCTCCTTCATCCTGTCCGGAAGTGTCATCATCTTTTCATAGATCATCTGAAACTCCAATTGCCTATCCAAATCCACTCCATTACCAAGAAATTGTTCTAGCTCTTCTGAATCCCATTCGGAATAAAATTTCTTTCTTCTGGTACGCTTGAAATGAATCCTTGACGCAACAGAAAACATATAGGACAGTAGCGCTTGTTTATTTTCTAATTTGGAAAAGCTATTGAGAGTGGTGAGAACTGTATCATGAAGCAGATCTTCACCATCCATTTTATTTCCTGAAATAACCCGGCAGTACCTATCCAATGATGAGTGGATGGGTTCGTAATACTTGATAAATTCCTGACGTTCTGTATCTCTCAAATGCTAACCTTTTGTAGTATGTGCCACAGGCAGATTAAAAAGTTACATGAGATCTTAAACTTTCTAATAAAAATACTCTTTGAATCAGGCACTAGCCAGTTTGCCGATCAACCAAACAGAGAATTTGGGAGCCAATCGCTTTAAGAAATCAAACAAATAAGCATCTGGACCAACTTTTACTCGCTTTTTGCCTCTTCGAATTGCTCGAACGATTATTCTTGCTGCTCTAGGAGCTGAAGTCATGGCCACTTTTTTAAATAAAGCAGCCGATTCTGCCTGAGACATGCCTTCCTTTGGCCCTCTCACAAACTTGCTATTGTTGACGATATTGGTTTTTACTCCTCCCGGAAACACACTCATTACTTTCACCGAGGTGCCATTCAATTCCTGTTGTAACGATTCATTCATTCCACAAATGGCATATTTGGAAACGTTATAGGAACTCTGATTGGGGAACGGTAAGAAAGCATTGACACTGGACACATTGACTATTGTAGCATCTGGTCTTTCCAGTAAATGAGGAAGAAACGCTTTAGTCCCATGAAATGCACCCCAGAAATTGACGTCCATAACCATTTTAAAATCTTCAATGGTGCCAGTGACGAAAGCATCAGCCACAGATCTTCCGGCATTATTGATCACTCGATCCACATAACCAAAATGAGCGATTACTCCTTCCGCATATTGAAAAAAAGCATCTTTATCAGCTACATTGAGCTTATCTGCTTTCACCTTCACTGCATAGTCTTTGAGTAATTCTACAGTTTGCCGAAGTTCTGTTTCATTGACATCTGAGATTGCCAGATGGCAGCCTTTTTTGGCCAACTCTATCGCCAACTCTCTGCCTATACCAGAAGCCGCGCCGGTCACCACTACCACATTGTCTTTCAGATTTCTCATGCCATCGTTTTATTAGACTCAAAGTAAATGAATATCTACTTTTCCGAACCTAGAAATGACTAGAAACACAAAACCGCCACCCGTAGGCCGACGGCTTCCCCCCATTCTTTCAATATCTCCAGTTGAATTATTCGGTCCCAGAAGGCACCTCAATTCGCTTGCCATCAGGAACAGGGATTCCAAAATCTGGCAACCCATTTGCCTGCCAGGTAAACTTTTGAATACGAGGTTGGCGACCTCCCCAACCTCCATTAGGATCCGACATGGCGTGATAAATGATCCAGTGCTCCGTACCATCAGGAGATTGTGTAAAAGCACAATGTCCGGGACCATAAATTCGATTTGCGTCAGACTTCTCAAATAATGGCTCTTCGTGTTTAGTCCATGAATCTTTATTCATCAAATCACCATCCACATTGATGTAAGCTCCCAGACAATACCATTGCGTCCAGCTAGCACTAGCAGAATAGATAACCAGTATAGTATCTCCCCGCTGCAACACCTCTGGGCCTTCATTGGTATACTGATCCCTTGTTTCCCATTCCAAAAATGGCTCAATCGAGATTTTAGTAATTGCTTCTTCTATCTCCCATGGAGAAATCATTTTAGCAATTGATATATGTTCTGTCTCACCATCTGCCGTGCGCATCCATAAGAAATAATTTTCACCATTGGCTTTCTGTAATACCGTACCGTCTATACCCTCAGCAATGATTCCTTTGTATTCGTAACTTCCTAGTGCATCCTCGGAGGTGCTCTCCAAAACAAAGCTCTCCTGGAAGCATTTAGTAAAGTCTCCACACGGACTACCAGCAGCATAAACATACCAGCGATCGCCAATGAAATGCAGCTCTGGGGCCCAAATGGCATTCTTAATTTCTCCATCTTCTGAAGGTTGCCAGACAGTAATACCCTGAACCTTAGCCACCTCATGAAGGTTTTTTGATTTTCTGATGACAATGGAGCCTCCATTAGTAGCAGTGTAGTAATAAAACCCATCTTTAAAGACTACCCAGGGATCCGCTTCAAATCCCCCAATGGGATTGGTGAAATACTGAACATCTTCTTCAGTTTCATCCGGTTCAGGAGATTCGCCCCCTTTTTGAGTACATGAGCATACTGATAGGAGTGCTAAAAAAAGCGCGCCAAAGAAATAATTATTCGACATAATAGTGAATGGATTAAGAGCCGCCGACCCTCAGTCCGACGATATTCCCAACTAAAATTTAATTACTGAATGGAAGTGGCTTTGAGGTGGTGGATGGTCCATCAACAATCAATAAACCCCCGTCGTTAATACGCATTTCATCAATGAAGACCACTCGATCCTGACCACTTTGAGTAGTACGACCATGATACACACAATACATTTTGGAACTATCAGAGGAGAACAACACCATGTTGTGCCCTGTACCTGTTACATCGCCACCCTGCTCTACATTCTTTTGCAATACTGGATTATTGGATGCTTTGGTAAAGGGTCCAAGGGGACTTTTCCCAGTCGCATAGCCTACCGCATAATTTTTTCCTGCGTAGTAGTTAGCAGAATACATGATGTAATAAGTGCCATTTCTTTTGAATAAGAAGGAACCCTCTGTCCAGCGTCTATTGATTTCTTTAGAAGTTACTGACCTACTCTCCCACTCGGCCTGCTCATCATCAAGTTTCACAGGTGGTCTAAGTAATAGTTTAGGCTCACCAATTACTCCGCTAAAGTCAGGCTTCAATTCTACTCCATACACCCAGCTCTCTTCGATTTCATCATAGAGTCCTTGCTGCTGAGCCCAATCCGCCACCTCACTTTCTACAGGATGTTTGTAGCATGCTCTTGAGTAATACAGATAATTTTTTCCATCGTCATCTACGAATACATTGGCATCAATTACCGGATATCCAGGATTGAAAATTGGCCGATCATACAAGTCTTTGAAAGGTCCGGTAGGTTTGTCAGATACCGCCACACCAATCATGAAGTTCTCTTCTTCGTTCGTTGGATTCTCCTTCCATTGTGCACTAAAGAAAATATAATACTTTCCATCTCTTTTGTACACTTCTGGAGCCCAGAACCACTTCTCATTCCAGGAACTATCTGTATTGCCAGTATACACCTGACCTTCAAATGTCCAGTTGATCAAATCAGTAGATGAATAGGTAGCAAAGCCACCCTTCGCTCCTCCACCGGTCCCATACATGAAGTAAGTTCCATCCCCATTATCAAGAATGTAAGGATCTCCAAATTCTACTTCGATTGGATTGCTGTAAGTTTGAGTTGTTTCCTCAGAATCACTTTCTTTATTCTTTTCTGTTGAGCAGGAGGTAACACATCCCACTATTAGAATTAACCCTACATGTTTCACCAATCGATTCATTGTATGTTTTCGTTTATTGATCTGTTCTAAATGGACTTGCCGGAAGTCCTTCTTTATTGTACAAATTAGCGTCATCAGGATTGTCCCCCCAGGCATATCGAACTGCTTTTGGTTCAGATATCTGACCACTCCAGACCACTACTTTGTTATCTTTTAACTGTGCTTTGGCCCAAACAAACTTGCCATCCTCACCAGCAATAGCAAATCCTTTGACATACCCATACTTATCCTTGACTTTCAAACCAGAACCAATATTGGAGAAACTTAGAATTGCCTTGTTTCCTTCCAACTCCATTCCAGCAAAGGTTGGCCCTGAGTGTACTATATCTTTTCCATAAGCTACCTTTTCAGCTGCCATTGCCAATCGATAACCTACATCCTGCTTGTTCCTTGGGTGTATGTCATTGGCTTCGCCTATATCGATAATGACTGCTTGTCCGGTTTTTGGCAGAGCTAATGTCATGGATTGTGCTTCTCGTAACTCAGCCCAACTACTTTCCTTAGGTTGTGAAGCCGGTGCCATGAAGTTTGCCAACTGTACCCATATGAAAGGCATATCCTGTCCAAACTGCTCTCTCCAATCCAATATCATGGATGGGAACAAGTCTTGATATTGCTGTGGGTTACGCGTATTGTTTTCACCCTGATACCAAATCACGCCCTTGATGGGTAAATCAGTGATTGGTGCAATCATGGCATTGTATAAGCAAGTGGGAAAATCATTTGGCCCTTTAGCCGGACCTCCATATGTCGAGCTAAGTACTGCAGGTTTGTATTTCCAGGCTCCAGCTAATGATATGGTTGACCTGCCAACTTTGAGAACCAAATCCTCTGGCTTTCCATACAATCCTCCACCTCCTGTACCATCAGTCACACGAACTACCAACCAGTTGGTTCCTGCTCTTAACTGGCTTTTGGCAACACGGTAATTTCTTGGAAGAGTCCAATCTTCCAAATGTCCTATCAATTGTCCATTAATGTAGGTATCATCAATATCATCTATCGGCCCAAGACTTAGGCTCGCATCTGCTAGCTGATCCTCCGTTAGTTCAAAAGACTTTGCAAACCAGATGATGCCATCTTCATTTCCAATTTTTGTACTCTCCCAAATCTTAGGTAATTCTATATCATCCCAGGCGGAGTACTGATCTGAAGACAAACTATACCACTTCGCAGCCATACCTGGTTCCTTAGCCAAAGCAGCCTGGTATTTATCCATCATTTCCTTTGACTTGGATGCTTGCTCCACATACTCTGATTTATTCAGGTTTTCAAAACCATCAACAGCGGTCAATCCTTCCCAGCTCATCCAGGTAACGATATCAGTACCACCCCACGAGCTATGTATAAGACCTATCGGAATATCCAGATCTTTATTGATTTGTTTCCCAAAATGATAAGCTACCGCAGAAAAATTTGGACTTGATTCTGGACTACTTACATGCCAGCCGGTAGTAGTGATGTCACTTTCAGGATTGGCCGCCATGTCCTTTTCCACGGTAAATAGTCTTATACGACTATTCGCACTATTTTCAATTGATTCAGCTCCTTTTTTGGTATTGAATAATGGCCATTCCATATTAGATTGTCCACTTCCTATCCATACATCTCCAATCAAAATATTCTTCAATTGCAGCTTTTCTTTATTCCCAGACACAGTCATAGCAAAAGGCCCACCATGAGTCATTGGCTTTAGCTCAACTTTCCATTTCCCAGATTTATCGGCTTTGCTTGAAACCGTCTGACCATTAAAGTCAACAGTTACACTCTCTTTAGGGCTAGCTTGCCCCCATATTTTCAGTGCCTGGTCTCGTTGCACGACCATGTTGTCTCCAAACACATTGGCGAGTTTCAGCTGAGCCTGAGAAGACAATGTACATACTAGTAAAAATGCAATTGTGAGAATTTTCATCATTTTGGGATCTTTTTAAATAAGCCTAAAGATCTACAATCCTAAATAAATAAACGTAACCCATACGCTCAACTTAATAAATTTGGCGGTCCGAAGACCGCCAAGTTGCCTCAACTCATTAGTAAGAGCTAAAGCTGCCTTAGTTCATTAAATATTCTTTATTGTCGTACTACGGTTCCAGTCACCCAATGCACCTCAGAATGACCATCAGCAAAGTTTCTACTTGCCAATGCTATGATGGTATTCTCATCCAGAGCACAAATGGAATTGAAGAATGCACCTTCATTGGCTGGTAAATCTGGAAATGGATATGACACATTTTTAAAATCTTTTGCTTCATCATTTCCGATAAGGACATACATGGTATTTTTCATCCAATCGCTACCTAATTCCCTACCACCAGTATCATGTAAGGACAGAACGGTCTCCCCTGTTGCTAATTGAATGAGATATGGACCTCCTCCAAAATTCACCAGGTTCTTTGGGGCTGCCAACCACCTTCCCTCTGGTTCCTCAAAGCGATTCATCAAACTAGAATGCACTATCCATGGACTATTGGAATTTCCAATAGACTCTATTGCAAAAGCTATGCCTTTGCCATCTCTCAATACCACTGGTACTGGCATACCATCACGCATGGAGCTCGTATAAGCTACAGATTCAGGATTAGACCATGAAAGACCTTCATTATCAGAAATAACCAGCAGAATCTCCTGCTCAATATTCTCTGAAACTTGCCACCATTGCGCTTCACTTGAGTAAAAAAGCATCACTTCACCACTTGGATGCTGAATCATTGCTGGCTCCCATGATCTTCCGTATGCGACTATTCGAGGTGATGTCCAGGTTTCCCCTCTATCATCACTATGCATGATTTGAATGTTATCATGCTGATTGTCATCTGGTCTACCTCTACCGGTAAAAGCCATGAGAATTCTACCATCTCTTAGCTCCAAAAATTCTGGATTGGCAAATCCCCAGTAGTCAGGATCATTGTCTTCCATCATGACGAAAGGTTCAGACCATGTTTCTCCTAAATCAAAACTTTTTATCAGGTAAATATTATCCCAGGTATTGTTTTGATCACCACCATGATACGCCATCAAGAGTGTATCTCCTCCCAATCGGATCATACGTGGATAAGCGGCATTATATACTTCATGCGACACCTTTTTAGGAGTTCCCCACTCAATATGATCAATCGGATTAGCATCTATGGATGAATCTATTACCCATTGTGTGGTATCTTCAGGCTCCTCTACTTCGGGTTCCTTTGGTGCTGGGTCATCCTTGTCGGCAGAACAGGCAAGGAACGACCCAACAATTACCAAAATAAGAATAAAGGTTTTCATGATTCGAATAGCTGGTTCTGTCATAGTATCTATTTTTATTAATTAAAATATGCTTCCGTACGACCTACTGTCAGTAGTTCCCACAATGAGGCTACTGTCCATCCCGGAGCGAAAATGTCATTGTAAAATCCTTTGCCAAACTTCCCATAATCCCATTGGGTGTGCTGAACCACCTCTGGGTAGTAACCTACTTTTCCGATATTAACCATATGACCTTCATATGGTAGCAATTGCGATCGCATGGATGTTCTGATTACATCTGCAAATGCAGCAAATCGAGGTTCTGAGGTTTCCATCGCCAACCAATCAAGGATTTCATCGAATTCGAAAATGTATACATCAATGTGATTATTCTCCACGGACACATTACCCCATCCGCGAGTCTTCATATCGATATCTCCTAGCATTTGTCCTTGAGCGAAAGGAACGTCCCAGGTATAATACCATGACAAAGCAAAGTAAGAGGCCTTTTTTGCCAGCTGTATGTATTTAGCTTTCTCCTTGCCTTTAGTAACCTGAGCGAGATAGTACAGAGACGTGGCTACATAAAGGGAAGCCTCTTTATCTTCACAGTTTGCATCCAGGGTAGAAGAGAAATAATCGGCTTTATTGATCAATTCTGTTTCCTGGTAATCGCCCACTTTTCTAGCCATTTCTAGGTACTTCTTTTCTCCGAAGTATTCATAAGCCATCACCAATGGAGGTACCACACATGACGAACTACCACCACTAGCATCTTTTACAACTAAGTTATCATCGAATTTGCGAGGGAAACTTCCATCAGCTTTCTGAAGCTTAACAAACAGCTCAAACATGCTTTTTACAGTAGCCTCCCAATCAGGATGCTTTCTACCTGCCTTCTTTTCGAAATTAAGGTAAAACAAGGCTGCATATAAACCTTCAGATTGCCTTCTAATAGAAAACACATCCGTTTCCCAATTGTGATTCTCCTCTATTCGCTCTCTAAATAGGCCTCCTTTGGTAAATCCATGAGCTAGATAACTATCCCAGATCTCCTGAGACATTTCAATTAACTGCTCATCGTTTTGCTCATATCCAAACTCCAATGAATTAAAAGCATTGAGCAATACTCTACCCACGAAACCTACTTCAAGTAAAGGAATCACCTCACACTTCTCAGTAGAGAGGTGAACACCTGAGTAGCCTTTCAACCCATCTGAATTCGTAACAAAAGACTGCTTCCAGAACTGGGACAATGTTTCCTTAATTTGTTGATCCGTAAACTGATTGTCGACCACATTTTGCGGTTGTTTCACATCATAAGAGGTATTCCAGGATTGTGCGACAAAGTCCGAGAAATCTTTGGAATCGTACGTACGGATAAGGTATTCATAGGACACAATTTCACCTGCATTCATCTTGATAAAGGATGTAACAGGATCTCCTAACGTTAGTTTTCTGTAGTAAGAATGTGGTGCTTCTTTGTAAGGTATAGCAAATGTTAATGCCACCTTATTGTTATTTTCTTGAAAGCCAATGGCTCCGAGATCAGTTGGGCCACTTAGGATTACTTCTCCCTGACTCAAGGATGCCAACGATACTTCTTCAATCAGATCATAACGCAACAGGTTAATCCCTTTCCCGGAAGTTTCATTATACGCTCCCGTGAGCGGTGTGCTCAATCGGTCTTCACGAACGATCCAACTCTTACTCACTCTTGCATTGGGAGCCTGATCTGGCGAACGAAGGTTTTTTCGGTACCAAAAACCTGGCAAGTAAAATTGGGTAGCATCATATTGGAAACCTTCCAAATCAATACTTCCGCTTAGGTTAACATACGTTTCCTTAAGTGCTTTTACTTCAATAGTCAACACGTGACCTTGTTCATGAGCCTTCAAGGATTGCTTAATCTCGACTTCCTGATTTTCAGTTTTAAGCATTCCATCCTGTCCTTTTATCAAATGGGATTTGGCAGGATTACCAGGTGATTTGGTTGACAATACATAACTGATGGTAAAATCCTGCGCATGAATACTTAGCAATGAAGTAAGCAGAACAATTGATGCTAATGTTTTCTTCATATTTCTTGACGTTTCTATCCTATCGATTTACTGAATTAATCATCCTATCTCCGAAACCGACAATTAATGAACCCGGAAATGACTTTTGATCATTTCCGGATCTGAATTATTCAATAATTATTTTCTCTGAGCTACGCTCACCATTCTCATATACTGCATTGAGCACATATACCCCCTTTGCCAGGTTTAGCGTCAATGACGATTCATTTACTAATGCTTTAGCGTAAACCTTATCACCAGCTAATGAGAATATCAACACTTCTTTCACCTGTTCTGTACCATGTAATTTCAATTCACCCTGCACAGGATTAGGATATACCAATACAGGCTTAATACCTGCATTCAATGGTCCTCCTTCCAAATGATTGAATGTCGCGGAAGTAAATGTTGATCCTGAGAAACTGTTATCAATAGCCTGTACTCCCCAGGTATAATCATCATAAGCAAGACCTTTAACAGTCCATTCAGTATTCAGCTGAACGTTTCCTTTACCCTGGCTGGTGATATATCCAGTTGCGATATCAGCCAAAGGATAATAGAAATACTGCCCCTCAGCGTTAATCAGGTAGAAGTTATATGTCAATGATTCAGCAGCCGTAAGATCGTCTGTCGATGCATCCCAGCTAAAGGTCACATCCATCCCTGAAGCAACAGCGGATAGGTTTTGAGGGGAAGCTGGAGCTTCATTAGATCCTGCGCTGGTATTTTCAATTACGAGAGTTACATTTCTGTTGAATGCTGAGCCATCACCGTTCCATTGGTTTCCAGAGTATCCACCAATTATCAGATCTAAATCTCCATCGTTATCAAGGTCTGATACTTCAACAGCACTTTCAGAAACACCAGGTAAACTGGCGTTTACATCTGCTTCGGTAAATGATCCGGCATTGTTTAGATAGATTGCTGTGGCTTGT
>CEPX01193759.1_pt1 | contig 11390 bp, 12 predicted proteins | sample 361361 | NCBI WGS metagenome assembly CEPX01 (sample SAMEA2619974, study PRJEB7988) | marine metagenome | biome: marine biome (ENVO:00000447); feature: mesopelagic zone (ENVO:00000213) & marine oxygen minimum zone (ENVO:01000065); material: "saline water (ENVO:00002010), including plankton...
GCAATCCCAATAAAAATCCCAAGCAAAGTCAACCAGCTCCGAATCCCCCTGTGCTTTAAATTCTTAAGCGAGAGAATAAAATAATCACCCAGCATCTACTTCCCCCTCTTCTTTTTAGACTTCTTTTTATCTTTCTTAAACAATTGCTTTTCTAATTTTGCTACATTAAATCCATTTTTTTTCTGAGTTACTTTTTCAACCTTCCCGTCCTTTAACCAAAAAACCCGCCGAGCATAAGCTTCTGCAAGTTCTGGCTCATGAGTGACCATAATAATTGTCTTCCCTTCCTGATTCAGTTTTTTCAAAAAAGCCATTACCTTTTCCCCAGTTTTAGTATCCAAATTCCCAGTTGGTTCATCAGCCAAAATAACATCAGGATCATTGGCCAGCGCCCGAGCAATCGCAACTCTCTGCATCTGCCCACCAGAAATCTGGTTCGGATAGTGATCCATCCTATCATCTAACTCAACTTTTTCTAAAAGCTCTTCAGCAATTTTAGCTCTTTCAAAACTATCCAGCCCCTGAAACATCATCGGCAGCATAACATTCTCCTTAACAGTCAGATTAGGAATCAAATTAAAATTCTGAAAAATAAATCCGATTTTTTTACCGCGAACCTGTGCCAAGTCAGATTCATCCATTTGCGAAATATCTTCCCCATCTAAAAAAATTTTTCCCTTGCTCGGAATATCCAAACTTCCAACAAGATTCATTGCAGTTGATTTCCCAGAACCAGAAGGCCCCATAATCGCAACAAAATCACCCTTTGAAATAGAAATATCAACACCATCTACAGCTTTCACAACATTGTCCCCCATGTGATAGTATTTAGAAACATCCTTAAGTTGAATAAGTGCTTCTTCCCCTTTTTTCATATTATATAGCATATCAAAACCTTTAAAAATGCATTGCAGGTTGTTTAGGTATGATAATCCCAATAAGATGTTTTAGCTGCGGCAAACCCATTGCCCATTTATGGCAAGATTTCAAAGACAAAACAAAAGCAGGCGAACCTGCAGAAAAGGTTCTCAACGAGCTCAGCGTAGAAAGATATTGCTGCAGAGCAGTCTTCTTAGGTCAGACAGATACCTTAGAGCTTGTTAATAAGTTTAAGAAGTTCTAATAATTTATCATCGTCTAAGCATTTCCCTATCAATTCCTTCTTCTGTAGCTCGAGAACGAGCATCCAATCTTTTTCCCCCAACAATAAGCCGTGCAATAGGGTCAATCCGTGCATCATCAATATCCCACCGATATGTTCTAGGATTATCGCCTAATGAAATCATTTTAAACGCATGTCGTGCTTTTAGCCCGGTCAGTGCACTCCTTGCCAAAGAAAATACGTAAAAAGGAATCTGCACAGACGCGAATATTGCAAGACCATAAATATAGTCATCTGCCATAAACCAAACAAGAAAACACTTTTTATAAATATTGTTGTATTAGAATATAGGTAGACAGCTTCATGTTTTCCCACCAAGAGGCAGTACAGACATGAACACATCAAGCTTAACTTCTGTGTTCGGAATGGGAACAGGTGTAACCAAGATATTATGGCCGTCTAAAAATAACACCAAGTTTTGTTTTATAAACTTAACTATTTTAAAATTAAATGTACGCGCAGGTGACATATGTCACTCCCTAAAATAACTTACTAAAATCAAACTCTATTTCAGCTCGAGCTCCGCCTTTTTTTTGCGAGAGTTATTTATCTTTTGATTTTCTGTTTTACTTAGGACATATGTCTGTTGGCTATACACTCAACACGCATCAATAACAACAAATTTATAAACTATAATCACCAGAAAAAGATATGAAAAGAGGGATAGTTGCAGGATTAGTTCCTGTTATACTAGGTTCTTATGCAGTTGCAGCCTCAGGTAGTGATTTGGGGCACAGAAAAGATTTTTCCTTTGCACCTTACGGAGTAAAAGTAAAGCAGGATAATGTATGGGTTACAGGAGATTTAGAAGAAGGAATAGCAACTTTTTATACTAAAATAAAAAATTTTGGAGATATACAACTTTCTTCAGATGTAATCCACTCACTCAATGATCCAGCGAACTCCCAGAGACAATTTTCACTTGACCTTTCTCCAGGAGATAATTCTCAAAATCAAACAACTTTTGACATCCCCCCAGGCAGTTTTGTTTTTTCATCAGATATTATCATAAGCGATGATAACATGACAAATAACTATATAGAGTATTCTTTTAATGTTATACCAGAACCATCAACTTTCGCATATGTTCTTTGGTCAATTCCAGCTTTTCAAATGTTCAGAAGACAAAGAAGATAAACTTAAAAATAGCTTTCTATATTTAATTTTGTGAGGGAATGCCGGAGCGGTCAAACGGGGCAGACTCAAGCGATGTTGCCGAATCTTCGATTCGGTTTGCTGAGTAATCTGTTGGCTTAGTGCCTACGGGGGTTCGAATCCTCCTTCCCTCATAATGCCCTTGTAGCTCAGCTGGATAGAGCGCTTCCCTCCTAAGGAAGAAGTCGTAGGTTCAAATCCTACCAAGGGCGTATGGATTTGAACCAGTGGTTTCGTTGAAGAATCAAAGATTGCTTTGACGAGCAAGCGACTTGTTCGCGCCGCCAAATCCTACTAAGGGCGCTAATTAAACTTAAAAACCCCTTATCATTATCCAAATCATGCGTGGGTAGTTCAGTGGTAGAATCCGAGCCTTCCAAGCTTGTGACCTGGGTTCAAATCCCAGCCCGCGCATAATCAAACTCAACAAAACAAAAAAATGGAACAAGAAAACCAAGAAAACCAAGAGCCAGAAAAATCAAAATTTGAAAAAATATACAATAAAAACTATAAAAAACTCCTAATCATCCCAGCAGTACTTCTCGCCCTGTCACTGATTTATATTTTTTATTTCTACGCGCAAACAGGCGACATAATTAACAAAGATGTATCACTAACCGGCGGAACAACCATCTCACTTTTCACTGACACTTCTGCAGATGAAATTGAAACCCAGCTATCAGAATCTTTAGAAGATTTTTCCATCCGCGTAATCTCAGATAATTCAGGCAAACAAATCCAAATAGTAATCACAGTTCCAGAACAGCATACAGAAGAATTAGAAAATGCCCTCGAAGAAATCCTCGGAGAAAAACTAACATCTGAAAATTCAAGCAAAGAAAGCACCTCATCAAGTTTAGGACAGGATTTTTACAAACAGCTTGTTGTCGCAGTTCTTCTCGCGTTTTTCTGGATGGCAGCAGTCGTCTTTCTAATCTTTGCAAAAGGCAAAAAAATAAAATTCTACACAGTTGTCCTAAACATCTTCCTCGGATTTTTCATGGGCTTGATTTTCTTTAGCATTAATATAATCTTATCCATAATTATCCTCGCAGCAATATCCAGTTTGTTAATTTACATTTATGTAAAAAATTCCGTCCCTGCCTTCGCAGTTATGCTCTCAGCGTTTGCAGACATCACAATGACAGTGGCCCTTGTCAACTTACTCGGCATGAAAATTTCAGCAGCCGGCATTGTAGCTTTTCTAATGTTAATTGGTTACTCAGTTGACACCGACATCTTGCTTACAACAAGATTACTAAAAAGAAGAGAAAGCATCAACGCAGCACTCTACCGCGCATTCAAAACCGGAACAACAATGACACTCACCTCAATCATCGCAATTATAGCCGCCCTAATAGCAATCTACTCATTCTCCACACTTCTAAATCAAATTTTCATCATCCTCCTAATCGGTCTTGGCTTTGACCTATTTAACACATGGATAACAAACGCATCAATAATTAAATGGTTCACAGAATCCCAAGCTCGAGAGTAATGGCAAAAATAACTTTCAAAATCTGGCTCTTAATTGCCGTAGTCGGCCTTTCCTTAATCTCTATTTTTTCGCTGCCTCCAATTTTCCTAGAAAAAGGAGTTGTAGTCACATCAGTTGAAAAAAATACAACAATTTTCCAAGAAGGATTAAGACAAGGAATGATCATCACAAAAATTAATGACCAAGATATAGAAACTTTCCAAGACTACACAAGTGCAATGGAGTCTTTTGCAAATTCAATTCCAGAAAAAACAGAAACATTAGAAACTAATTCAACCCTAAATGAAACAGAAACATTAGAAACTAATTCAACCCTAAATGAAACAGAAACATTAGAAACTAATTCAATTCCAAATGAAAAAGCAAAATTAGAAATAATAACAAAAACAACTGACATTGTCAGCTTATTTTCTCCAGAGATAATTAACCACATAGTTGTAAAAGAAATTCCCAGCACACGAATAAAAACTGGCTTAGATCTTCAAGGAGGCGCCCGCGCACTTGTAAAAGCTGACGTCTCGCTTACAGAAGGACAGTTAAATGACCTCATTTCTGTGTCAGAACAAAGATTAAACATTTATGGTTTAAGCGACGTCAAATTTTTCAAAGTCACACAGTCTACAGGAGAAAAATTAATGGGCGTGGAAATTGCAGGTTCGTCTCCAGAAGATTTAGAAAATCTGATCGCACAGCAAGGAAAATTCGAAGCTAAAATCGGAAACCAGACAGTTTTTACTGGCGGAGACGAAGATATCACCCACGTAGGCAGAACAGGGCAGGACGCAATAATTAGCGAGTGTTTCCCTCTCGAAAACCAGCAAGAAGCATGCAACTTTCAATTCGTAATTTTCCTAAGTGAACAAGCAGCTCAGCGCCACGCAGACATAACAGACCAACTTTCCCTTAACGGGTCTTACCTAAACCAGACAATTGACTTTTACATAGACAGCCTCAAAACATCCTCACTAAATATCGGCTCCGACCTAAAAGGAAATGTAGCAACCCAAATTCAAATCTCAGGTTCAGAAATAGGAATAACAAGAAAAGAAGCAATAGACAACACAAAAGCAGAAATGAAAAAACTCCAGACAATTTTAATCACTGGCTCCCTCCCATACAAATTAGAAATAGTAAAAATCGACAGAATCTCACCAAGATTAGGCGAGCAATTCACAAAACAAACCCTCCTCGCCGGCTTGTTCGCAGTCATCGCTGTCTCTCTAATTGTTTTTATAAGATACAGAAAAATAAAAGCATCAATAGCCCTAATTACAGTTTCCCTATCAGAAGTTCTAATCATTCTCGGAGTTGCAACTTTAATCAACTGGAATCTCGACCTCCCTTCAATTGCAGGAATCATCGCAGCAATCGGAACAGGAATTGACTCCCAGCTGGTTATCTTAGACGAAGCACAAGATAAAAATGAATCTATAAAACAAAGAATCAAAAAAGCATTATTCATAATTGTAACTGCATTCACAACAACATTCGTCGCCCTAATACCCTTAACAGGTTTCTTAGGTTTCATGGGAATCGGCGCAGCCTCAGCAGGCTTGCTAAAAGGTTTCGCAGTAACAACATTAATCGGTATCACAACAGGCGTTCTAATCTCACGTCCAGCTTTCGCAGACATCGCAAGCCAATTAGAAAGCGACTAATCTTTGTCCTTCAAATAATCCCGATACCATTCAATTGTTTTCACAACACCCTCTCTTAATAGCACCTTAGGAGTATACCCTAACTTCGCAATCGCCGAAATATCAACACTCACTTTTTGCGGTTGCGCAACCTCCTCACCCTTTATAAGAATTTTACTCCTGCTTTTAGTCTGCGCAATAATAAATTGAGCCAATTCCAAAAGGTTCTGCTCCTCATTCCCGCTGAGATCATACTCCTTATTCCACCCAGGATTTTTCAAAGCCAGCATCACCCCATCAATAAAATCATCAATATAAGTAAAATCCAATGTTTTTGTTTCAGGATTCCCATAAATTTCTATATCCTTATTAGTCAAAGCATTAACAATAAAAATATGCATCAATCTTTTTGCCAAATCCCAAAAAGGCCCGTAAACAGTAGAAGGCCGAATAATAATATACTCAATCCCGTAACACTGAGAATAAGCCTTACAAAGCTCCTCCCCATAAATTTTAGACGCTGTATAAGGATTTTTCTCCGGGCTCAAAATTCGCGAAGAAGAGAAAAAAATTATCTTCGGAACCTTATTTTTCCTGCAAAATTCCAAAACCTTAAATGTCCCGCTAACATTATTTTCATAAGTTGTCAAGGGGTCTTCAACTGATTGGTTTATTTTGCAATGAGCAGCAGCATGAATAACCAAATCAACTTTCCCATGCAAATCCAAATTTTCTAAAAAATTCAAATCAGAACCCGCCCGCTTATCTATCGACACAACTATATTATGCTCCTCTGCTTCAAGTCTCTTTTTTAAATAACTCCCAATAAGACCTTTATGCCCAGTTAAAACTATCTGCATAACTAAAAAATCCCCCAAGTTTTTTTAAATATTTGTATACCCAAGAACATACTTCTATAATATATAATGATTCACATAAATACTTTTAAATAAAATTAGGACTATAAAATCATGAAAATAGGTATAATTGGGATGGGGTTTGTGGGCGGAACAACAGCGCAAGTCCTCGGATTAAACCACGAAATTTTACCTTATGACAAATACAAAGAAGAATATCAAAATATCTCTCTGTTAAAACAAGCTGAAGTAATTTTCATTTGCGTCCCAACACCAATGAAATCAAACGGCGAAATAGACTACTCCCCAATCCATGATTCTATGGGCAAGGTCAACAATCTTTTCCAATCTGAAACAAATAAACCCCTCATCGCAATCCGCTCAACAGCAGTCTCAGGAACAACAGAAAAACTTGAAGAGAAATACCCATTCCATTGTGTTTTTAATCCAGAATTCTTAAGACAGGAATCTGCAATCAAAGATATGTTGAACACTAACAGAATAGTTATCGGAGCAAACAGGCAGGAAGATTTTGAAAAATTAGAATCTGTGTATAAGCCGCTTTTTCCAAATGCTGAATATATTAGTGTAGATACAAAAACCGCAGAAATGATAAAATATTCTGCAAATGTAATGCTGATAGGTCAGACAGCAATAGCCAATGAGCTCTACCAGATTTGCCAGGCGCTTAATGTAGATTATGAGACTGTTAAAAACACAATTTTGCTGGACTCGCGAATCGGAAAAAACATCAATGTCCCTGGGCACGATGGCGATTTAGGATTCGGAGGGAAATGTTTCCCAAAAGATTTAAACGCCCTAATCTACCTCGCCAGAGAAAATATGTACCGCCCATATTTATTAGAAGAAATCTGGAGATTAAATGAAAGAGTCAGAAAAAATAAAGATTGGCTAGACATCAAAGGTGCAACATCTTCAAAGACATTTGACACCTAAAATTTTAATTAAAATGGACCCGCTAAAACAAGCTTTCCAAGAAATAAAAAAAGAAATCGACTCACTAAGAGACGAGATAGCAGAATTAAAAAATAGTCTGCAACAGCCAATTTTTGAGACAAGACCCAGATTAAAAGTCCTTGTAACCGGTGGCTCAGGTTTTATCGGAACAAATTTCATCGAATATCTTTTAACAAGTCCTGAAATAGAACAAGACATATCTGTAATTAACCTCGACAATTTAACCTACGCTGGGCAGGGAAAAAACATAGAGCACACAGGACTAGATAAAGAACCAAATTACAAATTTATAGGGGGGAACATTTCAGATAAAAAATTTATAGAAAAGATTTTCAGAACAGAAAAACCAGAAATAATTTTCAATTTCGCAGCAGAAAGCCACGTCGACAGAAGCATTGAAAGTTCAGAAGATTTTATCCTGACAAATGTCGTAGGCACAGCAAACCTGCTTGATGCCTCATTAAAAAACAATATAAAATTATTTGTTCAAATTTCAACAGATGAAGTTTACGGTTCAATAAAACAAGGGTCATTTTCAGAAAAAGATAATTTAGAGCCGAGCAGCCCATATTCTTCCAGCAAGGCAGGAGCAGAACTTGTCGCATTGTCTTATGCAAAAACTCACAACCTCCCCGTAATAATCACAAGAAGCGCAAACAATTACGGCCCCTACCAATTCCCAGAAAAAATCCTACCATTGTTTATCACAAACTTAATAGACAATAAAAAAGTCACTCTAATGTGGTCTGACGAAAACCCCGGGCTAAATGTAAGAGACTGGCTCCATGTCCAAGACAACTGCAGGGCAATCTGGTTTCTCTCACAAAACGGAACCCCCGGAGAAGTCTACAACATCTCAGGAGAAAAAGAAAAAACAAATATAGAAATGACAAACACCCTCCTTACCCACTTTAATTATGGAGAAGAAATGATTGAAAAAATTCCTCACAGAAAAGGCCACGATTTCAGATACTCAATTACAAATCAAAAATTAACAATGCTCGGTTTCCAATACCAACATCAAAATCTCGAACAAGAAATCTCGCAGTTAATTCAGTGGTATCAGGAAAACGAAGATTGGTGGCGTCCACTAAAAACATAATTATATAACCTTTTAAATAAAAAGAATCTCTAATAACCATGTTACCTAAATGGCACATCCTAATAGGATTCATATCAGCGCTTATCTTAGTCTTATTTTTCAGTCTCCCCCTAACCGCCGGAATCATCATTTTTTTCTCATCAGTTCTTCTAGATATAGATCACTATCTAATTTATATCTACCAGACAAAAAACCTGGGTCTTAAAAAAGCCTTTAACTGGGCAATTACCGAAGAAAAAATATGGTGTCAACTTTCCAAAAAAGAAATTGCAAAATACAAAATGCACATTTTTCTATTCCACGGAATAGAACTCTTCCTCATCCTGCTTATCCTTTCTCAATTCCATATTTTCTTCCAATGGGTTTTAATAGGATTTCTGATTCACATGACTGCAGATATGATTGATCTCAGATGCAAAAGATTTCCATTATATGCTAAAATATCTCCGATCCTAGTTTGGCAAAAAAATAAAAATAAAAAAGAACTGCAATAAAAATGAAAAAGACACAATTAAGTTTAGACAACTCCTTAAGGATGATTTTTAAAACATCAGTGATTATTTTTATCGGGCTTTTCTTGTCAAAAATTTTCTCTTACATCTACCGGATAGTTATTGCTAGATATCTTGGCGCTGAAATTTACGGTTTATTTTCTTTATCAATTGCTATTGTCGGATGGTTCATTGCCTTTGCATCCCTGGGTTTTGTAGAAGGAATCATTAGGTATATATCTTTTTACCGTGGCAAAAAAGATCTGAAAAAAATAAGCTATCTATATAAGTTATCTTCTACAACACTCTTAATTTCCACCATCTTCATGGCTATTCTCTCTTTCTCCTTAGCAAGATTAATTTCAATTAATATTTTTCATGAACCAGGATTAACTATTTTTCTTCAGATTTTTAGCATCCTAATTCCCTTCTGGATATTTGCAACATATTTCTTAAATATCCTTAGATCATTTGAAAAAGTAGAACAACAGTCGTTTGTAGAAAATATAATACAAAACTTTGTCAAGGTAGCTATGTTAGTTTTGTTGATTTTGCTTGGTTTTAAAACAAACGCAGTTATATTTTCCTTTTTTGCCGGGATTTTTGCCATGTTCTTAGCAGCTTTTCTTTACTGCAAATTTAAGACTCCTGAAATTTTTAAACACACAAAATTAAAATCAAAATCCAAAAAAGAAGTTACAAGAAGTTTTGTTTCTTACTCTTGGCCAGTTATGTTTTTCGGAATTATCTCAAGTGCCCTTTACTGGATTGACTCAATAGTTTTAGGAATTTTCAAATCTGCAACAGAAGTTGGTTTTTATAATGCCATAATTCCAATAGCTCTCTTACTCAATATCGCCCCCGGGATTTTCCTCCAACTTCTCTTCCCTCTGATAACCAAAGAATATTCATTAAAAAAATTTAAGGTAATAAAAGAATCCACAAAACAAATCGGAAAATGGATATTTGTTATAAATCTTCCATTTTTTATTCTTATGATTATCTTCCCTGGCGCAATTATCAATGTACTTTTTGGTGCAGAATATGTCATAGGTTCCATTGCACTAAGATTCCTTTTAATAGGTGCACTAGCCTCATCAATATTGATTATATCTCACAATATACTTTCCATGTTAGGCCGGTCGCGGATAATTCTTTTTGACGTATTAATTGCAACAATTCTTAATATAATTTTAAATATCTGGCTTGTCCCAAAACCCTTAATTTTAGGATTAGACAACTCCCTTGGAATAAATGGAGCAGCAATAGCCACAATGATTTCCACTTTAGTTTTAAATCTTTTATTTGTAATTCAAGCAAAGCATTACATGTCAATAATTCCCTTGCGAAGAAAAATGGTAAAAATTTTATTCATATCCCTAATTCCTCTATCTTTCTTACTTTTAGTAAGAAAATTTATTGAAATAAAAATTCTTTCTGCAATCATAATTACAATTATCTTCTTTTTAATTTATTTTGCCTTATTATTATTTTTCAAGGCCTTTGACAAAAACGACCTGATGATTTTATCTGGAATAAAAACTAAGTTGAAGTCCATTACAAAATTATAAATTCACAAACCCCCCAACCGCCCCACCAACCTCTCTAACTTCTTCCTCGCTTAACTCAGCAAACATTGGCAAACTCAAAATCTCTTTTGAATATTTCTCAGCAACAGGAAAATCACCCTCGCTGTAACCAAGATGCGCAAAACCAGGTTGCAAATGTATTGGAATAGGATAGTGTATCTTACTTCCAATTTCTCTTTCCTTCAAATAGTCCATCGACCTATCCCTCTTTCCAGTTTCCACTCTAATCACATACAAATGGAAAACATGCACTCTATCTTCATGGATCTTCGGTTTAACAATCCCTCCAGTTAAAACAGAATTATAAACTCCAGCCAACTTTCTCCTCTTTTCATTCCATTCATCAAGATGTTTCAGTTTCACTCTCAAAATCGCTGCCTGCATTTCATCTAATCTACTATTATAACCTTGCATTATAGAAGAATAAACTCCCTCCTGCCCGTAATTCCGAATTAATTTTAATTTCTTTGCTAGCTCTTCATCCCTAGTCACAACAGCCCCCCCATCCCCGTCCGCCCCGAGATTTTTACTCGGATAAAAACTAAAACATCCAATATCTCCCACCGGAACTTTCTTCCCCTTGTATTCTGCACCATGAGCTTGAGCACAGTCTTCAACAATTGAAATATTTTTCTCTCTTACAATTTCAAAAATCTTATCCATATAGCAAACCTGCCCATACAAATGAACCGGAATAATTGCCTTGGTCTTATCTGTAATCTTCTCTTCAATTTTATCAACATCTATCAAATAGTCCTCCCCGCAATCAACTAAAACCGGCTTAGCTCCACAAGCAACAATTGCAGAAACAGTTGGAATAGCTGTATTAGCAACAGTTATCACTTCATCCCCTGCTCCAATATCAAGCGCCTTCAAAGCCAAAAACAAAGCATCAGTCCCATTCCCAACCCCCACCCCAAA
>CEPX01187744.1_pt1 | contig 11382 bp, 8 predicted proteins | sample 361361 | NCBI WGS metagenome assembly CEPX01 (sample SAMEA2619974, study PRJEB7988) | marine metagenome | biome: marine biome (ENVO:00000447); feature: mesopelagic zone (ENVO:00000213) & marine oxygen minimum zone (ENVO:01000065); material: "saline water (ENVO:00002010), including plankton...
GTCTGGACCTCAACAAGGGCACGATGAGCATCGTTGGTGCTGTCTCGCGCCAGGATGGCAAACTTGTCATCACTGAACCGAAATCCAAGAATTCACGCCGAATGATCCACATGGACGATTCAACGGTCGCGGTGCTCAGACGCCACAGAGCAGAACTGGCTGAGTTTAGGTTGTCGGTAGGGGGTGTGTATGAAGATCATGGCCTGGTCTTCGCGTCCCCGTTCGGTAGACTGCTTGACCCAGACATCCTTACCAAGACATGGCAGCAGGTGTGCCGAGAAGCCGGGGTTAAATACCGCCTTCACGATCTGAGGCATGCTCACGCCACCACGCTTATTGAGGCGGGGACTCACATCAAAACAGTCCAAAACCGACTTGGGCATAGCTCGCCGTCCTTGACCATGCAGGTTTACGCCCACGTCTCTCCGGGGATGGATAAGGAAGCCGCGGAAGCGTACGCCAACGCCATGTCGGAGTAAATGTCGGCAGAATGTCGGCAAGCCACATCACAAATCTGCCCCAGAGGGCTCTTTCGGGGCCGATTTCGTGCCTAAAATCGAGTGACCCGCCCCGGACTTGAACCGGGAACCTACTGATTAAGAGTCAGTTGCTCTGCCAATTGAGCTAGCGGGCCTTGAGGCTGCCTGGACGACGGGTGCGGTCGACCGTCGAGGTCGGAGATCGTCGCCGTATTGATTTTAGTCGTGACGCGATTGGCGCGTCAAGGTGAATCCGAGGCATCGGGCATGTTACGATATCGGCGACGTTGACGCTGTTCCGACCTCATGCTATTCTGCTTTGGCGCAATTTTGCACACATTGTTGATTAATGCCTTTCTGGTCTTTTCGCGAACTCCGGGTTCGCTCCATCCGGTCTATCCCTACCGAGACGCCGCTTTGGTGAGGTGCGTCCGTGGTTAGGTCGCTGCTGGCGTTTCGAATCGTCGTCGTGGCCGCTATCGTGGCGGCGTTCGGTCAGGTCACTCTCGGAGGCGTCGTTCGAGTGACCGAGTCGGGCCTCGGATGCCCGGACTGGCCGCTGTGCCACGGGCAACTGATCCCGCCTGCCGAGGCTGCGACGCTCATCGAGTACTCGCACCGGCTTTCGGCGTCGGCGCTCAGCGTCTTCGTTGTCGCTGTGGCGGTGCTCGCCTGGCTCCATTATCGCGAGAACCGAATGGTCCTTGTTTCCGCCTTGTTGGGGGTCGCACTGGTCGTGGTCGCCGCGGTGCTGGGCGGGATCACGGTGCTGACAGAGCTGGCCTGGTGGGTAATCGTGCTGCATCTTGGGATCGCCGAGGCGCTGATCGCCGTGCTCATCGTCGCCGCGGTAGCTGGCTGGAGCACCAATGACGCGGACAGACGCTCAACGTTCGTCGGGTCGCTGATTCGAGGACAGGCTGCGATCACGGTCTATGCCGCGATCGGCGTGTTCGCGCTGATCTTGTTCGGCGCATACGTGGTCGGCTACGGCGCGGGTCCAGCATGCGGCACCTGGCCGCTGTGTCGAGGGAGTGTGTTTCCCGGTGGTACGGCCGACGCGTTGCAGATGGCGCATCGATTCACGGCCGTCGTGGTGGTCAGTCTGGCGCTCGGGACGATACCAGTGGCCCGAGCTCGACGAAGGACGGATCCGTTGGCGGCGCTGATGGCGTTGCTGTTGCTCGTGACGCTCGCGGCGCAGGTGATACTGGGCGCGATCACGGTGTGGACCGGATTCGAGCCGGAGGCCAAGGCGCTGCATCTGAGCTTCGCAACGTTGATCTGGATTTTCTCGTTCACACTGGTGGCTTTGATATACTTACCGAGGCCCCGCGACACCGTGCCTGAGCCCGCTACGGCCCACGAACGGGCGTAACCAGGAGTTGGATTGGCGACAGATATACTGACCAGCCGGAGCGTGGTCCGCGACTACATCGCGCTGGCCAAGCCCCGAATCGTGGTCCTGCTGGCGTTCACTGCTCTGGGCGGGATGTTCCTGGCGTCCGGCGGCGCTCCGGACCCGATGCTGACGCTCGTCGTGCTGGTCGGCGGCTCGATGGCGGCAGGCGGCGCAAACGCCCTGAACCACATCCTCGACCGCGACATCGACGAGCGGATGGCGCGCACTCGCAACCGCCCGATGGTCCGGGGAGCGGTTGGTGTAGGCGCCGCGGTCTGGTTCGGGATCGCGCTGAACGCCATTGCATTCGCCATGCTCACAGTGTTCGCCAACTCGCTGAGCGCCGTGCTGACCCTCTCAGCCACGCTATTTTATGTGTTCGTGTACACGAAGAGCCTGAAGCGGACGACGACGCAGAACATCGTGATCGGCGGCGCTGCCGGGGCGATACCGCCCGTCGTCGCATGGGCGGCGGTCACAGGCGGAATAGGCATGCCAGCGGTGGTGATGTTCGCCATCGTGTTCCTGTGGACCCCGCCCCACTTCTGGGCGCTGGCTTTGCTGTTGAAGGACGACTACGCGGACGCGGGCGTCCCGATGTTGCCGGTGGTCGCGGGCGTCGAGGCGACGAAGGTGTCGATCCTTCGTTATAGCTGGGTGCTGGTGGCGTCGACGCTGCTGCTCCCCGCGACAGGGGCTGCCGGTCTTGTGTACTTGGTCGGCGCCGCGATCCTCGGCCTGGTCTTCGTGTACTACGCACACCGCTTGATGCGTCTGCCCGACCTGCAGGGCGCCAAGGCGGCGTACCTGTACTCGTTGGCATACCTCGGGCTGCTGTTCTTGCTAATCATCGTCGACAGCGTGGCGCCTGGCCTGTAGGGGCGATGTCTGGCGACGATGCTCTGTCGGCGCTGACGTACTCTGCAGTGCGTGGTTCAAAAACACCCTGGCGATCCCCTCGGTGCGAGCTCGGTTCACCAAGCAGCGAGGGGTTGTCTCGTCGGTCCCGCCCACTCGCCCGCGAAGGCATTCTGGAGATGCCCCAGTCCCCGGCGGGGATTCGCCCCTGCATCCCATTCCGATGCGGTTGAGTACCGCACCATCGACGCGAACATCGCCCCGACATAAGTACCCTTGCTCGGGAACTCTAGCCGCCTGGTCACCAGTCCACCGAGCCGATGGACACGTGTCGCGTTAAGCGAGATCCTTCGCTTGCAGGCTCAGGATGGTGAGTTGCCAGATACCGTGCACCTGCACAATCGCCGTGCGGCGCCTATCGGGAGAACACGTGCGAACCAAATGGGCGACCGGCATCGGGTGGTCTCAAAACCAAGAAGAAGCGGCCCGCTTCTGTTAATTCGTAAGTCCTGCGACTTGTCGTCGACGCTGTCGCGAACAGCGCGGTGTGTTTGTCGCTTTTGGCCAGGCCTAAGCGGCGGCTAGTTGCGCCTTCGCTTGCTCGGCTATTTGCGTGAAGACCTCTGGGTCGCGTATCGCCATCTCCGAGAGCACCTTGCGGTTTACGTCGACGCCGGCCAGCTTGAGGCCGTGGATGAGCTGGCTGTAGGTCGTCCCGTTGGCTCGGGCGGCGGCGTTGATGCGAAGGTTCCAGAGTTTCCTCATGTCGCCTTTCCGCTCTTTCCTGTGGGCGTAGGAGTAACGGAGCGCGTGGATCAGCGACTCGTGGGCTCGCCGGAAGTGCAGGTGCCGCACCCCCTGGTGGCCTTTGGTCGCCTTGAGCATCTTCTTGTGCCGGCGCTTCTTGATAACGCCTCGTTTTATCCTGGTCAACGTAGACTCCTCGGTTGTCTGTTCAATTGCAGCTACGTGCGGCGCGCAGTCGAAAATCCGTCCACGACGCTCGGCCATACCATCCTACCAAGGGACGGCCTGCGAACGCCACAGCTGCCGATGCCGTCGATTGTCATCAACTGAGTGTATTTCCCCAGGGAACCGCCATGCTGAGCAGAGCGAAGCATCTGACGCCCCACATCCGCATGTCACCGCGGGCGTTAATCGACGAGATTCTTTCCGCCTGAGGCGGACGGGCTGAGAATGGCGAGACATAGTCGCGTCCAATATTTCAGTCTATCGCCAAAGCAGCGATGCAGAGCACACGGTTCGGACAAGGAAACGCCCCCGGCATTTAGCAAGGGGGCGAAATTCACATTGTTCGTCTGAGCGGATATCCTCAGTTCAGCCCGTACGGCAGTGCACGCTTGAGCTGCGGAACGTCCGCTGGGCTGATCGGCAATTTCTTGCTGTACAGCCGTTTCGCGTTTCCGGGCTTCTTTCTGCGGAGGTGGCTCTTGTGGCCTTTCATCCGAACGATCTTGCCTGTTCCTGTGATTCGGAAGCGTCGTTTCGCTCCCTTATGGGTCTTAAGCTTCGGCACGGTCTAGCACCTTTTCGGGCTCAACCTGTTCGGGTTCAGCTTTTTCAGCTTGCACCGGTTCAGGAGCCGCCTTTTCAGTTTCTTTCTCGGTATGTGCAGCAGTTTCGGCAACCGGCGACACGATCATCGACAGGCTACGCCGGCTCTCGAACCGCGGCGGGCTCTCCAGCGTCGCTTTGTCCACCAATTGATCGGCCACGGCCTTTAACAATACCATGCCGACCTCGGGATGTTCGACCTCGCGGCCTCTGAACATGACCGAAACTTTAACTTTCGATCCTTGTCCAAGCAGGCGCAGGACCAATCGAGTCTTGGCTTCGCGGTCGTGCAGTCCGATGCGTGTCTTCATTCGAACTTCACGGAGCTCGTTGGTCACTTTGGATTTTCGCGCTTTCCGGGCTTCGCGTTCCTTGCGGGTCGCCTCGTATTTGAACTTTCCGAAGTCCATGAGACGGCACACGGGCGGGTTCGCCGCCGGGGCAACCTCGACGAGGTCGTACCCCCGCTCTTCGGCGATTCCCAAGGCCTGTCTGGTTGGCATCACGCCCAACTGTTCGCTCTCTTCGTCGACAAGCCTAACTTCAGGCAGACGAATGCGCTCGTTGGCCCGGTATTCTCTCGCTATGCTACACCTCAACCAAGTACTACTGCCCAGGCGCCTTCCTGGGTCGTTACGAATATATCACACACGGCGCGTGCAGGCAATATCAATCACAGAAATATCACCTGACGGCAACCGTGAACGTTCGGAGAGAGGTCGATGAGCGACCGGCCCCTCCCCGGAACGACTAGCCGATTGACGCCTCCGACACGATCCGCACGGTCAGCTCGTCAAGCGGAACGGCGCCGAGGTCCTCGCCGGAGCGCAGCCGGACGCCGACAGCGTCAGCCGCTTCCTCGCGGTCTCCGACGATCAACATGTACGGGATCTTCTGCACCTGGGCCTCTCGAATCTTGAGGTTCATGCGCTGGTTCCGGGTGTCGTTCTCCACCCTGATGCCGGCGTCGGTCAGCGCGGCGGCGACTTTGCCGGCGTACCCGTGGTGGCGGTCGGCAATCGGAACGATGATCGCCTGCACCGGCGCGAGCCACGTTGGGAACGCGCCGCCAAAATGCTCGATCAGCATGCCCATGAACCGTTCGAGCGAACCGAACAGCGCGCGGTGAACCATGTAGGGGCGATGCTCCTGGCCGTCTTCGCCGATGTACGAGATGTCGAATCGACGGGGCAGGTTGAAGTCGAACTGCACGGTGGTGCACTGCCACAGCCTGCCGATGGCGTCCCTGATATGTATGTCGATTTTCGGGCCGTAGAACACTCCGCCGCCCTCGTCAACGACGTAGTCCATGCCTCGTCGATCAAGGGTGTCCCGAAGCGAGCTGGTGGCCAGCTCCCACTCCTCGTCGGAGCCGACCGATTTCTCGGGCCTCGTGGCGAGCATCACCTCGTAATCGTGGAAGTCGAACTTCTCCAACAGATGGAACGTCAGGTCCAGAACGCCGCTGACTTCGTCCGCGATCTGGTCGGGCCGGCAGAAGATGTGCGCGTCGTCCTGGGTGAAACCTCTCACGCGCAGCATACCGTGCAGCGTGCCGCCTCGCTCGTACCGGTACACGGCACCGAGTTCGCCGACGCGCATCGGCAGGTCGCGGTAGCTCCGCAGTCCGGTCTTGTAGTACATCACGTGGAACGGGCAGTTCATCGGCTTCAGGTAGTAATCCTGTCCGTCCAGGTCCATCGGGGCGTACATGCCTTCTTTGTAGTTCTCCAGGTGGCCGCTGGTCTCCCAGAGGCCGGCTCGGCCCACGTGTGGGGTGTTGACGAGATCGTAGCCCCATCGATAGTGCTCGCGCTTCCACAGGTCTTCGAACAGACCTCGGACGCGAGCGCCCTTCGGGTGCCATATGACGAGTCCAGGACCCGTCTCGTCGTGAATCGAGAACAGATCCAGCTCTCGACCCAACACTCGGTGGTCGCGCTTCCTCGCCTCTTCCAGGCGCTCGAGGTACTCGTCCAGCGCTTCCTGCGACTCGAATGCGGTGCCGTAGATCCGCTGAAGCATCTGTCGGTTTTCGTCGCCGCGCCAATAAGCCCCCGCCACGCTCAGCAATTTGAATGCGGGGATGTGGCCGGTCGACTCGACGTGCGGTCCTGCGCACAGGTCTTCGAAATCGCCATGAGTGTACGTCGAGATCGCCTCTTCTTCGGGTATCTCCTCGATTATCTCCACCTTCAAAGGCTCGTCCGAGTGCATGCTGAGGGCGTCGGGCCGCGGGTACTCACGATACTTGAAGGGCAGGCTCTTGGCCATGACTTCCTTCATCTTGCCTTCGATTTTCTCGAGGTCCTCGGTGGTGAAGGCGTCCTCGATCCAGAAATCGTAGTAGAAGCCGTCGTCGGTGGGCGGCCCGATGCCCAGTTTTGCATTCGGGAACATGGTCGTCACCACGTCCGCCATTACGTGGGCGGCGGAGTGGCGAATCCGCTCTCTGAGGCCGGCCAGTTCCGGTTCTATTCGCAGCGTCATTGTTCGGTGCTCCTGTCAGGTTGGCACACGCTCGAAGCGGGGCCTCGGCGTGTGCTGCCAAAGATATGGTTTGCTTGTGGCACAGATTTGGCCCGAAAACACAGAAGCCCCCCGCGCCGAATGGGCCTGGCGCGCGGGAGGCTAGATAGTCAGCAGTGTGGATGAACTTGAGAGTATTACGCGGTTCCCAAGACTGATGCCTTCCTCTTCCGGGTGCTGTTGCCACTGGTAATTCTATCGAGGTATCTGAACCGCGGTCAAGCGGAGTTCAACCGGTTCATTCGAAATGCTTGCGGACAAGACGACCGGACCTGGCCTTACGACGAATCATCGTTTCCGAAGAACCGGGCGAGTTCGTCGCGTTCGAAGCGAGGAAGAGCAGCCTCGCCGTGTCCGGTGAGCATCCGAAGACCGTGGCTCCCGTCCGCGATGCGGCCGATCTCGAAGGCAGGTATGCCCGAGTCACCCAGCGTGGATATCAATGTCGCAACATCCTCGCGCGCCACGGCGGCTAGCAACGATCCGGAAGCGATCAAGCCCAGCGGGTCGAGCCCGAGTGCATCGCAGATGGATTTGGTCTCGGGAAGCACTGGAATCCGGTCTCGGTCGATTTCCAGCCCCACGCCGGCGCCCAGGGCCATCTCCAGTAGACCTCCCACGAGACCGCCTTCCGTAGGGTCATGCATGGCGTGGACCGACACTGCGTCGACGGCGATGGACGCGTCTCGCACAACACTGATCCCCGGTGAGAACAGGAATTCCGCGGCGCGGTCGATCACGTCCGCGGCGACACCGTTCGCGGCCAGTTCGTTCGACGCCTCCCGCGCCAGGATAGCCGTGCCCTCGACGGCGATCCCCTTCGTGATGACGATCGAGTCGCCGGGCCTGGCTCCTGAAGTCAGCACCACTCGGTCTTTGTCCACTTCGCCAAGCATTGCCCCGACGGCCAACGGTCGATCGATGCCGTAGGTGATCTCGGTGTGCCCGCCGATCAACGTGATGCCCAGTTCTTTGCAGGCGCTCGTCAACTGGCTGAACACCTCGCGAACCTGCTCGGCTTCCGTCCCTTCCGGCATCATCGCGGTGGCCATCAGCCAGCGCGGCGTCGCGCCCATGACCGCCAGGTCGTTCGCGTTGATCTGCACCACGTACCATCCGATCAGGTCAGTGGCGAACGTGATCGGGTCGGTTTTGGCGACAAGATACCGGTCGCCGAAGTCGATCAGGGCCGCGTCCTCGCCCGTCTTCGGGCCGAGGACCACACGAGGGTCGTTGATCTTGATGCCGTCGAGCAGATCGGTCAACAACTCGACAGGCAGCTTTCCGGCTTTCATGTTTCACTCGTGTGTTGCTGGGTTGCCTGGGTCTCTGAATCCGCCTGGCATGGAGGCGGTCGACTCGTGCGGTAGGCCTGACAGGTCGGAGGCGCAATGCTATCATACTCGCGCCATGATAAAAGCGATATTCTTCGACCTCTACGGGACCCTCGCGGGCTTCCAGCCATCGCGATACGAGATACAGTCGGCGGCCTGCGCACAGTTCGGGCTCACGGTGACGCCGGAGGGCATTCTGCGGGGCTACGGCGCCGCGGACGTGCTGATGGCCGAACAGAACGCCGTCAAGCCGATCCGCGAGCTCGAACGGCAGGAGCGCATCGACTTCTTCTCGGAGTACGAACGCCGCGTGCTGGCAGGCTCAGGCGTCGAAGTCACTCCCGAGCGGGCGCACGAGATATGGCTGCGCATTCGCGAGATGCCCTACGAGATGCACCGGTTCGACGACGTGCTGGCGACGTTGGACATCCTGAGACAACAGGGCTTGTCGTTGGGATTGATTTCGAACCTGGATGTCGGCGCAGACGAGATCATGGAGAACATGGGGTTGACCCAGTACCTGGATTTCGCCGTGACCTCGCGCGATGTCGGCTCGACGAAGCCGCACCCGCCCATATTTCAAGCTGCTCTGAGCCGATCGGGCGCGGCGCCGGGCGAAGCCATCCACGTCGGCGACCAGATCACGTCCGACATCGAAGGCGCGAAAGGCGTCGGCATCAATCCGGTGCTACTCGACCGCGACGGCAACCACGTCGGCGTCACGATGTGTCCGCGGATCGAGACGATGATGGAGCTGCCGGGGTTGTTGTCGGAGTACGCGTAGAGCAGACCGGCCTCTATCTCAATTTAGCTGCCCGCCGCCACACCGAGCAACTGGTTGGCCATCTGCTCTCGGAATTCTGCGAAGCTCCGCACGGTTTCCATCAGAGGTTCTTCCCAGCCTTCTTCGAGCTGGCCCAGGTCCAGGCGGATCTGCTCGTTGCCCACTTCTGCGGCTCGGTCCAAGCGACGCTGGAGCGCGCGTCTTGCGCCGCCCACCTGGTCGGTTAGCCGCAGAACGATGCGTCCACTTTCGCGAGTGATGGACTCCACTCCGGCAGAGGAGGCGATGAGTTTCAACCGCATCACGTACAGGAGATTGCGAGCCTGCCACGGCAGCGGTCCGAATCGGTCCCGAAGCTCGTCTTCGATCTCGCTGATCTTCTCCATGCTTTCTTGCTTGATGAGCCGCTGATACAGGCCCAATCGGGACGGCAGGTCGGGGATGTACTCTGCCGGGAGGCTGGCCGGGATGCCGAGGTCGACGCTTACCCCAGGCTCGGGCGCCAGGCTGTCCACCGTTGGGAGCTCGATTCCGTCGATGTCGCCGTCGACAAAAGCCGGCGTCTCGCCGACGAGTGCCTCGCCGGTCTCGTGCCTGGCGCGGAGCTCTTCCACGGCGCTCGACAGCAGCTTCGTGTAGAGATCGAAACCGACGGCGTGGATATGTCCGCTTTGCTCGGCGCCTAGGATGTTTCCTGCCCCGCGAATCTCGAGGTCTTTCATAGCGATGCGGAAGCCGGCTCCCAACTCGGTCGCCGCAAGCATGGCCCGAAGTCTGCGTTCGGCGGTCTCCGTGAGCGAGCGTGTCTTGGGGACTAGCATGTACGAGTAGGCCCGTCGAACGCTGCGCCCTACCCTGCCTCTGAGTTGATAGAGCTGGGCGAGTCCGAACGTGTCGGCCCGGTTGACGATCAGGGTGTTGACGTTGGGGATGTCGAGACCGGATTCGATTATCGTCGTGCACACGAGGACGTCGAACTTGCCCTCGGCGAAGTCGGCCATGGCACCCTCGAGCTCGCGTTCGCTCATCTGTCCATGGGCTATGCCGACCTCGGCTTCAGGGACGATCCGCTTTATGTAGTCGCCCATGTAGCTGATGTTGTACACACGGTTGTGCAGGAAATACACCTGTCCCTGACGGTCCAGCTCCCGCAGTATCGCCTCGCGAATCAGCTCGTCACTGAATTCCGACACGTAGGTCTTGATCGGCAGGCGCTCCTCGGGCGGGGTTTCCATGGTGCTCATGTCCCGAACACCGGCCAAAGACATGTGCAGGGTGCGCGGTATAGGCGTCGCGGTCAGCGTCAGAACATCGACTTCCCGGCGCATCTGTTTCAGGCGTTCCTTGTGTGCGACGCCGAAGCGTTGCTCTTCGTCGACGATGACCAGTCCCAGGTCCTTAAAATGCACGTCTCGCTGAATGATCCGGTGGGTGCCGATGCAAATGTCGATCTTCCCGTCGGCCAGAGCTTCGACGATGTCTCGTTGTTCCTTTGATGTTCGGAACCGGCTTAGCACGTCGATGACCGGTGGATAGGCGCTCATGCGTTGAGAGAACGTAACGTAGTGCTGCTGCGCCAGGACTGTCGTCGGAACGAGCACCGCAACTTGTTTGCCGTCCATCACCGCCTTGAACGCCGCTCGCAGGGCGATCTCGGTCTTGCCGTAGCCGACGTCGCCGCACACCAGGCGGTCCATCGGCTTCTCCAGCTCCATGTCGTCTTTGACCTCGGACAGCGTCGCGACCTGGTCCGGCGTCTCCTCGAAGGGGAACGACTCTTCGAGTTCCGCCTGCCACGGGGTGTCAGGTCCGTGAGCGTGGCCCTTCTCCAACTCGCGCGCGGCGTACAGGGCGAGAAGCTCAGAGGCCATCTGGCGCGTGGAGCGCTCGGCCCGTGCCTTGGCTCGCGACCACTCTTGCGTCCCCAATCTTGTCAGGTGCGGGGGATGGTCGCTGGGGGCGACGTAGTGGGTCACCCTGTCCAGGTGCTCCATGGGCACGTAGAGCCGGTCGCTCTGCGCGTATTGCAGTATCAGGTATTCGGCGCCCTCGGACTCTTCGTCCGTCGGTCTGCCGGTGCCGACAAATTTGCCGATGCCGTGTTCCACGTGAACGACGAAATCGCCAGGCGATATTTCCGACAGGAACGCATCCCATCTGACGCCGGGCCTACGCGCCGTGCGTCTCTGTTTCGCGATGCCGAATATTTCGGTGTCCCCGAGCACGATCAATCCGCCACCCGGAGTGGTCATCGCGAAACCGTCTCCGAAACTGGCGCCCTCGGCCTGGAGCACGGTGAGCTTGCCCGCCTCAGGCGTCTTCGTGAGTGCGCCTGGCAGACTCGCATCCGCCCCGTAGTCGGCTAGAATCTCGCCCAGCCGCTTTGAATGGGCCGTGATCGCAACCACGGTCTGACCTCCG
>CEPX01159438.1_pt1 | contig 11381 bp, 25 predicted proteins | sample 361361 | NCBI WGS metagenome assembly CEPX01 (sample SAMEA2619974, study PRJEB7988) | marine metagenome | biome: marine biome (ENVO:00000447); feature: mesopelagic zone (ENVO:00000213) & marine oxygen minimum zone (ENVO:01000065); material: "saline water (ENVO:00002010), including plankton...
TATGATGCCGCAACAGGTTCTTTTAGCACTCCGCTTGGGCCTGTGACACAAGATGCAATTGATGACGCTCGTGGTTTGCTTGCGACAATTAGTACTTCTGTTCGTAAGAAAAAGATTGACGATCCTACAGCAATGCGAATAATTGGTGATTATTTGCAGATTATTCCTCAAGATGTAGGAATGAAAAGAGGATGGCACCATAATTTATTTGGTCAAACGGACTCTATACAGAAGCAAAATGATTTGCTTGATTCTCTTGCTGCTTCTATTCAAACAGTTGCACCTGTGCCGAAAACAAAGACTGCTACAAAAGCAAAGCGAGTGTTTGATGTTAAGCTTGAACTTGTTGAAGATAAGAAAACTGTTGACAAGATTAGGAGAAAGTTTAAGTCTGACCGGGGTTCGCACTCCGACGTTGCGAGTCTTGATGTTAAGCAGGTATTTGCTATTGAAATTGGTTCTGTTAAAGATGCGTTTGAGAAAGATGGTCGTAAAGTTGGCAATATCATGCAGTTATGGCATGCAAGCAAAGCATCGAATCTTCTTTCGATACTAAAAAGTGGGCTCATCGTTCCAAAAGCTAGCGCGTCTCATGTTACCGCTAGAATGTTTTCTGATGGTGTCTATGCAAGTGATCAGAGCACGAAAAGCTTGCGATACGCCACTAATGCGTGGGGCTATGGAGGCAATACAGAACGTATTTTTATGTTTCTTGTAGACATGGCCATGGGCAAGTATTATGTTCCTAAAGGCCCAACTTCTTCTCCTCCTCCTTCAGGTTACGATAGCTATTTTGCTAAAGCTGGTCAAAGTGGAGTCGCCAATCACGAAATGATTGTGCCTCGCCCGTCTCAAGTTAATTTAATTTTTCTTTGTGAATTTTCAAGACATGGAAAATAATTAAAGGAGTTTCTGTCTACGTTCGATAATAGATAATATCTTAACCTTAAGGGAAGGTATTGTCTATTATGAGAAAATCATCACCACGACCTAAGCGCGGATCTAAATGTAAACAACTTAATGACAAAAAGTGGCTTCATAATAAATATTGCAATGAACAATTGTCTGTAAAAGACATATCAGATTTGTTAAAAATAAGTCGCTGGTCGGTTAAAAATGCCCTCCAATCTCATGAAATCCCGATTAGAACTATTAATGATTCACGAAAGTTAATGCACGCTAGAAATCCCGTTGGATCGAAATACGAAAAGCTTAACGATAAAGACTGGCTTTATCAAAAATATGTTGTTGAGAAAGTTAGTGCGTGTGCGATTGCTCGGTTAGTCGGGGCTCCGTGGAGCGAGTCGGTTGAACAAGCTTTACGTCGTCTTAAAATAAAAACTGAAAGGATTCGCCCTCCGAGAGTAGTTGGTAAGTCTTATTATGAGAAACTTAATGATCGTGACTGGTTGTACCAAAAATATATTGTTGAGAAGTTGTCTACGATTGAGATAGCAAAGATTGCTGGAGCTAAAGATGGACAAACTGTATGTCAATCATTGCGGCGTCAAAACATTGAGGTTCGAAGTCAAAGCGATGGACATCTTTGCAAGAGAGAAGGAGACGGGCTTGTATTAAACGAGACAACTGCATCTGTTATTCACGGAGCGCTTTTAGGCGACGGAAGCTTATCACGACATTTTGATCAAATATATCAAAAATATTATGGCAATCCCAGCTTTCGACAAAGTAATATTACTAAAGATTTTGTAGAGTTAGTGGCGCAATCGCTACTTGGCAGCACCAAACGAGTGAAAGGGCCTTTTGAACAAAAAGGTAGTTTCGGACATTATGTTAGCAAACCATTTTATGTTATTCAGTCATTAAGACATCCAGAACTTATGTCTATATTTCAAGATTGGTATCCCGAACCAAACAACTATAAAAAGTTAATTCCAGACAATGTTATAGTTAATCCTGTTAGCTTAATGCACTGGTTTCTTGGCGATGGGTTCAGTTATTGGGTTCACAAAAAATATAAAAATCCGAAATACAACAAATATAGAAGAAGAATCTTCTTCTGCACGAACTGTTTTAGATTAGAACATTTGAAAATGTTGAGCCAGAAGATAAAAGACACTTTCGGTTTGATTGTAAAACCACGATACCATCAACGCAATGGCAAAGTCGGTGGAACGGGATACGAAATGGAATTATCAGAAACACAAATTGATAAATTCTACGAAATTATTGGCCCGCCTCCCGTTCCTTCCCTCGCCTATAAATGGAAATAATTTTTTATTTCTCCAGAAAATAAATACTAATATCTAAAACTACTATGAAAAACAAAATGATCAAAGCTGTAAAAGATGGAAATCTTTGGAAATGCTCCTGGGAAAAAGGAGATTTGTCAACCTGGATGACAGATGTTCAATATAGAATCTTTCTCTGTAAAGGAAGAATACTCAACAAAGCAGGAGCAAAAGAAGAAGATATGGAGATACTGGAAATGGAAATAGAGCTACTGGAAGAACTTGTTAAAGAAGCTGCCGAGGACAAATGTGCGTGGAGAGATGCGGGAGCAGATGCATAAATAAAAAGGAGCAAATAAATGCCTAAAAAGAAGCAAAGAGCAGACAGAAAGCAAATAGTATACAAAACAATTCTTGTTCCTTTAGAAGGGACAATTGATGGGGTTATTAATTACCTTGTTGGGATTAAAAACGATGCTATTGCGAAAGGTTTTAGTCCTGAATCTATCAGGATGGAGCATGGTTTTGACGAAGGTGTAGATTATATTAGTGTGAGTGGATGTCGCTTTGAAACAGATGCAGAGTTTAAAAAGCGAATGAAGCAACTAGAAAAAGGGGAGGAAAGAGAAACAAAAAGAAAAGCAATAAAGAAGGAACAAGAAGTAAAAACATTAACCCGTTTGGCAAAGAAGTATGGTTGGCCTGTTAAAAATGGAGAATAAGAAATGTTAAACAAAAGACTCTATCTAGTGAAAGTTGTTAATGCCAACAGTGCTCGTACTTATACAGGCATATCAGATGCGGGAATCGCTACAGCAAGACATATGGCTGTCTGCATGATTGCAGCACTAACAGATGATGAAGATTTGTCAATTGTACTCAAGGACTTGCTACAAAGAACCAACCAAGCAATTAAACTTGCAGAGACAGCGTATGACTTTATTGTTATTATTGAAAAAGTTGCACCCAATTCTTTAGATGATAAAGGATGGATTGACTAAAGAAAAATAATACCTAACAAAACCCTAACATATCTAATTCATGATTATTTCTCCAGAAAATAAATTATTACTGATATAGTTATGAAAGGATCGAATAATGGCGAAGCGATTAACAATTGAAAATGTTTTGGCAGAGTTAAAAAAGGCTTTAATTATTGATGGCGTGAGATATAAGGAGCTTGAAACCCGAGATGCAATAAGACGTGCTATTAGGTTATTGCAGAAGCAACGAAGAGAAGAGGATTTAGATCCAAATAATCTTGAGTTTTATCGTTCACTTTTATGGAGTGTGGCTATAACATATCCAAAAGTGATTTTTCATCGTCGTTACGCTTTAATGTCTCAAAAGCAAAAAGATGATTATCATGATGCATGGCATGCGGTGCTAGAAAAAATTGTTAATCTCGCAGACGATATGGATGAAGCGGATGGAATCATGGTTCAGGTGGCGGAAGAAGCAAATGATCCTTGGCCATAATTTCTCCAGAAATAAATCGTAAAATTAAATATTAGAAGCAACGATTATTGAAAGGAAATTAAAATGTCAAAAACTCGACTTAATGTTCCAAAAGATGAGCTTCAAGCCGCTATTAATGAAGCAGAGAAAGAAACTACATTTACGAGTCGCGCAGACCTATTTAAAGTTGTTGCTCAATCTTCTTGGGCTCGATTTTTTCAACCTAAACCATTAACTGTCAGTATGATTCAAGTTCGTGTTAATGAGCTAGGTGTTGAGTTACAAACTCCTCCCGGAAAACGAGGATGGCAAGGTGGTCCTCGCGTACAAAGAGGCCCTCGTAAGACACGTAAACAAAAGTTTGCAGAAGACCCCGCAATTGTAAATGCTTTTGAGCGACTTGCTGAAAAAGTGCCTGAACGCTTTCAACCAGTTGTAGATAAAATGCGTAATGGAAGTAGAACAGCAGCTGTAAAGCTCAAGTGTCTTGATTGTTGTGCGTATCAAGTAGCAGAGGTAAAGTTTTGTACTTGTGTTGCTTGTCCACTATGGGCTTTCCGTCCATATAAATCAACTGCTATTGATGCCGAGGAAGATGGGATTGAAGCAGGAGAGATTGAAGAACAACAAGATATTGACGAGGAAATTGAAGAAGTTGAAGAAGAAATGGAGGTTTAACATGAAGCGTACAAAGATATATCGATCGAGTGATCTTCTAACTGTGGCTATCTTAATTTTTGTGGCGAATGCGATTATCCACTGTATACAGGGTTCAATAGATGCTGATATTGTCTTGTGGACAATGGGTGGAACTTTAATGACTAATTATGTTGTATTGTGGTTTTTTTGGGGTCATCCTGTTCCTCCTCAACCAGATGTTGTTGCTGAAATTCTAGATAAAAAGGGATGAAATAATGACAGGTGATATACAAGCACAAGTCAATAATGTTATAGAAGAAATTCATCTGATTGCATTGGGATGCAGTTGTGATAGCCCAATAGATGAGGTTAAAGAGATGTTAAGGAAATCTCTTTTTGATTTGATTGAATCTGCAATTGCAGAAGGAGCAAGACGGGCAGCATATAGGGCATCTTCTCCAGAAGATTAATTGCGATGAGGTAATATTATGAAACAAGATACAAATACAAATTGGTATCAAGGCTGCAAGACAACAATTACAGGCTCAGAGCTAGCAAAGCAACGAGAGCTTAAAGATATGGAGTCTAAAGGGATTTGGATCGCACAAGATAAGCGAGATGGTTGGTGGGCGTGCGCGCATGGAGGGCCAAGTCTGACAGTTATTAATAGTAAGCAAAATGTTGTAGAGGCTAAAAACCATGGTCTTCATCCTTTTCCAGCGGGATGCTTGGTGATTGGTGAACTTGCTCATGGCACTCAAACGGGTACGGATCGCAAAGCTGAACTAGGACATGGTATTCTCGATGTTTATGATATTCTTTTCTTTAATCATGAATGGTTAGGTGATTTGCCTGCTAGTGAACGTCGCAAGCGTCTTGAGCGTTGGCATCGTAAGTTGTGGAAGGCAGCTAAACCTTATTACAATTTGCTAGAAGTTTGGGAAGATCGTTTTGTGGAGAGATATAAGGATGCGACTGAGGGACTAGTTCTTAAGAAGGTGGCAAACGGTGCGTATCGTCCAGGCGAGAAAGTTGAAGATTGGGTGAAGGTAAAGAAAAAGATTACTGTTGATATGGTTTGCATGGGATGGGAGAAGTCAACAGCAGCTACTAAAACAAGTGTGCCAATGTGCAAGCATATTGTTGCAGGACTTTATATTAACGGAACGCTCGTTGAAGTGTGCAGACCCGGTTCGATAAATAATGCTACAAGCATTGAGGTTGCAGCAGATTTTGAGCATAATGGTGGAAAGAAATATTTGGGTCAAGTTTTGGAGGTTAAAGGGCATGCTCCAAGATTTAGATCTGGATCGTTGCGCCACCCCGACTTTGGTCGTTGGAGACCAGATAAAAAAGCAACAGATTGTGTTTGGGATCCTTCTAACACATAAGAGAAATAACATGCTGACTAGAGTTAAAAGAAAAAACTTTAGAACTTTTCGTCGTTCGCGATTAAAACGGATGACAAAACTTCAATTGTCTGTTATTTATAAACAGCATGAGCGTGTTGGGAATGCATTTTTATTTTCCGAAGAAACCTTCATGAGCTTTACAAAAGATCGACAACTTGAGCTAATTCTTGGTGGCAAAGATGAAGTTGAACTTGAGAAGGTATCTTACTCTCGTCCAGGGACGAGAGTTTTGGGAAAACCATGGGATGGACATAGTAAAATATGAAAACAGCAGCGGATAAAATGCCTAAGCCTACTTATCAAAAGTCACCAATAGAAATGGATTTTAATGAATTCAAAGCGTGGGCTACTGGTTATATCTTATTTGGCATTGGAGAAGGACAAACACTGAAAAGTTTAATTCATACTATTGTAGATCAGGCAGCAAGAAACGAAAAGTTTGGTAGGTTTCCGGATAAAAACAGAAAGGATGTAAAATGATTATCCGAGTTTCAGCAAAGTGTTCTGATATGTGTATGATTTCTGGCGATGGCATTGATTACGATGGATATGTTCCACAGCGTATAGGTATCGGTGGTGCTGATTATATCGACATGGAAATTGATACAAATACTGGACAAATTGTCGATTTCCCTAAACTGACTGATGAAAAGGTAAGGGAATCTATTGAAGCGGAATCTAACTAATTTTTCCCGAAAAGAATAATAATGAAGATTATAAAAAAGGGACAACCTCCAGGTGAACGTGTGCATAGAGGCACATGTCTTAAATGCAGGACAGAAGTTGAGTTCAAGCAAAAGGAAGGCAAAGTAACAATGACTAGTGAGATGATTTTTGTAACAGTTGCATGCCCAATATGTACAACAAGTATTAATGTGAATATGAATAAGTTTTAATTTCTCCAGAAAGAAATTGTCGATTGTTTATAGTAGAAATGCACAAACTTTTAAAAGGAGACAAATTATGTGCAGCCCCCAAAATGAAGCAATTATGAACGATGTGATCGATACTTTTGTTGGAAAGGGAAAGCAGTTTACTGCCTTTGATGCAACACAAGAAGGAAAGAATCAAGGAACGGACGAGCGACATGGTTTGCTCAAGGGAACAGTTCATGCCCGTTGGGCAGATGGCTCTTTGCAAGGTCAAGGTTATACTCGTCAGACCATTCAAATCCCTGGTGTTAATATCGATCCCTGGCTTTACTTTCCTGCTAGCTCTGATCCTCAAGATTATGTTAATGATATCGCTAATGAAGACGAAGACGATGATTATATTGAGCCTCCTGGTGGCGGCTCAATTGCAGGGACACTCGCTCCTCCTGTTTCTTCTGGTGTTGCAGTCCCTCCAACAGCGGGACAAAACGCTCGTACCGTTAGCCATAACTATAAGAGGCGTCTTAGCTTGGGCAAAACGCTTGTAAAGCATATGGGTGCCGATCCCGGTGATGAAATTCTGGTAAAGCACAATAGTGCTCAGAACCAACTTGTTGTTGGTGCGGCTAATAGTGTCTTTCATTATCCCGGTAAAGTCGTGGCTAATATGCACGTTGCTCAAGAAAAGAGAATACGCCTTAATCCTCTTATTCTTAAGCTTATCTCGCAAGGTGATGATTTTAATGTCCTGTCCGAGTTTTATAAGTGGAATGATAGTGGAAACGGAAGCCCGCATTCAGCTTTCGTAGTTGTTGTCACTGCCCGTTAATTCTGTTTCGTATACATTTTTTAGAAGGAAAATAAAATGAAGCTGACTCAAACCTTTTCGCTGTTGATGGTTAAGGCAAAGAAGAAAGAAGTAGCATTTCATGTGCGCGAGATTGATGTTGACCAAGCGGGGGAATTGCTCGACGAATTTGGTGTTGAATCATATATTGGCACCCGTGGATTTGCTAATATCTTGAGCGAGATGCTCGATATGGATATTCCGCACCATTGGGCGCGAGTAACTCTATATCCTGGTGAGCAAGGCATTGTTGCAATTTATGATGGTCAGACAAAGCTCACTCCTGATCATTATGAACTTCCAGAAGAAGCAGAAGTGCGGTTTTTCCACTATCAACTTCGAGATCAAATCACTGCTGTCTTGCCTATGCCGGAAATGAATAATGTTGCATTAGAGGCAGGAGAAGTAGAAGAAGTGGAAGACGGCGATGAACTTACAACAATCGCATCGCGACATGATTAACTTATAGGACGTTTTAGTTTCTCCAGAATAATAATTCGCAAATATTGATGTAGCAAAGGTGGAACCTTGTTAACTCTCCTAAAAAGGACGATGCAGGGATGTCATCGAAAATGTAGAGGAACAATATCATGAAACATTGTTTACGAATGCTAGTGTTCTATGTTCTGTTCTTTATGTTGGTGGGTCTGTTAGCAGGCTGTAGTAGCGACTTGACGCTACGTGTTGCTAATGATTTGTTCTGGCCAGAGAATGACCCAAGAGAAAAGATGCCTTGGTATTCAAGTGTTGGTGGTCGAAGTAATTCAAAAGGTTTCACTAAATTAGGAGGCTAAATTATGTTGCAGTTTATTCAAGATAATGTTGTTGGAATCGTTCCGGGTGGTGTTATGATTAGCCACGGCGCTCTTTTCATTCTTGCAGTTTGGTTTATTACTTCTCAACTCCGTAAGCGACTGCCTGGAAAAAGAGGATAAGTTATGTCGTGGACAGGTTTCACTTTTGTTTTCACTTTTGCTTTCGGAATATTTGTAGGTTTGATTTTATCGAAGACCTTTCCAAACGAAAAGAATAAATGATGTTATATTTTGTAGTTGCCGGAGTGTGTTGGGTGTTGGGTATTAGCTTAGGATATGTGATGAGGTTGGCAAAAACGAGAAAAGGATAAATGATGATTTACGATTATAATAAAAATTATGATGAATGCGAGGCAATGCCCAATGGCCCAGAAAAAGCTTGTCAATTTGCTGTTCATGGTTTATTGACCGATGGTGGCCATCACAAACAATGGATACTCGAACAAGTTTTAATGGCGCTAGGGCAAGATTTAGATCAAGTAAGAGAACAATTAGGAGAAGATGGTTATGATTGGCAAGATGGTATCCCTCCTTAAAGGACAAATAAATATGTCAACTACTCAAACACAACTTCCAGAGAATATTACGCTGCGCAATATGTCTCCACGTATTATGCATGAACAATGCTTTATATGGGCATGGCATTCAGGCAAATTCGGTGATGTTCTTCATGAACTCATACTAAGCAAAGAAGGTAACTTCTTTTACGTTAGACATGATGTAGATGATCCCGATCATTACCCCGTTATCAGAGATCGATTCAAAACGCAAGTTCTCTCAGAAGCTATTAAACAACTGAGAAAGTGGGGTCGTAGGATAAAGAAATAATTAAATGCAAAAAGCAATAAATAAATTAAATCCGAAAAATACAAAAATGCCTCCACGCATAGCTCAAGTTTTAGAGTGTGCGCTGAAACAAAATAAATGGGCTCGATATCCCCTGCTCTCTGTTAAAAGAGTAGGGGATAAAATAATCGCTCAACGTAAAGATCGTGGCTCTCCAAGTAGCTTTATGACTAAAGAAAATGAATTAAAATTAATTCTCCAGAAAGTTTATGTCAAAGCTAATCTTACAGACGTTGAACGTGCTTGGGTCGAACGGAAAGTAGATGCAATGATGGAATAAGAATGAAAACGAAGAAAATAATATTTGATGCAGTCATGCTATATATTATCATAGGTATTATGTTTGTAGGAGGGATAATACAATTGTGGAATGCTATGGAAGCAGCTAAACCCTATCCTGTTACCGTTTTCTCTTTAGGCGGATTAATAACACTCACTAAAACTATTCGCCCTCCATTAGACACAACAGATGGTATAATCTCTGGATTAAGAATCTTGGTAGGGACTCCACTTTGTACCATTTTTTATTGCGTATTTAGGGAAAAGCTTTTTAATCAGGAAGCAAATTATGCCGAAGAAATTACCTAAAAACATTACAGTGCCTGTTACTAAAAAACTAGATCTAATCGATTTTTTCTATAATGAAGTTATAACATTAAAAGTTACAAAAGGCTTTAAGCGATTTCATAAACAACTGGAGAAAGCTAGGCAATATTTGTTTAAAGCAAAAACAACACTAGAACCCAAGAAGAAAGAACAAAGAGAAGCAAGGAAAAAAGACATTTTACTCTTTAGAGCATTGATTCAAGAACAAATTCGTGCAGCTGAAAATGCAGAGTTTGTATTAGGAATCGTTAATGAAGACATTAGATTAAATAAATGGCATTTAGATATTTCCGAACCTGCGGATTCTGAAGCTTAAATTGTAATTTGCGATAGAAAAACCCTATTTCTTCAGAAGAAAATGAGTATTTGTTGTCATGCAGATAAGCTGAATTTAAGATGAAATTGTCATGAAGAAAATACCTCACAACTGGCTACAATTTATTCCAATCGTAGGAGCGCCAAGTGCTATATTCTTGTCATTTAGTAGGGATCGGTCGCTACAAATATCTCTGTTATGGCAAGTAGCATGTCTCTATTGGCTAATTCAAATGATAAAAGGGTGGGCATCGTGAATGATTTTTGGGAAGTACATGGATTCTTGTTTGTTCTAGGGTTGATGTTTTTGCCTAGAATTACAGTAATCTTTTTTAGCGTTGTTACAGGTGGACCGTTCTTCTGGCTAGGTTTTATCCTCTTTCCTCGGGTCGTCATTATAATACTAGCAGGGCAGTATTGGGATACTAACCCAGTCTTCGTCTTCTTTGCTGCTTTGTGGTGCTATGTAGGTGAATCGCTAGAAAAGAGTATTCTTGCAGAAGAATCATAATGACTGAAAACATCACTTGGATTCTTACTATCTTTGCTTTCTTATCTGCCCTTTTCAATCTTATTGCGGGAGAATTTTTTTTGAGAAAAAAGATACGTGATGTTCAAGTTGTAGGAGGCGTGATGATTGCAGCTGGTGTGCTTTTGTTTGTATTGTCAATGGGTTCATTCGCTTTATTAATAGGAGGTTAAATAATGGGCGTTGATTATTATAGTCATGCAGCTATTGGATTGCGTGTCCCTCGTGAAACACTTTTTCGCACCGAAGAAAAATCTCTCTGCAACCATCTTAAACCAAAGGATGCACAATTCTGTCCGACTTGTGGTAAACATGTAACAGAAGCAACAGAAATTGCTATTGAGGGATATGATGCAGGTAGAGACACTTTTCTCGGATATCATGTTGAATGGGGAACAGATTCAGAATTTGCTTATATCTGTTTGCTTCACTGTGCCAGTGATACAAGTGACGGTGAACACAATATGGTTGCATTGCGAGATACGACTGCATTAAACCAAGCAGCGATTACTTGCTTCATAAATCATATGACCGGTGCACGCATTTGGAATCAAGCAAACTTTGGATTGCATGTCGTCTTTGTGATTAAAATGTTCGATTAAAAGAAAGGTAGTATAATGACAAATGATGAAATAAAAGCAGAAATTAAGAGGCTGAAAGATATAAGCCCGGGAAATCTTCCGAGTGTGGGATGGGAACAAACACTCGTTATCTGCGAAAGAATAGATGCCCTTAAACAACAAGACGATGATATTGTAAATCGTTTTGCGCCAGCACATGTAAATCATGTAAATTCAGAAGGCACTGTATTTGAGTGTAATGATCGACATCTAAATAATTCTGGTTCCTG
>CEPX01185613.1_pt1 | contig 11380 bp, 21 predicted proteins | sample 361361 | NCBI WGS metagenome assembly CEPX01 (sample SAMEA2619974, study PRJEB7988) | marine metagenome | biome: marine biome (ENVO:00000447); feature: mesopelagic zone (ENVO:00000213) & marine oxygen minimum zone (ENVO:01000065); material: "saline water (ENVO:00002010), including plankton...
TTTATCAATGTTATTATATTTAAGAGATGTACGGAGTTTATAATGAACGTAGTATATGATTGGATAAGTGCATTGTCTTTAAAACAGCAAACAGTAATATTATCGGCATTACGGGGTTGTGATGGTAAAAATAAAGAAGACCCAAGTAAAACAATAACTCGGTCATTTAGATTTACTATTTTAAAGAATGCTGATGGTGGTTCTGGTTTCATGCACGGAATTGATATTGATAAATTACATGATAAAGTTGAATGTTTTATAAAAGATATTGATTCATACCCAATGCATTTCTTATTACATTTGGCTCATGCAATGGAAATAGTTGGGTATAAACACCCTGAAGAAAAATTTAGAAAATTGTGGCTTTCTATATATGAAAAAATAGTAGATGCATTTCATATGAATATTGAAACAGAAGAGCAATTAGATAACAGATTGTAACAAAATAATAAGGAGAACATGATGGGAATGTTAAGTGATTCAGTAGATAAAATGGTTAAGGGAATTTGTGAAGATGAGACTAAAGAGTTGGTACATGATGCCATTAAAAGTAAGATGGAGACAACCATCAATGATGTCATAGATTCATTGACAAGTGCAGATGGAATTAAATCGATGTTCAAGGAAATTCTTATGAAGAAACTCCAGCCTGTCATTGATGAGATTGATAAAATTGATATTCAGCCATTGATTGATACAGTTGCTGATATTAATCTTGGTGAGGGCATTGAAGAAGAGGTAGAAGCTCTTCAGGCTAAATTGAAGGATACCATAACCCAAATGGTTACGATGCTTGATAATGTTAAAGTAGATTTATCTGCTTATAATGGGAAAATCAATGAAGCTGTTGGTGAGGAAATGGTTGAAGTCCTTGAGTATGATGATGATGTGAAGAATGTCATCAAAGAAAAAGTCGTTGGTGGTGTAAAAGCCATTGAATTTAAAGGGTAATCATGGAAAGTTACAGCGATATACGGGATTATGTATTTAATAAACTTCGTAGTACTGTAACATTTCCTGTTACTGTTCATTACATGCATAAAGATGTGAGACAGGAACTCGAATCATTTGGGTTCCATGTGTCACTCCCCTACACACTCATCGTAAATAACCAACCAATAGACTGCTACAACATAACTTTAAAATTAATTAAGAAAAAGAAATCATTTTGGGATAAATTATTTAGGAGGTGATTTGTTAGAACAACGTATCAAACTATATGAGCAGAGAATCAAAATAGGAAAAGAAATGATTAAATCTGCGATTGACGATGATATGGAAGACAGAGCCATACAACATCTACTGATAATCCATCAAAGACAAAAAGCTATCTTGCGTGAATTAAAATATATAAAAAGTCATTGACATTCATCCTGCACCAATTTATATTATAAGAAATTAAAACTTTTCAAAGGAGAAAAATATGAGATATGTGTTATTAATACTTTTATTAGTATCGGCAACAACTGCCAATTTCAGAGGAAAAGAATATCCAGATTCATTGAGATTGTATGGAAGTCTTGATAATGGTTATGTGAATAAACACAGAAAAGTACTCGATGTGGATTACTGGTTTGATGGAAAGATAGTGGCATCTAAATTCGGTATTCGTAATGATGACAGCGTTATGGTGGATTGGTTCACTATTAAGCTTGGTAATGGAAAGATGGGGCACTGTAAGGTGTCTAAGCATGATTACAGTAGATATGACATCGGTGATACAATTGGAGTAACCAAACGGACTATTATAACGCAAGCAAAGCCCAAGTCAGAGCAGAAGCAATCATCGGCTGACCTTGAAGGTGATGGTGAAGGCGAAGAGGGGGACACGGGAGGTGCGTTAGTTTTAGGAATTTTAATAGTTTTAATAGCTCTTTTGGTGATTATATTAATTATTGGTGCGATATTAGAATAGGAGAATATTATGATTATAAAAACTTTGATGGATACAGATTTATATAAACTAACAATGTTAAATTTCTTTCATAAGAAGTATCCAGATTATAATGCTCAGTATGAGTATAAATGTAGAAGTGAGCATAAACATTTTTTAACAGAAGATAAGTATGTTGACGAAATTAATTATCAATTAGATAGGCTTTGTGAGTTACGATTCACTATACAGGAATTGTGTTATTTAAATGAGTTTATTTATTTCGATGATGATTTCATTAGTTTTTTGGAAAATTTCCAATTACAAAGAAAGAACATCTTTGTTGGTGTTAATAGTGATGGATTATCAATTATAGCAAAAGGTAACATTACTAATGTTATGATGTTTGAAATCTATGTTCTGAAAATAGTGAGTGAGGTATATACTTCACTCAACTATGGTGAAAAGGAATCTGACCTTGGAATGCAGAGATTAGAACAGAAGGTAAATCTTGTGAATGCTTATGTCGATAATTATAATGAAGATTTCTCTTTCACAGATTTTGGAAGTCGAAGAGCTTTTTCGGCAGACCATCATGAGAAGGTGGTAAAATATCTTTCAGACAATTGTAAAGGCTTCAATGGAACATCTAATCTTAGATTAGCAATGAAGTATGACTTGACTGTCGTTGGGACACATGCTCATGAGTTCCAAAGTTTCTTCCAATGTTGTTATGCATTGAAGATATCTGTTGGTGTAGCATTAGAGCAATGGAAGGAAATGTATAGCCCATATCTACTGACTGCATTGACAGACACATTAGGAGTGGATAGGTTTTGTGGAATATTCTTTACGGATAGGAACTTGGTAAGAGGTTATGAATCATTACGTCATGATAGTGGAGACCCTTTTGCGTTTGTTGACAAAATAGTTAATTGCTATAACCAAGTGAAGCATCATGATGTTAAGGCAATAGATAAAAACATTGTGTTCAGTGATGGCTTAGATTTTCTTAAAGCATTTAAACTTGCTGATTACTGTATTGGTAAAATCAAATCTGGATTTGGAATAGGGACTCATTTAACATTTGATATTCCAAATGTGGCACCAGTTCAATCTGTGATGAAGTTGACATTTGCAGGAAAGGGAAAACTTAAACCTGTCTGCAAGATATCAGACAATCCCATCAAAGCTGTAGGTGGGACGAAAGCGTATGTTGAGCAAGTCAAAAGAGACTTGATGTTATGATTACAGTATTGACAGGAACCGAGTGCATTCAGTTCAATTTACTTAATCGTAATAGAGAGCTTGAATGCATTCGAGTGATTAATTATCATAAGAATAATAAAACAGGTAAGTGTATAAAGGTCAAAGCCTCTCATTTTGATGAAGGCTTTGTATACATTTATCCTAATGACGTAACGAGTGTTGAGCATGAGAATAGGTTATATGATAGTAATATTGGTAACGATGTTGATAACCTTATAAACAGCTTGGGAGGTAATGATGGGAATGTATAATGAAGTGTTTAAAATGTGTCCTAAATGTAATGAAACATGTTGTATACAGATTTCTCAGATTGTATTAGGCTTTGGAGGATTTGATTTAAATCGTCCAAGTACATTAGAAGAGTTGACAGTTAGTGAATTGCAACAGTTGAAGGCTGTATTAGTAGATGAACAATTTTATTGCACTGATGAGGATACTGGATGTGGGAATACTTTTTCTGCATTGGGTGGTGATGAAACAGAAAAATTAAAATTAATAGATGAATTGACGGGAGGAGGTTAAAAGTGGAAGTGTTTGGGATAGTAATGTTTGTATTGGTAATTTTAATGGTTATGAGTAGTAGGTAAATTATGGAATGGTTGTTGTTTGTTTTAGTGATATGTTTGTTAATGGGAGTATTTGAGTGATGGCAGAGGTTTTATTGGTATTTGTTTCTGTGGCTGTTTTGATAGCTATTGTAACATCGAAGGAAGATTACACGGAGTGATTCACCCAACGATTCGACGATATAACGAACGGGTGAGAAAGAGATTACAACGAAGAAGTATCTACGAAAAGGTACGAGATTGGTTGTGGTTTCGTTGGAATAAGAATCGTAGCTCATCAAAAGATAAGCTACGGTTTATTAATCTTAAAGAGTACTATGAGTACAAAAAATGAAAAAGATAATACTTATTTCTGTTTACACAGCTTTTGTCTTTTATGTAGCATTTACTGTATTTGAATCAGTGTATGCGGAAAGACATTATGAAGAGGGGTTTCAAAATGGAAGACTCAAGGGATTCGGTGAGGGCTTTCTTAAAGGTTATTATAAGAATCCACAAATAAGAACACCTAAAGGAAAGGTTGACATAGATATATGAAATGGACTGAAGAACAAGAAGCTATTTTAAATAGTGATGGTGATATAATAGTAAATGCGGTTGCTGGAAGTGGTAAATCCTCAACATTAGTAGAATATTGCAGACGTAGACCACAAGAGAAAATGCTTTACTTGGTATTTAATCGAAGTGCAAAGCTTGATGCACAACAGAAATTTCGTGATGCTGGTGTATCAAATGTAGATATACATACAGCTCACTCTCTTGCGTATCGTCATGTAGTAATTCCCCATGCATATCGAGTAAAAAACAATTACAGTGTGTATGACATCAAAAACATATTGAATCTTAAAGGAACAGGGTTTCATGGGTACATGATAGCATCTCACATATCAAAATACTCTGAGGCATATTTCAATAGCACATACTTCAAACCAAAAGATATGAATTATCGTGATATAATACCAACTCCAAAAGGAAGAGAATTCTTTGATGCGAATAAAGATGACATCCTTTTAGGAGTTGAAGTGTTCATAGAACAAATGCATGAAGGTGTTATAGATGTCAATCACAGTTTTTATCTGAAAGGGTTCCAATTAAGTCAACCTCAGTTAAAGTATGATTGCATTCTCTATGATGAATTTCAAGATTCAAATCCTGTAATGATTGACATCTTCACAAAACAAGAATGTCGTAAGGTGTGCGTTGGTGATAATAGCCAACAGATATATTGTCAGCCAGAAGGAACTATGGTTGCAACTCCAAGTAATACAAAAACAATTTCTGTAATCAATAAACCAATAGAGGATTTGAATGTTGGTGATAATGTGATGACATATCATAATTCATCTTTATTCAAAACTGGTAGAAAAATATCATCAATATCCAAATTTTATTATAGTGGAATGATGACAAATATATCAATTCCATCAAAGGATTTTCACACTCGTTGTACTGATAAACATCATTGCATAGTTAGATTTGATATGGAAAAATTAAAAAATAAGCATATTGTTTATATGATGAGGCAGGATGATAATTTTAGAATAGGAAAAACAAAATATATTTATTATAAACAAAACAATTGTTTTGGTCTTATTCTTAGGGGAAAAGCAGAAAATGCAGATTGTTCTTGGATATTGTCTGTCCATGATGATGAACATGATGCTTTATTACATGAACATATGTATCAAAATATGTTTAATATTCCAAGTTATCGATTTGTTGCTTCAGAAAATTCTCGAATAGCTCCTGAATTGTTTTGGGAATCTATACCACCAACAATTGATAATGCTAAACAATGTTTAATACATTTTAATTTATTGTTAGACTTTCCATTCTGGAAAAAAGGGCAACGGATGGGATTGAGAATTCCATTCATAACAGCATCAGCTAATATACATGATGGAATGTTAATGTTACCTTTAGGAAATGAAGTCCAATACCGAAATAAAAGAGACTATAAAGCACCCAGACACACATGGGAGCCAATTACAATTATTAGGGAATATTATACTGGTGATGTTTATTCAATAGAAGTTGATGACCATCACACATATTTCGGAGACAATATATTAACCCATAATTCTTGGAGAGGTGCTGTAAATGCATTAGAGAAAGTTGAATTCCAACAGTTTAGTTTAACTACGAGTTTTCGATTCACTCAGAGAATCGCTAACATAGCAAAGAGATGTCTTGACATGAAGACATTATTTGCATCAGACTATGATAGTCCTCAAATGAAAGGGTTCAAGGAGAGTTCAAATGATGAAGCCCGACCTATCGCAGTGTTAGCTCGTACTAATCTTTCTCTCCTTAATGACGCTATATCTACCCTTCAAGATGATGGTGATGCCAAAATATATTTTGAAGGCAATCTCAATAGCTATACATTCATGAGCGGAATCAATATCTATGATGTATTCAATTTGAATTATGGTAATAAAAAATATATTAAAAATCCTCTTATCAAAACAATGAACTCATTTAGCGAATTAGAACAATATATTGACAAAACTGGAGATGGTGACCTCAATATGTTAGTGAAGATTGTTAAAAAATATGGACGGTCATTACCAGACTACTTTAAGAGATTGAAAGATAGATGTTTAAATGATACTAATAAACATTTAGCTGATGTAATCTTCACAACTGTACACAAATCAAAGGGTTTGGAATATCAAAATGTTAAAATCTTAGATGATTTTATAAATGAGGATAAGATTCAGACTGAGTTGGATGATAAGGAGTCTGGGAAGATTAATAGAGATAAGATGAGTGAAGAGGTTAATATTTTATATGTAGCCTTGACACGGACAAAGAATGATATTATATTACCAGAAAGATTGGAATATTTAAATGAGTAAAACAATTTTGGTAACAGGTGGGTGTGGGTTTATTGGTAGTAATTTTGTTAATCGTATTGCTAAACAAAGACAACCAATAATAAATGATAAGGTTAACATTGTAGTAGTTGATAAATTAACATATGCTGGGAATCGAGACAATATCAAAGATGTTCCGCATAAGTTCTATCAATATGATATTACTAATGTGGAACAAATGACATATGTGTTTGACCAACACAAGTTTGATGGCATCTTTCATTTTGCTGCTGAGTCTCATGTTGACAGAAGTATAGATAGTTCTTCTGAATTTCTTATGACAAATGTTATTGGGACACAAGTTCTTTTGGATTTGGTTAAGAGGCATTGGAGTGATTATAAAAATGGAAGAAAGTTTATTCATGTTAGTACTGATGAGGTTTATGGAAGTTTGACGAATACAGACCAATCATCCAAAGAAGGTGATGTGTATAAACCAAATTCTCCTTATTCAGCAAGTAAAGCTGCTTCGGATTTACTGGTACGAAGTTATGTCAAAACTCATGATGTTCCAGCTATCATAACTCATTGTACGAATAATTATGGAAAGCATCAACACCTTGAGAAGTTTATCCCTACTATTATTCGTAAAGCGTTAAAGGATGAAAAGATTCCTGTGTATGGTAAAGGTGACAATATTCGGGATTGGGTTCATGTTAATGACCATTGCGATTCTTTGTGGGGATTGTATACTAATGGAGAAATAGGTCAGACATATAATATTGGTGGGAATAATGAGCGTACCAATATTTCTATAGTTATTGACATTCTACGAATGATGGGCAAGAGTCTTGACCTTATAGATTTTGTTGATGATAGGAAGGGACATGACTTTCGTTATAGTGTCAATACAAATAAAATAGAACATTTGCTTGGTGTTTTAAATCCATGCAAACATAGCAGTTTCCATTTTAATGGAAACTTAATGGAAACTATACAATATTATAAGGAGAAGTTGAATGGATAATACATTTGGTGGAATAGAAAAGAGATTGCATGATGAGGGATTTGAGGTAAAGCATTTACATCGTGATACACGTCATGATTGGGGTGATGATAGTGGATATATTGTAAGCATCTCTGAAAAGAATGATAAGATATATCTTCATGTACTTCAAGTCAATTACAATATTGGGGTTGATTCTCACATTCTTGATGAAAGTGATAAGAGATTTGAAAATGGATGTACTATTGAAGACCATGCTGATTTTATAATTTGTGATAGTATGGAAGATGCACAAAATAAAGTGAATGAGTTTGTTGCTATTCTTGATAAATGTGTTGAAGAAGAGTTACGTGACTGGGGACTCATCGAAGAAGTTCTTGAGTCAGATGGTGGTTATGATGACTTTCCCAGTGAGGCATTGCTTGATGAATTAAGAAAGTTGCCAGAGTCCTATCACAATTTTATTGACATCTCTTTGTTTGCTTATTCAGAATATGAGCAAGACAAGGAAGCATTATTGAATCTAACTAATTCAGAATACAAACAGAACTTTACAGATGAAGACCCACGGGAGTATTGAGCATATGCGTATTGAATTAGATAAACAAGACTTGGGTATAATAATTAATGCTATGTCAGAATGTTCCTTTCAATTATCGGAGAGGATTAAAGAGATATCCCCTGCCAATAAATTAAGTCTCAAAGCAATAGACACTGTTATATCTGATACAGATAGAGTTAAAGAAACACTTCTTGATGAAATGAAACGAGAACATTTTGAAGAGTTACAATCTAAGGAGTACTAATGTTCGGAGTAACAAAAGAAGATATTATAAACACATTGAAAGCTTTACGAAAAAAGACTTGTGTTTATACCAGTGAGAATTTCTGTGATTGTAAGTTCGGATATGATAATACACAAAATCATGTTGCTTCAGAGCAGAATGGTTGTCCAGAATTAAGAACAACCATTGGTGTATTGGAAAGAATGACAGAAGATGAATGGCAAGATATAACTGCAAGAACAATAGACAATCGTTTCAAAGGTCGTAGTTATAATGTTGTTATAGAATTGGGTCAAATATATCAAGCTATGACAAATTATAAACAAAATGGGTGTACGGTTATGAATTATAACCTTTCAGTATCAGATAGTGAAATGGATGAAATAATAAAATTCTTAGAGAATGATGGCTATAAAGTAGAACTGAGTGCTACTAAGCATAGTATCACGGTTAGATTAGATAAGGAGTAAGGAATGAGTATTCAATTCACAAAAGAACAGTATGTAACGGAAATTGGTGAGTTTTATTGGAATGATGATTTACCTTTTGAAGATGATGATATGTTTAAAGTGTTTAACACATTATCCAATTATCTAAAAGGCAAAATACTGATGTGGGGATTTTCTGATACTGAAGTGAGAGAAGAACTATATGAATATTTTTTAAAAAATCAATTTGATATGACACCCTATCAATATTATGAATCGGATATTGCAACTAATTATTTCAAACATAAGATAAAAGTTAAATTTGATTTTAAGAAAGCGAGTAAAAAATGATTGAGAAATTAAAAAGTGCTATTAAGGCATCAATGATAGCGAGAGAGACTGGTAAACTTAAAGTGTTGAGAATGTTAATGTCAGAGACACAGAAGATTGCTTTAGAGGCTCGACGGAAAGATATTAAAGAGGATGACTTGGTGAGTGCTGTTATTAAGGGAATCAAACAGAGACAAGATAGTATTGAGCAGTTCACTAAAGGTGGAAGACAAGACCTTGTTATGATTGAAGAAGCTGAATTGGAAATCTATAAAGAGTTTCGATTGGCTCAGATGAGTGATGATGACTTGCTTATAGAGATTGATACTGTATTAAAAGATACTGGAGTCACTGAGAAGAAACAGATGGGTAGAGTCATGGGAACTTTGACTAAGAAATTGGTTAAAGGTACGTATGATGGAAAGAAACTATCACAACTGATTATATCTAAACTAAATTAAAATAGTTCCCCTTTATGGGGGCAGAGATATCTCTATAGAAAGGAAATTAGGATGAAATTATGAGAAAAGGAAAAAGTTCCCAAATACAAAAGTTAACAAATCAAATAGAAACAATGAATAAACGAATCAATAAAACACAGGAGACTGCGAATGAATTAATTAAAGGCTTAAAAGAGATGAGACAGAAAAAGTCTTATTATGAAACTCAATTGGGAGAGATGAAAGATACGGGAGAATTGACTGTATCAGACCATTCTTTAATGCGATATGCTGAAAGAGTTAAAGGTGTAGAGCTTGAAAAATATAGACAAGAACTGATAGATATCGTCAAATATGATGAGAGTTATAAGAAATTGGATTGTGATTGTAAATTACCAATCGTGATGAATGGTGAACCATTTAGAGTTATAATAAAAAATAATAATATAATATCAATTGTTAATATTAGGAGTGAAAAAGATGGAGAAAAGAATAATAGTTAAGTGTCTTCAATGTGAGGATGTCTTTTCAATTCCCGAATACATTGGAGAGATATTGGATGTCAATAGTGTTGAAGTTAATAGTGGAGTCCCAAAGAATGTGGGATGCCAAACACATATTAATAAGATTCATCATAAGTGTAAGGACTATTATCCTAATCCAGATTTAGTTGGTGATGAACTGGAAGAGTATGAAACAATAACAAAAGTTCGAGGTAGTCTACAAATGGTGGGTTATTATGAATTTGAGAGTTAAAATCTTTAAGAACGAAAATGAGACTACGATTAATGAATGGTTAGAATCATTGCCAAGCAATACAAATATTCACAAGATATTACAAAGTTGTACTGGTGGAGTCAGACACATTTCTGTTTGGTATAATAGTGGTATTGGATATTATAGTGAAGGAATGGAGATTTCAAATGAAAACAAGTAATGTAAAAATCAAAAGATTTGTATCATACGTAGAATCAAATGGTAATGGTTCGTATAGATTTAGGGGAGATTCTGATACTAAGGTTAATACGTGGTTAAGCGAGAACAATTTCCATATTGAAAATATTACAGAACACTTTGATAAGCAATTTCATGTAACTGCTGTTTGGTATCGTACATCAACGAGGTCATAAATGTTAGAAATTTCGACCAATTTCTTTGCAATTGTACCATTTTGCTTTGCATGGATGTTTTATATTTTTGAAGAAACAGATAATCAACGAAAAGATTACTTATTACTATGGCAAATGATATTGTTCGGTAACCAAATAATAAACACGATAGTTTTTTTCACTTTTTATATTTAAAGTGTTGACAACCATCTTCCCAAATATTAATTTATGTGTATAAGAAATTTAAAATTCAATAAAGGACAAATTATGAGATACGTAAAATTCGGAAGCCAGTATTTAGTACAACAAGAAGTTAAGTCACAAACAACAGTTGAAAAAGTAGTTCATCAAAAAACAAATCACATTTGGATTTATGATAGGTCTTGGAGTATGTCCTATGAACTTCCTAATATGATTAATCAATTGGTTAATCTTTCACGAGAACTACCAAAGGGTGATACTCTTACACTTGGATACTTTTCTTCTGAAGGTGAATACAATTTCATCATCAAAGGATTCAAAGTAGCTGATGATTCTGACTATACTGTGTTAGAGAATGCAATTAGAAACAATGCAACTCCGATTGGATGTACATGTTTCTCTGAAATCTTAGGGGAAACAGAAACGGTTATTAAAGACCTTTCAGTAATTTCTAATGTATTTTCATTAGCATTCTTCACTGATGGTTATCCTGTGGTACATGACTACAGAAAAGAGCATACAAACATCTTTGCTAACATTGAAAAGATTAAGGG
>CEPX01038241.1_pt1 | contig 11378 bp, 11 predicted proteins | sample 361361 | NCBI WGS metagenome assembly CEPX01 (sample SAMEA2619974, study PRJEB7988) | marine metagenome | biome: marine biome (ENVO:00000447); feature: mesopelagic zone (ENVO:00000213) & marine oxygen minimum zone (ENVO:01000065); material: "saline water (ENVO:00002010), including plankton...
ACGTTAGCCAAGCGCTTAAAGTTTAAAGCTATAATAAGCGAGCGGGTTAATACAACAAGCCACCTCTCTGGCGGTCTAAAAGACAGTGTTAGCCGACTATTAGTTCGTTTGCTTTACAATAAAGCCGACAGCGTAGTAGCTGTATCTGAAGGTGTAAGAGCTGACCTTATCGACAACTATGCAGTATCAAGAGATAAAATTTCGGTGCTGTACAACCCTTACGATATCGACCAACTTCAGGTTCAGGCATCAGAAAGTGTGTCGGACCTACCGACTAAGCCTTACATTATTGGAGTAGGGCGCTTAGTTAAGAATAAAAACTTCTCTTTACTAATTAACGCCTACGCCAAGGCAAACATAGCAGAAAACTTGGTGATTTTGGGCGTAGGCGATGAAGAAGCCAACCTTAAAGCGCAAGCTAAAGAGCTAGGAGTTGATAGCAAGGTTCAATTTCTTGGCTTTAAAGCAAACCCATACCCTTATTTAAGTAATGCCGAATACTTTGTAAGCACATCGAATGCTGAGGGTTTTCCCAACGCCATTGTTGAAGCTATGTGCTTAGAAAAAGCAGTAATAGCAACAAACTGTGAGTCGGGCCCTGCGGAAATTATTGCCGAACAATATCCTTACAGAGTAACTGGCGCTAGTGAGGAAAAAAACGGTATTCTGTGTGAGTTAAATAACGTTGAAGGTGTTGCAAGCGCGTTAAGCTCATTCAGTGATGAAACTGTCCGGGTATCTTACGCAGCAAAGAGCAAAAGCTGTGCAAAGCAATTTTCTTACAATGCCTTTCAAGAAAAAGTAATAACCATTATTGAAAAGGTTTGTAAATAAACATGTTCGAAGGGTTAAAGGTAGTTGTTGGGCTAATAAGCTTCATTATGGTGTATCGCACCATAACGGGGAACTGCAATAAGTATTTAGCGTTTGCTATTTGCGCTATATGGCTGCGATTCTTTTTGTCAGCGTTTCATACTATTACGTACCCTTCTTTGGTTGCGGGTTTTTCAATTAATGCTCTGGGAAGTATTGGTGTAGCAGGCTTAGGTTTACTATTAATACCTACTGCTGTGTTTACACTAAGAAAACTATTTCCTTATTACCTTTTCTTTGCGGCGATCGCGGCAAGCGGCATAGTAAATTTTGAAATACCCGGCACCATCAATGTTTTGGTGAAATGGTGTTATTTCCTAGTTCTTTCTGGCGCACTGTTTCTTTCAATCCGCATGCAGGGGCATGCTGAAACATTCAAAAAGCTTGCTGTTGCTTTTGTAATGCCTGTTACTTTACAAGTTTTTTCACTGCTTTTGGGTGAGGCTAAAGCTACTGAGGCAGATGGATCAGCTAGCTATATTGGCGGTTACAATCATGAAGCTGCCTTTTCAATGATTGTGGCAAGCTTCGTTTTCGTTATTGGGTTAACGCAGCGTGGCAGTATTAAGTTTCGCAGTACATTGTTCACATTAGCCGTGGTTTTACTTATGTTGGTTAACTACAGAACTGCAATGTTAGCAGTTTTGCCTATTGTTGCTGTTTTCTACTACAACCTTATCGAACAGCGAATTAAGCCATCTCAGAAAGTATCAGTAATGACGCTTGTAACTATGGTTATCATTGTGTCTTTTATGGCTGTGTCTATATTAATGCGTGAGCGATTCGCTGACATCGGAACTTTAATTTCAAATCTAGATTTAGTATTAAAAGCGCCTATTTATTTTAGCGAGGCTGAAAAGGATATTATGTCGTCACGAGTTTATATATGGAGCTCGTATATAGACGCATTTTTAAAAGCGGAGCTTTTAAATCAAGTCTTTGGTTTTGGCTCAGGCGCTTGGAGTGATGTCTTCACTTTATATGCGCATAATACGTTTGTTTCTTATTTATACGAATACGGCGTTTTAGGGCTTTCGTTGTTTATGTTGTTATGTTTTGCGGTTGTGTTTCAAACGCTGACAGTAATTGATTCAGGATTAAGGAAGCTATTGCTGCTGTCCTTTTTTGGTTTTTTAATGATGAATATGGCCACGATGCCGCTATGGAATATAGAAGGTCTGATATTTTTTAGTTTAATTGGAGCGTTAGTTTTCGCTAGTGGACCGAAAAGCAGAACAAGAGTTGCTACATCGGGCTTTCAGAAAGTAATGGGCATTAATCCTGCGCAGGAACGGGGCATTTAATGAAGATTGTTGTGATAGGTTTAAGAGGCATTCCCGACGTAATGGGTGGAATTGAGTCTCATTGCCAAAATATTTATCCTCGAATGAAAAGTGATGATTTCGATATCACTGTTATTGGTCGATCGCCGTATTTGAGTAAAAAAACTCGCGAATATGAAGGCGTTAAAGTGCGTTCGGTATGGGCCGTAAGAAACAAGTTTTTAGAAACTTTCCTGCACACTTTTATTGCTATTTTTTATGCTCGTTTGTTTTTAAAGCCAAATGTAATTCATCTGCACGCTATAGGCCCAGCACTTTTTACCCCCCTTGCACGATTGCTAGGTATGAAGGTGGTAGTTACTCACCATGGTGCAGATTACGATAGGCAAAAGTGGAATAGTTTCGCAAAAAGCATTCTAAAGTTTGGTGAAAAAATGGGGGTTGTTTTTACTCAAAAAATGTTTGTGGTTGGCAAGTCTTTAACAGCGCGGCTACAAGAACAGTACCCAAAACACGCTCACAAAATACACTACGTACCCAATGGAATGTTGCCATCATTTACTGGTTGCTCACCCGAGAGCGATTTACCCTCTGAACTCAACCTTATTAGTAACGGGTACATTGTAACTGTAGGGCGCTTAGTACCCGAAAAAGGATTTCATAACTTAATAAACGCTTATAAGAATGCAAGCACCCAGCTTAAACTAGTTATAGTAGGTAATACCGACCACGAAGACGAATACTCAATGTCGCTAAAAGCAATGGCATCTGAAAATATTATTTTCGCAGGGCGTCGTTCCGGTAGCGAACTAAAAGCTTTATACCAACATGCAAAAGTTTTCGTATTGCCGTCTTACCACGAAGGTCTTCCAATTGTAGCTTTAGAAGCCATTAGTTCAGGTACTAACGTATTGTTGAGTAACATCGTTCCTAACTTAGATATAGAAGCGCCTGAAGATACTTATTTCGAAGTCGGCAATGAACCAATGCTTACTAAAAAGTTAAATGATTTAGAGGTGTTGAACTTATTTATAGATAGGGACAAGTTTTTAACACAGTTCGATTGGGATCAAATTGCGCTTGATACAAAAAAGTACATTCAATCAGTTTTTGAAAGCGAAAAGTAAGCATAGCTAATGAGAGATATAAGGATAGACACGCTTCGCGGTTTGGCCTGCATTTTTTTGGTGGGTTATCATGTAATTGGTAACAATCCATCGAATGGCTTACATATAGAAAGCGGCTTTCTTCGAGAAATTAATGATCTACTCGAAACCGTGAGAATGCCTTTATTTACATTCCTCTCAGGTATGGTGTATGCCTTCAGGCCATTGTCAGAAAATTGGCCTAAATTTTTAAAGGGTAAAGCGCGAAGGTTGCTAATTCCTATGTTGGTTGTAGGTACGCTATTTGCATTGATCCAAGCCCTAGTGCCAGGAACTAACAATAAAATAGACAATTGGTGGCTTTTACATATATACCCAGTTCAACATTTTTGGTTTGTAGAAGCATTGTTTTGGGTGTTTATTTTAATTATCCCGCTAGAACTAAATAGGTTGTTAAATAGTAGGCTAGTTACTGGATTAATTATTGCAGCGTTTTTAGCTTTAGCCGTTGGGCAGCCCTATACGAAATTATTGGCTTTTAAAGGATTCATATATTTAACGCCGTTCTTTTTGTTTGGAATGAGCATCGTGCGTTTCAAAATACCACCGTTACCTTTATTTCCGAGCTTGTTTGGTTTTATAGGAATAATGGCAGCAATTTACTTTCTGACGGATGGTGTTTACGGAAGAAGCTTACTGGGCTGTGTTATAGGAATGTTTAGCTGTTACTTTTTGTTAGGTTTAAAGTTCCAAATTCATTGGCTGGCGAAAATTGGCATTTATTCGTATAGCATTTATATTTTTCATGTTTTCTTTACAGCTGCGAGTAGGATTATTGCTAATAAGTTGTTTAGTGTACCCGACGAAATCAATTTCGTAATTGGGCTGTTATTTGGAATTATGGGCCCAATAGCAGTCTACTTAGTCGCTAAACAATTCCCTTTAGGGAAACTGTTGTTTTTAGGTGAAAGCCAAAAAAAATAATAAAAACACGTTTTTAAAGATTATGTATATTTCTACATCCACTATTATGTAGGCTGGAGAGTGTCCAAGTGAAAATTTCAGTAGTAATTACAACATATAACCGTCCCCACTTTTTAAAAGAGGCATTGGTGGGCGTCAGTCAGCAAACTCTGGCCCCTTGTGAAGTGATTATCATCGATGACTGTTCAACAGAACCTTACGACGAGATTTTTCCTCTTATCGAAAGTATTCAAGCAAAGTATTTAAAACAAAAGGCTGGTATCGGCGCGAATGCAGCGAGAAATATTGGTATCAGCGAGGCTACTGGAGATGTTATTGCGTTCTTAGATGACGATGATGTGTGGCTTCCTTTTTACCTTAAGACCATACATGGAGAGTTTTCAAATGGTGCAGATGCTGTGGTTAGCGGCTTTAAGCAATTAGGTAAGGAAGAAGTGGTAGTAACTAATAAAGACCTACGGGTTTCTAAAACTTCCTTGCTAAGAGGGAATACTTATTGTGGAATGAGTGGCTTCAGTGCTAAACGACAAGTGTTATTGAATAATTTTTTCGATGAAGCATTAAATAACGGACAAGATTGGGATTTGTACGTTCGACTTTTCCAGCAAGGCGTTAAATTTATAAATATTCCAAGAGCTCTTTTTCTGTATAGATTTCAAAATGAAGATGGGATAGGTGCGAAAGTCCGCAAAATGAAACCATCTGAAATTAATAGGAGATTGGGCTCAGCATATAAGCATAAGTCTTTTCTCGGTGACTATTGGTTTAAAAAACGTGTCTGTGAGCAAATTCTATTTTCTCTTAAACATAAGAATGAAAAGTCGCGCTGGATTATTCAAGCGCTAAAAATGGCAGGTTTTAAGGCTACGTTCGTTTTCTTTTATAACGCGCTGAAACGTAAAATACTCAATAAACCGATGTCCATATAAGATAGTGTCATTCAATTTTTTCTTACTTAATAAATAATCAAATATGTGGTTCACATGACTTCAAAGGTAAAGGTTTCTGTGATTGTTCCCGTATGGAATGATGCACGCAGAGTTGTTAATTGCATAAAGGCATTGAAGAACCAAAAGCTATCGCCTGAAGCTTACGAAATTATTGTTATTGATAATGGCTCTACTGATGCGACTCTTGAAGAAGTTCAAAGGATAGATGGAATTTCCGTTTTGCAAGAGGTTAAGCCAGGTTCTTATGCTGCACGAAATAAAGGACTTTCCGTCGCTAAAGGACATTTCGTGGCATTTACAGACTCTGATTGCCTGCCAGATGAGAACTGGTTGGCTTCGCTCATTGAATGTGCTGAAACGCATAGCAATATTGGTGTAGTTGCCGGTAATGTCAGCTTCTTTAAAGATGAAGCTGATGAAATTGATGATGCATCTCTAGCATATGAGAGCTTTTTTTCAATGAATCAAGAAGAATATGCGAGAAAGGGTGCTTGCATTACCGCAAATTGGTTGTCGAAAAGAGAAGTTCTTCTCTCGTTAGGTGGTTTTAACGCAAAACTTAAATCGGGCGGAGATCATGATATGGCAAAGCGGCTTACCGAACGTGGTCTTGATGTCGTTTTCTGTAAACAAGCAACAGTTGCACACCCTGCCAGAAATAAACAAGAAATCTTAAAAAAAAGGCGCCGAGTTATCGGTGGCTCTTGGGATAAAACCGACACCAAATTTAAGTCTGTAAAGCTGCTTTGGCAAGCCGTTAAATTATATATTAAACGTACGCTTCTTTTACTGTTTTCGAACAAGGCATCTTTAAAACAAAGGCTGTCAGTATTTGGAATTATATCAGCAATATTTTTTGTCTCGCTGTCAGAAATAGCGAAGCTCACAGCTGGCCAGCAAAGTACGAGAAGTTAAGAGGAATAATATAAATTGAGCAGGATAGTAAGTGCTACTTCATGGACGACACTAGCAACAATAGTAAATTTACTGCTAACAATGGCGCAGCTCGCTATATTAGTACGCATTTTAGCTCCAGCAGTGTTTGGTCAGTTCGCCGTTGTTAATATGGTAATAGAGGTATTTGTTGCTTTCGCTTTGGGAGGAATTTCAAACTTTTTAGTATATAAAAAGAATGCAGACCAACCGACAAGCAATGCCATATATTTTCTTGCTCTTGGGATAGGCGCAATCTTCAGCTTGGTGTTATTTTTATTAACGCCCTTTTTAGCAACTGCACTGGGGTATGAAAGCATAGTCGAAGAGCTAAGGTTGGCCACTGTTTTACTAGTGATTTCATCTATTGCCTCGCAATATCAAGCAGTAGGAATGAAAAAATTTCATCATCAACGAGTAGCGCAGGTCGATATATTTGCGAAAGTACTATCCTTTGTATTTGCAATCAGTTTTAGCCATTTGGAGTTACTTTGTTTAGTAGGAGCCACCATTGTATACCAGTTGGTTCGACTGGTCGGATTTATGATGGTTTTGGGAAAACAAGTAAACCTAACGACTAAAGTAAATACTGCTATTTATCGTGAAGCATTCAATTATGGAATATTTGACTTTGGCTCACAGGCTCTCAATATTGTTAGAAGGCAACTCGACGTTATAATTCTTGCAGTAACTCTCCCAAGTAGCGAACTAGGGGTATATCATGTTATAAAGCAATTAGCTAGCAGGCCTGCCCAGGCGTTACAGCCTATTATAGGCAAAGTTGCGTTACCTGCGTTCGCAGAAGTGAAAGAAGATGAGGTGCGATTCGCTAGAGTCTATAAAGACTTCTTTATACTACAACTTTTCGTATTAGCGATTATTTACATACCTGTAATAGTTGCATCGGATTTAGTTACTGAGTTGTTCTTCGGCTCCGATTTCGTTAAACACAGTTGGGTATTATCAATACTTGCGGTATTTTGGTTCGTTCGTGTAGCTAGCTCTAATTTAGTCGGGCCGCTAGTTCAAGCTACTGGCTATACTAAAAGAAACTTCCTTTGGAACGTGATTCTACTTTTACCCAACACACTAGTTATTTATGCGTCCTCACAGTATGGGGTAGTTTCTTTGGTTTTAGCAATGGCTGTGTTCCAGCTCATATTGTTTCCTATCGTTAATTATTACTTCATATTATTTATTACTAAAGTAAGTTTTTCATTTTCTCTAAGGAACATGGTTATTGTTGTGTTCGCTCTGGCGGCGCCGTTAACCATATTGAAGTATTTTATTTTGCCGCTAATACCTGAAATATTCTTGGTAAAAGAAGTAGTCGTAGCGTTACTCACGTTTGCTGTAGCCGCTATGTTGTTAGTCTTCTACAAAGAGTTAAAAAGCTCTCTTATTAGAGTAAAAGGATTTTAAATGTCAATTTCCAAAAAAGTTTACTTTTTTGTACGGACCTTCCCCGTGTTATCGCAAACCTTCGTGCTTAACCAAGTAAAAGATCTTAAAGATGAAGGGTTAGACGTACATGTCTTGGCAGTTAACCCGATTAACGATACATCTTCGGTTGTTAGCTCCATATTCGGTCGGGAGGTGAATGAAAAGGTAACTTCAATTTTACCAGAACCACATTCAAGAGAATCATGGTTTTTGATGCTTCTTGGGGCATTGTTTTGTGCCTGTGCTAAACGGCGTTGGCCGATTATAGGGTTGGCGAACAGATTGTTAAGAAAGAAAAACTTCTTTTCGGCAAAAGATTTACTATGTATAGCTTGGCATTTGCGGAACAAGAATATCGTTATGGAAAATTGCATAGCGCACTTCGGAAGTAGTGGTGTTGTTCTAGATTATCTTCGTAAAGCTAAGCTCATCGACTGCGAAAATTTATTTACGGTTTTTCATGGGTATGAAATTAGTCGATATGACCAGTTAAAATTATGGCAGGACGAATATGGAAAGTTAGGCGGGAAGTTACTACCTATTAGCGAACACTGGGCTGAATCTTTAGTTAATTTTGGAGCTAATAAATCGAGCATTGAAGTCGTCCATATGGGAGTAGATGTAGATACTTTTTCTTTTAGTGATAAGGAGCTATCTTCACCACTTCAGGTACTTTCAGTTGCGCGAGCGACAGAAAAGAAAGGGCTTAAGTATGCTATAAAGGCAATTCTAGACACGGAAGTAGAGTGCCACCTAACGTTGATCGGTGATGGAAGTTTGCTGCCAAATTTGAAAGAAATAGTGGAAAGGCATGATAACAGGCATAGAGTAAGCTTTTTAGGTGCTTGCTCGCCCGTAGAAGTTGCTAACGAACTAAAACGTACTGATCTATTCTTACTCCCTTCAATACAGGACCGATATGGTGACAAAGAGGGTATTCCTGTATCGCTGATGGAGGCAATGGCTAGCGGCGTAATCGTGTTGTCAACATATCATAGCGGAATACCGGAACTTATTGAAAATAAGAAGACAGGCTTCTTAGTACAAGAACATGACAGTGATGCTATAAGCAATGCAATATTAGATATATCGAAGCGGCGGGACCTGAGTGAAATACGTGATAATGCTAGAAAAAAAATAGAGCAATCGTTCAATTCGAAAGTTTTGAGAGATGACTTGATTAAGATTTTAGGTAGATAGGGAAAGCACATGTTAGGTATAAAAACTGCAATAAGTTATCATATAAAGAGTCATCTCAATATTTATCCCTATCGTCGCTATATGTGTAAGCATAATTGCATTTTTATTCATATTCCCAAGGCGGCGGGCACAAGCGTGCTACACGCTTTATCTGGCTCTACTAAGCATGTTCAACGTGACCATTGCTCAGCTTTCAATTTTAAAAGCGCGGACAAAAAGCGTTTTGAAAGAAGTTTCAAGTTCGCATTCGTGCGCCATCCAGTTGATAGATTGCTTTCGGTTCACCGTTATTTATTGTCCGGTGGAAATGGAACTAATAATAAGCGGTTAAGTGCACTTATAAATAGCGAATACAATCAATTTGATGACTTTGTCCTAAAATACCTCGATTCTATGCGGTTACATACTGAAGTACTTTTAAGGCCGCAATTTAGTTTTTTATGCAATGAATATTATGAAGTTATGGTTGACTTTGTGGGTAAATACGAAAGAATTGATCAAGATTTCAAAGTGGTAGCAGATAAACTCGATTTAAGTACTACGTTACCTAAGTCTAACGTTTCAAAGTTATCTAATGGGTCGGATGTTTCTGATAATGTTCGCGAAAAAATTTTTGATTTGTACTCAAAAGATTTCGAATTATTTGAATACTAGTTCTACTTTAACGCTATACAGGCGCTACATTAGGGAATGATTGTTACTGTCAGTAATATTTACAACGTGTAGTCTTAATATCCTATGACTATCTTATCCTGTTGATTGATAAAGTTTTTTATGATGGCCTGAATTTTGCTTAACCAATTCTTAGTAACATATTAATTATTTCAAGCATTAATGAGGTCCATATGAAGAAGTACATTGCAGCACTGCTACTTACACTTACCACAAGCGTATCAAACGCAGCACTTATCGAGTACAAGTTTACTGCCATAGACAGCACTTTCGACGCGAGTTCTAGTCTATTGGATTACATCAACAATAGCTCGTCCGCTACTACATCAAATGTATCTGCTTTTGAGATGGTTAATTCTGAGACTCAGTCAGTTTCCCTTATCTCGTTTGAATTTGACTTTTCTTCGCTTGTTCAATTTACGCTTTTTGCCGGCTTAGACGCGTTTTACGGTGCAGAAATCTACGTGAACGGGTCGAATGTTCTAGATACAGAAGATGATCTTTGGTGGAGAAAAACATGGACAAACAGTGACGTTCAGTCAGTAGATATCGCATCAATCGGATTAACAACAATTGATGTTGTTTGGGCTGAAGAGTGCTGTGGTGGACTTAGCAGTATCGCCTTTTCATCTGACTTGTTAGGTGGTGACTTGCTGGTTTTGACTGATGAGAACATTCAGGCATTGAATACTGCATCATCTAGCAATGTTGCACAAGTTCACGAACCTTCAGTTCTTTTACTTTCTCTAGTTGGTGCTTTCTTTATTGGTGCACGACGCTTTAAGAGATAATTGTACCAAATCATTACTCCCTTAGCGGTTCAGAGAATGTAAATAACCCTAGACGAAAGTCTGGGGTTTTTTATGGATATAGTAAATTCCACTAGCTTTTTGTAAGCCAGTGTGGGCTTATTATTCGCTTCACCATGCTTGCGTCTAAAGTTATAAAACATTTCAATGCAATCGAATATGCCTGCTCTTGCATGTTGCGCGTTGTATAAATTTTCTCTTTATTCGATCTCGTTTCAGTGGTTGGAATAAGCTCTCTGCTACTGCTTTGTCGTGCAGTTCCCATACGGCTCATACTAGCTTTTAGATTATGTTCAGTTAGGAAGTCGCTTCACTCATAGCTTGTGATTTACTACCCTAATCTGAGTGTATAAGTATCTGATTTTTGGGCTTTCGTTGCCATTCCGCAGCTAGCAGCGCTTGAGTGACGAGTTCAGATTCCTTGCTAGAACTTATAGACCAACCAACGACAGCGCTAGAGTATAAATCTAAGACGACGGCAAGATAGAGCCAGCCTTCATGGGTTCGGATATAAGTGTTGTCAGTCACCTAATATCTATTCGGTTTAGCAACCGTAAATTGCCTAACAAGCGCGTTATCGGCAACAGCAGTAGGCTTGCCGTTGCAATGGCCTTTGTGCGCAACGCCTTTATACCTTCTAGTTTCATTAATTTAGCTACACGGTGCTTACTGCAAGCTTCGCTTAAACCTTTGAGGTTACTCGTGACTTTTCTATATCCGTAGACATAACCGCTTTCTAGCCCAGAATACTTAACTAAACCTAACAGGCGCTCGTTATCCAGCTGTCGTTTCAACTTCGGCTTATCCATTCATGCATAGAAGTCGCTTCGCTGCCTCACTCATCAACGTTGTCGGGTAATTCTTGGGACTAGCTTGTTTGAACGCGTATTTTCTTTGACTCGCCCGCGAAAAATACGGTTGTAGCTTCCTTTAGGATGTTGCGTTCCATAGTCACGCGTTTAAGCTCTTTTTCTAGCTGCTTAATTCGGTCGGATGGTACTTGAGAATGCTTATGTTCTTCACTATTTGGGCCGTAAGCTTTTATCCAGTTATAAAGCGAACTGCTAGTCACTCCCAGCCTCTCAGATATACTTATCACCGAACAACCTTAATCGGTAACTTGCT
>CEPX01020409.1_pt1 | contig 11376 bp, 1 predicted proteins | sample 361361 | NCBI WGS metagenome assembly CEPX01 (sample SAMEA2619974, study PRJEB7988) | marine metagenome | biome: marine biome (ENVO:00000447); feature: mesopelagic zone (ENVO:00000213) & marine oxygen minimum zone (ENVO:01000065); material: "saline water (ENVO:00002010), including plankton...
CCTGGTTAAAGCTTCATTTACAGGCGTTGACTTTAGATACTGTTCAGCCTCATACCATCCCTTTGCTCCGAAATACACAAAGTTTTGTAACGACTGTGTAGCATTTCTCATAGCAGAACGAAGGTTTAATCCAAGCTTAGATATAAACTCCCATGATGTTATACCTCTTGCTAATGCTCTATATGCAGGGCTCTTTATATTATATCCAAGCATTGTACCATGAGTATCATTTAAATAATCTATATATACTTGAGTAGTATCAGCTATCTCCTCATTGCTCATATCTCTAAGTTTTTGCACACCATCAATTAATGTAGATGAAGTACTTACTAAATAATTAAATCTTGTAACATCTCTTACATATGTATCAAGCACACCAATTACATTCTTATTCCTTCTGTCTGTTGGTTCTGATACTTGCCGCTTAACATGATGAGATATAGGAACCTTATCAATCACATTCCTTACCATATTGTCTACATAAGTATTAAGCTGATCCATGCTAACAGCGCCTGTGTCCTTTGACTCATATATACTATCCGTTATTGCACTCACAGTTGGAAATATGTTTAGTAATGTAGTAGGAAAGTAATTCTCAGCAGGTTCAAGCTCATTATTTAATTTCTCAAGATTTTCGATAACATTCTCATAGCTTTTAGAATTATTCTGTTTCTTTAATACAGATATATATCTTCCAAGACTATTCTTTAAACTATTATACAGCTCTGGTCTTATTTGTTGCCATTCATATAATATAGATTCAAATCTTGAATATTTTGAATATGTCTTAGGATCAGTCATCAATTCAGGATTTCTTAATACATCATCAGCCATTTCAAATACTCTAAACTGATCTTTCTTACCCAGATCAGATAAATTATCGTCATAATACTTTTCAGCCTCAGCAGCTGCAGCTTGGTCAGTCATGCCTTCCTCAGCCATTCTTGTATACTCATTGTATCTTCTTTGTAATTCCTGTCTAGCTTTCTTCAAATTAGGTGCTTTTGTTTCATCCATTATAGCCATCTCTTTAGAGATTTCACTCAATGACTTAGCAATCTTTACAAGACTTGCATTAAACTTATCTTTTTCACCTCTATAGTAGTTATGATTAATCACAAGCTGATCAAATGTCCTTCTTGCAATAGGATTACCCTTTAGAAATTCTTCTGGTAAATAGAATAGCTCAGCTATTTTACCAGGCACCTTCTTCTTTAACCTATTTTGAAACGTATCAATCCTCCTGTCAAGCCTGTCTATACTTCGTTCACTTGGAGTTTCACCAAGATCAAAGTCTTGACCAGTAGCTACCCTAAACATCTTCTTGTACTCAGCTCCAGTACCAGATGTAAGTTTTCTCGTAAGAGGATCACCAAACCATTTGTCAATGGTCTTATCTACTTTTTTCTTTAGTTCTTCTCGGGTACAAGCCATTAGCACTTACCATCTTCTATAATATATCTTCCAGTACGTTTCTTCATAGAGAGTGCTGGATTATTTGTTGTTGCATAATCAGGTGTACCATATATCTCTCCTTGCACAGGTGTTCTTTTATTTGTAAACATATTCTTAGTGTCAGAGCCAAAAAACATACGTACTTGATTCATCTTATGCCTGAAGAATGAATTTGCTCCACCAACAGGAACCATTTTACCACTCCTTGTTAAAGCATTTGTAGGCAATCTCTTAAATTCAACAAGAGCACTCAGACTCCCTATTAAATCAAGTCCTCCACTTGGTAATTTATATGCTATATAATCAAGAGCCATGTCACCTGTTAATCCTAGTATATTTAAAATTTCTTCATTAACAAGCTGAAATTCCGCCAACTCATTTAAATCTGTAGGTATGCTGTCAAGACCTGCTGATTTTGTGGCAAGATCAGATAATTTTTTATGAAATGCCTGAGGATTTTCATATTTAATAAGAGGCGAACCACCCTCAGCATCTCCAATATCTAATGCTCTCATATTTTTTTGATCTATACCCTCAAGCTGATAATGAGGACTAGCCTCTCCTCTCATCCATGCTAACTGATTTGATATAGGTTTAGCTATCTGACCCATTAACTCTAATGAGAAACTACTGTCCAATCTATCTAAGAACCTCAGTCCTACTGTAATGAACTTTGACTGAGTATGAGCTTTCCTAAATCCAGGCATTATCCATCCTTTATGATATGTAACAACATCATTTGCTATTCTTGGTGTCATAATTGACAGAACTAAGTGTCTACCTAAACCAGGTTTTATCTTTTCCCAATTATAATACAGTTGTTCCAGTTCTATTAATGCTGTATTCATAATAGAGTTCTGATCCATATCATCAGTACTCTTATGATTAAGAAACTTGTACCACTTATCAGTATAGCTTCTTCTAAAATCTCCTATGTCCTTAGTAAACTGCCAAGCATTTTCCTGCCCCATTACAGCTGGATCAAGAGCAATAGATGTTATCTCTGACATTACATTATACACAGACAATATCTGAGCATAATCATCAGTATTTACACCACGTATGTTAACAGCAAGCTTCTGATTCTTATAATCGAATACACTTGCTTCTATTTGACTCTTTATCCCAGCAATTTTAGCTCTTCTATCCTGCAAATTTGTTATGTAACCAAAATTATGTTTCTTGTCGAATTTATCAATCCATGTTCCACCGTACATAAGGTTTTCTGTAATCTGTTTTATCACTTTCGCCCTTACAGTTCTTGCAACCTTCTTATTCATCATAATTTCACTATTTATAGAGTCACGCAAAAAGCCTAATGTCTCATGCCTATTTTTATAATGATCTGCCATATCATGGTTACTATAATATTCCATCCTACGCTGAGCTCTTCTATACCTGCGCATCCTATAGTCAATACTGTTTAATGCATCAAGTTTTTTAAAGTCAGACTTAAACATATTAAGAACAGTCTTAGTAGCCTCTGATATATTTTTCGTATCGCCCATAAAGAATTGCATTACAAAATCATCAACACTATTCTGTGTCTTAGGGTCAATTTTCTTTCCAGTAAGTCTATCCCATCCAGCTAAATTACCTGCCATCCTATCAGCAGCTATCATCTTTTCATTCTGCCTGACAGCATCTGTTTCAGGTCTTTCAAATCTAGCATCCTCTAATTTAATTGGATCAATAAATTCACCACCCTTTTTGAAATAAGGATTAAGTTTTTCTTCTGAATATTTTACACCTTTTACGCCCCTGCCCTTTCTAAGTGTCCAATATACATATTTACTAAGATTATCCATTGTGTATCTATACTGCCTCGTATAATCCAGCATAGTATCATAGTCAATTTTTTTCTGTTCACCATCTTCAAATATATTTGTTCTTAATTGTAACAATCTTTTATATGGCCTTATAGCAGTACTAATTATATCAATTTCCATGTCATTTAGTTTACCTGTATCCTGCCATAGATCAGTGCCATCAGACTGTCTGACGCTATGTTGTTTAACAAATAATCCAGGATAGTATTGCTTCTCATTTGTGCCTTCTGATCCAAATAATATTTTTTGTTCCCAACCCTTATCAAATAAAGTATTATCATATCCTCTGCCTTGAGCATCTATAATTCTTTGTATATCACCTGCTAATCTTTCCTCCACCTGTTCAATTACATGATCAGCTTGCATAACTATACGACCTCTATCTGTAGTCATACTGAATCCAGGCACTTCATCATAGTATCCTCTATAATACTTTAGATACTGTATTGTATTTTTTGCTTTAGCTACAACACCTCTAAGTACGGAACTCTGAGCCTCACCATAATTATAGTTTACTAGTGCTTCACCGTTAAATGGATTCAAACCTTTAATATTTTTTCTTTCCTGATCAGCCTTAACAGAAGGAACCTTACCAGATTTCTCATCCCAAAACTTTAATATCCCATCAGGAGTATCCCACCAGTAATTAAGTTTATCAAGATCAAAGTCCATCTCTAATCTAAACCAACCATCAGCATGATTAATCTTCACAGCATTCCCAGTAATATCACCAAAGCCTTTCAAACCAACAATAACTTTATCAGATACACGTGTTGTAGGTGTACGATGAGCTACAACAGCTACTTCATATCTTGTTTCTTCTGTCTGTATCCCTTGTTCTCCTTCTTTTCCATAGTATTCCATACCACGTTGTCTTAATTCATCAGCTTTAATATTACTAGGAGCATCTTTTTTCAAATATATATATTTATCATCACCACGTTTCTTACCTTCTATAAGTCTATTATCTTTTAGCTTCCATCCAACAAGTTTACCTTTCTCTTTAATATCTACAAGACTATCGGCAAACCAGAAATTCTCACCACGACCTGAAGCTCTATCCTGCATTTCCTGTAACTGATTTTCAGCAGATTCCTTACTATCGACAATCCATATATCTCTTGGGTCACCATCAGGGCTCCTTAATGTTCTATGTTCATAGAAGTCAACACCTTCCATTACCCTATAAACAATCTCAGTTCCTTCAAGAGCTTTATGTAGATCACCAAGTTGAACAACTCCTTTATCTAATAATGATTTTATCCTTTTATTATTAGGAATCTCATTAACAGTAACAATTCCATCCCGTGAAGATTCATTATGCATAATAAATCTTACTCTATCTGTAGCTACGAGCTTGCTTTTATTTGACCCATCCAATTCTATCTGTCCATATGTCCATATATTCCTATCTTTTATATCTGCAGTACTATTACGATCAGCTTGTTCTCTCCAAACTGTTTGAAATATTGAATTCCTTAAATATCCTGGGTCACCATAATCATGGAAATCGCTTACTACTATTCCTTGACCACCATGTTTATTTCTAGGTGAAAATAGGTTCCTGTTGTTAATTAATTGTCTCTTTAATGTATTCCTTACAGTTCTCTTAAATGGTAGAAATGTTGGGTCTCCACCACTTCTAATCCATTTCTCTAATAAAGACATTTGATCAGTTGCTATATCTAACTCATCCATATCCAGCTTTAATGTACCAGCTATATGAGCATCACCACCTTCAGCAAACATTTTATCAGCATCTTTTATAAATTCTCTTACACCATCCTCAAGCATCCATCTATAAAAATCTTGATTCAATCCTGGATCAATAAGATCAGATGCAACTTGTAATGGAATAGTAGCTTCTTTTTTAGGTGTAACAGCACTTGCTAAAGAGAATGTATCAATAGGCAATTTAATAATCTTATCTATATCCACAAATCTTTCAGACATTTTAGAGCCCATGAGTTCTCCTAATGAATTAAACTCATCCATATATATTATCTTACTGTGTTTTTCATCAGCTCCTTTTTCGCCTATTATATCAGTACCAGCCATCTTAGCTGACGAATCCATAATAACCATATCTATTTCATTTCTTGCAAGATAATCATCCCAAGCCCTATCTGTTACCCATGCTGTTTTATCTAAAAACACACCACTGGCATCGGAAGCTAATCCGCCTACAGGTTTCATATGCTCAACACGACTACTATGTAAACCAGCTAAAAATCTTATAGCTTCCATCATATCTCTGCTAATTACATTAATGGAATCAAACCTGCTTACATCTATATTGCCTCCAGGCATACTTTTAGTATCTATATTGTAATCTTGAAAATCTCTAATCCCAGAAGCTGTTTGTTCAGCCTCTACCTGTTTAGCCAATGATGCAAATAACGATGTAATTGGAGGAGGAGGTTGGCCAGATATAGGACTCTCATCACCTAATATATGAGCTGCAATACCATCTTTAGATAAACTCTTTAACTTTGCTTTTATAGAATCGGTTTCTCCAACCACATCTATGCCTAGAAAATCAAACATAGGATTACCCTGCTTGTTTTTTCTTTCGATTAATGATACTGCTTCATCAATGATATCAGTTGTTAAACGCTTTGCACTTCTATTAAACAGCAGCTTCATATATCTTAACTGTGTCTTTGCAAATAGATCACCATCCTCAAATGTTGTACCATGAATAGCCTTCCAATACTCATCGCCCATCACCTTGTCTCCAAATATATTAGTAAGCATCATAGTCATTTCTCTACTTACTCTTTGATGATCTGAATCTCCTTCTTTATACGTCCATTCTGTTATTTTAGTTTTCTTACCATCAGGCTTTTCTATTTCGACAACTTCACTATTCAATGAACTTTTCTTAAAAGATTCATACGTTTTTATAGCATTAGGGCTTATCACATTTGTACCCTTAGGCCCAAATTCTTTAATTCTTTTATCAACTACCCTTATAAATTCCTTTACAATCTTATTAACAGCAGTATACTTTCCATTAATTCCACCCATTGGTATACCAATACCATCACTCATAGTAGATAAGAAAGCAACAGTATACGGTACCTTAGCTCCAGCATCACCAGCATCCTTCATAGCCTGCTCTGATGTACCAATTCCCTGTACTGAAAATGGTGCCTTACTAGCCAACATATTAAAGAATTTTATTCTTAATTTCTCATCTCTTGCAAGAGCTATATTATTTTTTCTGCCATCTACTTGGAAATCACCTTTGTCTACAAGTGTATACTCCCCAATTAAATCATTAACCATATCATACAGCGCATTCTTTTGAAATGTTTCCTGTACATAGTTAGGATTTTCACCATTTACTTTAATTTTATTTACAGTAATAGCATTCTTTATCTGATAATAAGCCATGAATGTTTTTTCTAAAAATTCATCATGCTTAGCATTATATTGTTTTAATCCCCATCTCTGAACAGGGACTTTCTTACCATTATAAACCAGTTCAGCACCACTTTTCTTCATAAAATCATAGAAATTAATGGCATTTTTCATAGCATCAGGGTCATCTTTTATAGCCTTACTAAGTGAATTGCCAGGTGCTAGGTTTATTTTAATATTATACTTCTTTAAATACTTATCCAAACTCATAGTAAGATGGTTATCTACAGGAAACTTGCTCTCACCATCAAGCCTATCCTTCTCCCATATAACTTCCAAATCTCTATGCGAACCAAAAACCTGGAAGACAGTATTCATAGCATCTTTAGCTGCTTGAAGATGATCAAGTACAGTATCTTCTTTAAAATCATCAAATTTGAGCCTGTTTTCCAGTTGGTCATATAAACCAGCTTCAGATAATGCTCTTATAGCTAAAGGAGCTGTTGATGGCCTGCTAAGATAAAGATTCAAAACATTTCCAAGCATAGAATGTATCTCACCATCTACCTTTTGACTAAATCCATACTTGCCTCGCCTCATCTCTGGAATGATAACTTCAAATAGCTGATCATGTGTCACCTTCTGAATGCCAGTATCAAGCAAGTCAAGCTTCAATCCTAATTCAGCCAACCACACTGCTGATACCTGAGCTTCAGCAGCAGCCGATGGATCAATAGTTATAAATCCTCCCTTTTTGCCAGACTCAATAAGATAAGGAGTAATATGCTTTTTGTATTTATCATAAAATTCAGCAATGAATACACCCGGATCAGTACCACTCATCTCTGCAGCTCCAAATATTTCACTAAGAAACTTTGAGTTACCCATACCAGAAGACACTTCATAAAACATACTCTTATCTTTTTGAATTAAAGATAACCATGTTTTTATATCATCTATCTTTTCAAGATCGCCTCTATTCTCATTAAAAAAATTATACATCTTTGTTATATTATCAAAAACCCCTGTTATATTGAGCATCGTCATCTTAGGAGTGAGCATCTTCTCCTCAATCATCAACTTAGTCTTTATCCTATCAACACCATCTAATGGTACAGCTTTACCTCTAACAGACTTGGTTAAATTAGCAAGAGCTCTATCTGTTGTAAACTCTTTGAGCTGTACAATTAAATCAGTCTTAGATGCACTTGGAGCCATTGTAAATATAGGCATCTTATCATCAAATATTTTCATTAGCTCTTTTACATCGCTAATATTAGCTTCCTTCACAGTTGGAACTGTTCCAGTGCTTCTTGATAAATCGGTATGAAGAACACCCAAAAGACTATTTACAAATGAATACTCATTAGGATTATTTTCAGAGGAGGTACCCTTTATCTTAACATTATCAGCAAGCATACTCCCTGAATTAAAAACTTCAGGTAAGAGTACTTTTATTTTATCCATAGTCTCTTTGTCAAAAATTCTTGAGCTAGTAGAGCCTACTGCTAAATCAGTCATCCCTCTCCAATGCTGCTTTACAGTTCTATGATTTAAAACTATTGATACCCAATTACCAATCAAATCATTGCCAACTTCCAACTTTCTATTATCAGGTATTGTATTTGGTTCCTCATTAAAGATTAATTTTGTTAGCATATCATCAAATTCATGAATCAATCCCTTTTTAGCAACCCTACCATTTTCATAAGTACCAAATATATCATCTATCATCCTCTGATTAAGTCGTATTACCCTGCCGTCTACAGAAGCCTGAGGTGCAAGAATTTTCATCAACTCATTATCTTTCTCACCTATAATTCTTGTTACCCTTGGATGAATATCTAAATTAGTATCTGTAAAATCAAGAGGTGGTAGTTTTACCCTACCATCAGTATCAAATAAATCATCATCAAAATGCTGTAAAGGTTTTTCTTTACCTTTATATATATAATCAAATACTTTATTATATATAGCAATTACAGCCTTCTCATATATTTTCCTAACCTGTACAGATTCAGCAGAAGAAGCACCTGTAACAACACTTACTAAATCTTTTGACCTTCTAATACCTTTAAATCCATCAGTTGACATCTCTTCCAATGCATCAAATTCTTCTTTCGCTAGCCTATCTTTAACACTTTTAAGCTTTTCAGGGCTTAACTCATATGCTTCAAGTACATCATACTCAGCATCTTTAGGCTTTAAGTTTATATCTATAATACCTGCAAATGTAGAGTAGACCTCATCCTCAAATGTAGCATCTTGCTCACCACGTTCTGTAATAGTCTTACCATCTGCATCTGTAACCTTTCTTGAATACTCAGCAGGCTTCTTCTCTCTTGTAATCCTATTACCTTCTTCATCCTCACCTACATATTTTTTAACTATAAGTTTTTCTGCTTCAGCTATCTCCTTAAGCTTCTGCATATCCCTTTTATTAGTATCTGGGCCTGCAAATCCATTTTTTAATTGAAGCTGCTCATTATATATTATCCTAAAGAGAGATGCATCAAGCCCTGTATTAGTCATAGTAAGCCATTTATCAACATCTCCAAGCTCTTTAGTAAATGTATAAGGCTTATCATCAAACAGATGCTCTATTCTGCCATTTCTACTATTAACATATTCAAAGGATTTACCCTTCTTTGACATGAACATACCAAGAGCAACATTAAATATAATATCTTCCCAAGGATACCCTGTCTGAGCCATATCCTGTATACCTGAGAAGTTAAATGCTAATGCGCCTGCTAACATTCTTGGAGAACTTTTAAATAAATCTTCTGGGATTTCTTTTAAGAACTTAGGCCACCAGCTTTTGTATAAAGCCTTCTCAATGTCCATAAGTACACCCTTAAGTTGCTTTGCTCCTTCTTCTGTTTGATAAAACTTTTCCTTATCAAAATCAGTTTTCCTACTAATAGGAACCTGATATGTACTACCTTTATATTCTTTAACCGTCTTCTTTAATCTTTTAAAAGGCTTCTTTTTCATATCAAATATACGCTTAGCATCTTCACGAAGAAGGAGTCTATCTGCTGCATTTGTAGGATCATAATCAGCATATCTACGTCTTGTTGACAAAGATTTAGTCATCTTATTCCAAGCTGGCCTTATAAGACCTTGTTCTTTACCACCAGGGATAAATCTTATGAGACCAAGAGCTGATCCTAACAGCCAAGCATGACCTAATGTACCAGTAAAACTAAAGTCTACATCTTCATTATTCAATGAACTCATATAATTGAGAGGTAATTCTACAGCAGAAAACAGGATTGCTTCTTCTACAGCAGCAGCAGCTGCGTTACCAAGCTTAGCATTACCCATCCATCCAGCTAACACACCATGTAATTGTGTAACAGGAAACTTAAACACTCCACCGGCATCATCTACTAAGGTTCCAATCTTTAGTGCAACATCATCTCCTAAGGTATTTACAATATTAGCTGCATTACGACCTGTAAAACCCTCTGCAGCAAGCTTCTCCATTAATACTGTTGGAAGATTATCATTAAAATTCTTAGCAAACTGTACTCTATTCTTAGCAGTACGCATGAATATACGTTCACCTTCTCTTTTGCCTAAAGTCAGAAGCTTAGCTTTCGGCTCATCTATAATACTATGAAGAAATTTAGTTACAGCATTATCATTAAACTCTTCTCCTCGTCTTTGCAACTTCTTCCTAGCCCAATTCACCGTTTCTTTATCACCGCGCATTATCCTTACAGCATCATCTGCAAATTTTTGACTAAACTTCTTTACGCCTGCACCAGCAAAAGCTTTAACACCAGCCGAAGCAATCGATCTTGCTACTGACATTGGACCCAAAAACCCTGCAGCTCCTCCAATACCTGCAGCTACACGCTCACCAAAAGTCTGAGGTTCCATAGATTTGGTCCACTCAGGGTCTATTGCTCTTCCTACTAATCCAGGAGTTCCAAGTAATGTTATATCAAGAGCTGTCCATGCACCTTTACCTATAGCAGTTAACATACTAGTCTCTTCATCCTGTATCCCTTCGGATATCCAAGACGGTAATTCCTTACCTCGCGCCGACTCCCATAAAGAAGGCCCACCACCAGCTTGTGATGTTAATGAAGGCAATGTCGTAGGCCTAGCTAAAGCAGTTTTAGTGCGCTCGTCTAATTGACGCTTAAACTCTAATGTAAGATTATCCGGCATTTAATTAAAATGTTCCAGCTATATTACCAGGATACTTTTCAAAATATTCTTCTTGAGCTTGCTGTTGTTTAATGTGTGTAAATGCGTTTTTAATTCTCACTTGTTCTTTTATTTCTCCAGATAATTTATCTATATCAGCCTGTTCCATAGTCTGTAACTCAGGGATACTAACAAGCTTTTTCTCTTCAGCATCAGTTAAAGGTATTCCAGTTCTACTCTTTTGATTTAAAAATCTTTGAGTTGTATCTAATTCAGATATCCTCAACCGATGTTGAGCAACCTCATCCTGCATATCTTTTATTGCATCAAGAGCAGCTTCCTGTTGCTCTTTAGGAGGAGTCACACCTAATGCAAACTTTGGTTCTTCAGCTTCTACTGGGGCAGCTTCTTTACCTGGCTCAAAGACACCAATATCTCTTGATATATCTACATCACCTGAAACACCATACTCCATAATCTCAGCCTGTATATCACTTCTATTTTGATATACCTGCATTACAGATGATAATGTTTTTAAACCTCTATCACTTGTTCCAAGAGG
>CEPX01195116.1_pt1 | contig 11374 bp, 7 predicted proteins | sample 361361 | NCBI WGS metagenome assembly CEPX01 (sample SAMEA2619974, study PRJEB7988) | marine metagenome | biome: marine biome (ENVO:00000447); feature: mesopelagic zone (ENVO:00000213) & marine oxygen minimum zone (ENVO:01000065); material: "saline water (ENVO:00002010), including plankton...
TGAATGATCTTCTGGGCAATGCCTCCTTTATAGAAAAACAAGAAGGAACTTGCTTTCTGAAATTTCGGTTCATAAACGAACTTCAAGTCCAATGGATTTTCATGCACCAGATGATAATTGGTTTTTGGTAGAGAAAGTCTACATTTGACACAAAGGTAATTTTCATCGTGAACCAGTGTCGTTTGACAGTTGATGCACACCTTTGGGAACATCAACCCAACAAAATCTCTGGTTAATTTCTTGAAGTAAAGGGCATATTTCACAATTCTAATATAATTCAATTCACAAATAATGGTCTACCAAAAGGACTTAACGTTAGAAAAGGACTGGAATCGGCTAATTAAAGCCCTTGAGAATCGCGTAGGGAAAAAACCCAAGGACCTAAATGCGGTCATCTTCCTTATAGGCGTTCAGGAATTGGGTTTTGGCGCGAAAAATTATGACAAAGAGGAGAAACAAGACCTCATGCACATCGCAATCTGCAAAATTTTGTCTTATTCTGGTTATTACGAACTGGATGGAATCGATGAGAATGGTTGGCCACATTGGAAATTGCTGAAACCTCTTCCACATTTTGATCTTCTTGAGCAAGAGAAATTACTTAAAATGCACATTCTTGAGTATTTTGAGAAAGAGATCGGGATTTATTAACAATCTAAAATCGCTATAATTCGTATTAACACTATATGTCTATAACTAATCTGAAAGCCAACATCATCAGGTTCAAAAGAAAGTTTCACGTGAACCAACTCATTAGGGGTTCGCTTGTTTCCTTAATACTATTCGGTGCTATCTGGTTGATATTCAGCTTATTAGAGGGTTATTTCTGGTTTGGACAACCGGCCAGACTTGTGATATTCAGTATTCTCCTTATTCTACTTCTGTATTTTGTAGTTTTCAGGATTTTAATACCCATCTCCAAGATTATTCAAATTAATCGAGGGTTAACTGACCATCAATCAGCGATTTTAATCGGTCAGCATTTTCCAGAAATTCAAGATAAGCTACTGAACCTCTTACAGTTAAGTGAATCTAACACCCAACAATCATCTCTCTTATTAGCTGCTATTGAACAAAAGCAGAGCGAACTTAAGATTTTCGATTTTAATGAAGCTGTTGATTTTAGAGTCAACAAAAAGTACTTGTTCTATGCCACTGCACTTATAGCTATCGTACTTTGTGTTTCGTTTATTAGTCCAGGATTATTCAGTTCCAGTTCGGCAAGAATTGTACAGTTCAATAAACCATTTGAGAAGCCAGCACCATTCACTTTTAACTTACAAAGCGATCTAATTGCTTTTAAGGGAGATAGTTATGAGCTAAAAGTAGATCTAGATGGTGAATCGCTTCCCAACGAAGTGTTTTTATTAGATAACAATCAGAAATTTCGTCTGAACAAATCAAATGATGGCCAATTCATTTTCAAGTACCCATCTATTAGCAATGACAAGACAATTAGGTTCTCAGCCGCTGGATTTGATTCTAAACTCTATACCATAAACGTGATCAATCGTCCTGAACTACGTGATTTGTCAGTAAAAATTGATTATCCCGAGTATACTGGCCTGAAAGATGAATCCAGAAGTAATACAGGAAGTTTTATTGTTGCAGAGGGAACCAAAATCACATGGGACATTTCTTCATCAGATGCTGAGAAAGGATTCTTTATTGTGGATTCAGATACTAGCAATATGCTAGCAAATGGCGATCACTTTGAATTTAGCAGAGTAATCAAAAATTCCTTACAATATGAAATCGCACTTTCCAATCAATATGCTAAGAATAAAAGCCAAATTGTATATGATGTATCGGTAATCAAAGATTTGTCACCAATAATCGATGCAACCTATCTTCCTGATACTGTGAGTTATAAGTCCATTCTATTCACTGGAACTATTGAAGACGATTACGGCTTTACTTCACTGAAGCTATTCTATAAGAGAAATGAAAATAACTCCTACAAGGTGATCAAACTTCCAGTGGATAAATCACAGCAAAATCAGGAATTCTATTTTCAGTGGGATTTAGACTCATTGAACCTTACAAGTCAAGACTATCTGGAGGTATTCGCACAAGTATCTGACAATGATCAAATCAACGGATTTAAGTCTACTCAAACTCAGAAGTTCATTTTGAGAATGCCTAGTGACAAGGAAATTGAATCCATGATTTCAGATAAAAGTGATGAATCTCAAAGCAAGCTAGATGACGCAGAATCAAAAGCCGAAGAAATCAATGAACGACTAAAAGACCTTGAAGACCGACTTAGAAATAAAAAAGAACTGGATTGGCAAGACAAAAAGTTGATTGAAGACATCATTAAGGACAAAGAAAAGCTGAGTAAAGAAATAGAGGAGCTAGCTGACAAGCATCAGGAACTGATGGATAGTCAAAAGGAATTTAATAAGCAAAGTGAAAAGCTTCAGAAAAAGGCAGAGCAACTGCAGAATCTAATAGAAGAAGTACTTGATGAAGAAACCAAAAAACTATACGATGAACTGCAAAAATTGCTAAAAGAGCAAGACAACACGGATAAAGTACTGGAAGAGCTCTCCAAAATCAAGAACAGTGAAAAGAACATGGAGAAGGAGCTGGAAAGAGCCCTGGAGCTGTTCAAGAGACTAAAATTGGAGACAGGAATAGAACAAACCGCTCAAAAATTAGAAAAACTCGCTGAAAAACAGGATGATCTAGCAGATGAGACTAAAGCGGAATCTATACTTGATGAAATAGATCCTAAAACTGAATCTGCAGAGAATAAGGAAAGTAACCAATCATATGAGGATCAACAATCCACTCAAAGTGATATTGAAAAGCAGCAAGAGGAAATTAATCAGGAATTTCAAGAAATCCAGGAGCAATTAGACAGCTTAGAACAACTCAATCAGGAATTGAAGAATCCTGAACCAATGGAAGACTTTCAGCAGGAAGAAAAAGACATTGAACAAAAGCTGGATGAGATTCCACAAGATCTGCAAAATCAGCAAAAGAAAAAGGCTGGTCAAAAGATGAAAAATGCTGGTCAAAAGATGAAAAACATGGCCAGTAACATGCAAGAGATGCAAATGGGTATGGAAATGACCATGATGCAAGAGAACCTTGATCACTTACGAGACATTCTCGATAATCTCATTAAACTATCTTTCGAACAAGAAAACATCATTGATGACATTAAAGATGTTCAACAAATTGATCCAAGATTCATTGAATTATCACAAGAGCAATTGCAATTGATTAGCAATGCTGAGGTAATTGAAGATAGTTTGCTCTCTTTGGCAAGCCGAGTTGCTCAAATCAGCAGCTTCGTTACCAGAGAAGTAGGTCAGATCAATGAACATCTGGACAATGCAATGAATGAACTTCGAGAAAGAAACAAAGGAAAGGCTGCTTCTCATCAACAGTTTGCGATGACTTCTATGAATAATTTAGCGTTATTATTAGATGATGTGATGCAACAAATGCAGATGGCCATGTCAGAAGCGATGGGAAATCCACAGAAAGGTCAAGGTCAAAAAAAATCACTTCCTAACATGCAGCAGATGCAAGAACAGCTCAGCGATCAGATACAGCAGTTAAAAAGTAGTGGTAAATCTGGAAGAGAACTATCAGAAGAATTAGCCAAACTTGCTGCAGAACAAGCTGAACTTAGAAGACAAATGGAATCCATGCAGCAGCAACTCGCAGGTCAAAAGGCAGGCAAGGAAGGCGGAAATGGTGAAGAAGGTGGAAACGGAAGTGATGCCGGAGACAAACTTGGAGAAGCTATCAAACAAATGGAGCAGAACGAAATTGACCTTGTCAATAAACGATTAACCCAACAGTTAATTGATCGACAACAAGAAATACTCACCAGAATGCTGGAAGCTGAGGAATCCATGAGAGAACAAAAAGAGTCTCCAGAACGTGAAGGTGAAACCGCATCACCAAAAAACCGTAAACTCCCTCCTGCAATTGAAGAATACTTGAAAGCAAAAAAAGAGGAGATAGAGTTATTAAAAACTATACCTTTGGATTTAAATCCATTTTATAAAAAAGAAGTAAACGACTATTTTAGACGCTTAAGCGGAGAAGAGCAATAATGGACAGCATACAGATACAGATTCCTTCACTCTCAGAGAACATCAGAATTGTTGAGAGTTTCATTGACAATGCCAAAGAGCGATTTCATTTGAATGATGATATTTATGGTAACATTATGATTGCCGTAACAGAATCAGTAAATAATGCCATTGTACATGGCAACCAGAAAGCGTCAAATAAGAGTGTATCATTGAAGCTAAATGTAGATGATAGCACACTTAAAATCACTGTAAGTGATGAAGGTCCAGGGTTTGATTACAATACGTTACCTGATCCTACTGCTCCTGAGAATATTGAAAAGCCTGGAGGTAGAGGTATTTTCCTAATGAAACATCTTTGTGACGAAGTGCATTTTGAAGATGAAGGAAGATCCGTATCCATGATTTTCTATCTTAACTAAATGGAATCAATCCAGTTTTTTACTGAAGAGATTGATTTCGAATTGTCCAATCAATCTGAAATTGCTGACTGGTTACAACGTATTGCAACGGATCATGAGGCAGAGATTGACACCATCAATTATATTTTCTGCTCCGATGATTATCTCCTAAATATCAATAAGGAGTATTTAGCACATGATTATTATACCGATATAATCACCTTCGATAATTCTATCGAAGGGGCTCCTATCCTATCCGACATCTTTATAAGCATTGACAGAGTCCAGGACAATGCTAATCAGCAGGGCAACTCTTTTGACAATGAACTACACCGCGTACTCGCCCATGGACTACTTCACCTCCTTGGATTCAAAGACAAGGAAGAGGATGATCAAATCTTAATGAGGCAAAAAGAAGACACCTGCTTATCTTTGCTGAAAAAATAGTTCCACGTGGAACACCTTGTGGTGTTTCTGTGTTGGTTGATGAACTGTTTCACGTGAAACCTTTTAATAAAATATGTTTCCAGAATACGATGTAATTGTTGTTGGAGCTGGGCATGCAGGATGTGAAGCCGCAGCTGCTGCAGCTAACATGGGATCTAAAGTACTTTTAGCTACCATGAACATGAACACTATTGCTCAAATGTCATGTAATCCTGCAATGGGTGGCGTGGCCAAAGGACAAATAGTTCGTGAAGTAGATGCTCTTGGAGGATACTCAGGTATCATATCTGACAAATCCATGATCCAATTTCGCATGCTTAATAAAAGTAAAGGACCTGCTATGTGGAGTCCTCGAGTACAATCTGATCGTATGCGCTTTGCAGAAGAGTGGAGACTTGCCCTTGAGGCAACTCCCAATGTAGACTTCTGGCAAGAAATGATTATTGGTATAGTTGTTAAAGATAAGAGAGCTGTTGGCGTAAGAACAAGTCTTGGGATAGAAATCAAAGCTAAATCCGTGGTTCTTACCAATGGTACATTTCTTAATGGACTCATTCATATAGGCGAAAAACAATTTGGTGGAGGAAGAGCAGGTGAACGAAAAGCAACAGGAATTACCGAGCAACTCATCGAACTGGGATTTGAAAGTGGAAGAATGAAGACCGGAACACCACCTAGAATAGATGGTAGGAGTCTTGATTACACCAAAATGGAAGAACAAAAAGGTGATGAAAACCCAGAGAAATTCTCTTATCTTGATTCAACTACACCATTAAAAGAACAAAGATCATGTTGGATAACCTATACAAGTCCTGAAGTTCATGGAGTACTACAAACGGGATTTGAGAAATCACCAATGTTCAATGGACGAATAAAAGGTCTAGGTCCTAGATATTGTCCTTCTATTGAAGATAAAATTAATCGCTTTGCAGAGAGAGATAGACATCAAATATTTGTAGAACCCGAAGGATGGAACACTGTAGAAGTATATGTGAACGGATTTTCAACTTCATTACCAGAAGATGTTCAATACAAAGCCTTAACCAAAATTCCTGGATTTGAGAATGCTAAAATGTTCAGGCCAGGTTATGCCATTGAGTATGACTTCTTCCCTCCCACACAATTGAACCAAACATTAGAGACCAAGTTAATATCTAACTTATACTTTGCAGGACAGATAAATGGAACTACAGGATATGAGGAAGCAGCATGTCAGGGATTAATGGCTGGTATTAATGCACATCTCAAAGTACAAGAGAAAGATGCTTTTATATTAAATAGATCAGATGCCTATATAGGCGTGCTTATAGATGACCTTATCAATAAAGGTACTAATGAACCTTATCGTATGTTTACATCCAGAGCTGAGTATCGTTTACTACTTCGCCAGGATAATGCCGATCTTAGATTGACACCAAAAGGATATGAAATAGGTCTTGCAACAGAACATCGGTATGACCTTACAATGGCCAAAATGCACGAGACAAAAAGACTTATCAATGATTTGAAGCAGAAGAAACATAAACCGGCTGACTTCAATCCAATGCTAGAATCAATCGATAGTGCTCCTGTAAAGGATACGTCTTCTATGTACCAGGTTTTAAAAAGACCTAATATTACATTGGAGATACTAAGTTCTATAGATCCAGAATTAAAGAAGTATTTAGAATCATTTAATACTGATGTTAAAGAACAAGCTGAGATACAAATTAAGTATGAAACATATATAGAAAGAGAAAGAGAGAATTCGGAAAAAATGACTGCATTAGAAAATCGTAAAATCAATCCCGATTTTGATTATAGTCAGATATCTTCGCTATCCTCTGAAGCAAGAGAAAAACTGTTAAAAATAAAACCATCAACATTAGGTCAAGCTTCCAGAATATCTGGAGTATCAGCCTCAGACGTTTCTATATTAATGGTTTACTTAAATAAATAACATGTACGAAAAGCTGGAGGAGTGCCCTTCCTGTAAGCACACAAAGTTTTCTAATCATCTGATATGTAAAGACCATACGGTATCTGGTGAAAGCTTTGCGTTGGTGAAATGTGATAAATGTGGAATAATCATTACCAATCCTCGTCCAGATGTTGATAGCATTGCTAAATACTATGAGGATAAAAATTATATATCGCATACCAACAAAGCCAACAATCCAATCAACATTGCCTATAAACTAGTAAGGTCAATTACTCTCAAACAAAAATATGATCTTATAAAAAAGCATAACCAACAAAAACGACTATTAGACTTTGGTTGTGGATCTGGTGTCTTTCTCAATTATATCAAAGAAAAAGGCTATGAGGTTTCTGGTTTGGAATCACATGCTGAAACTGCTCAAAGTGCACAACAACTTACTGGTGCTACTATACACAGTAAATTACAGGACTTACACAAACATCACTATGATGTAATTACAGCCTGGCACGTAATAGAACATGTTCATTTATTAAGAGATACGATTAATACCCTTAGAAAATGTCTCAATCCTAATGGCATACTTATCATTGCCGTTCCTAACCATAGATCATTTGATGCCGAATTTTACAAGGCAAACTGGGCAGCATATGACGTTCCAAAACACCTCTACCATTTTGATCAAAGCTCTATTAAAACATTAGCCAAAAACTGTAAGCTCAAAGTCAAGGCAACCTACCCCATGAAATTTGATTCATATTATGTTTCGTTACTCAGTGAGAAATATGCCAATGGCAAACAAAACTTAGCCAAAGCAATTCAGATCGGATATCAATCCAATAAAAAAGCTAATCAAACAGGAGAATATTCTAGCCTTATCTACGTATTAGAAGCATGAAGCTGATTATCAAATCACTAGTCATAATTATACTATTTGAGATTTTATCATATGGATGCGCAAATCCTATATCTCCTACAGGAGGAATAAAGGATACAATACCACCCACTTTGTTAGAATCTAATCCCGTAGATCAACAACTTAATTTCGAAGGACAGACAATTACACTTTGGTTTGATGAAATCATCTCTGCAGATAAGATTACATCTAACCTTGTAATCACTCCAACAACAGAAACGAAATATAAAACGGTTCAAAAAAAATATTCAGTGTCACTTCAATTTGAAGAACCATTTGATGACAGCACTACTTATACCTTTAATTTCTTTGATGGAATAACAGACATCACTGAAAAGAATCCAGCTGAAAATCTGATTCTCGCTTTCAGTACAGGTAACTATATTGACTCACTATATCTGTCCGGACAAGTTATAGATCTCTTGACAGGCGAACCACAAGATAAAATTACAGTCGGTCTATATAACATTACTGATTCACTAGACTTTCAAACCACTAAACCAACATACTTTAGTACAACTGATAAATCTGGTAATTTCTATTTACAAAACATTAAAGCAAGCAACTTTAGAATGTTTGCATTTGGAGATGAGAACAGAAATTTGATATTCGACGCTGCTACTGAAAGTTATGCCATCTACTCAGATACTTTAAATATGCGTCTAGTATCTGGGGACACCGTCAATCTCTCTAGTATTAAAATTGATGCTTCAGAACTTAATTTCATTTCAGCAAGACCAAGTGGTTTGTATTTTGATTTACGATATTCAAAACCAATTACATCCTATCAATATCATAATTCGGATTCGGTCAAACTAGCAACCAAATTGATTGATGAGAATAAAACCATACGTGTATACGACAACAAATCATTCACAGATAGTTTGTTTAGTATATTTTATGTTAGAGACTCGCTAGGTAATCAGTCATCTGATTCTACATACATTAAGTTTCGCGAATCATCAAGGAAGCCTGAACAATACAATCTAACTCTACAACCCGGAAAAGGATCTCAAGTAACTTCTGATACCAGGTATACTATTGAGTTTAATAAACCATCTTTTTTGATAGTCGATGACTTCCTTGATGTTGTATATGATACTCTTCTTAGATTCAACTATCAACCCAGTTTTATAAAATACGATAAACACAACAATTCTATATCTTTCTCATTGAATATAGATAATCAAAGTTTAACCGATAGTTTGAACTCTATTATTAATTCAATACAAATTGATACGACCAATATTGATAGTGTTCAACTTGCTTTAAAAAATAAGCTATCAACTATACCTACATCTTCTTTCAACATCGAGATCCTACCAAAATCATTTGTCTCAGTCGAGTTAGATAGTTCTACCACAATTACTAATGGATATAAATTCCTAAAAACTGAAAGCCAGGGAGTCATAAGAGTAAACATGGTTACCGATAGTACTCACTACTTGGTACAGGTAATGAATAAATCAGAAGCTGTACAAACCATGAGCAACTGTACACAATGTGTATTTAATAATTTGAATCCAGGCAAATATTGGATTAGAGTATTAATAGATTCCAATAAAAATGGAATATGGGACATTGGTAATTATCGTGAAAATATAGCACCAGAACCGGTTATTTACTTCAAGGAAGAAACTACACTTAGAGCCAACTTTGATAATAGCCTTGAATATTCCTTCTGAATAACCTGTTAACATTGTGGAAAACCACAGCATCCTGTGTGGAATAAACTCAAGTTATACCAAGCCTACCTTCATGGGCCATACAATTCTCAAGAATTGGCTAATTACTTCACATTTATCAACCAAATATCAAAACCACACTCTGAATTCACTATACACATTGACAGACTTATAGTTATCTACACATTTATATAAACACCAGTAAATCAGTTCTTTAATATAACGATAAGCTGTGGACAACATTTAGCACACATATCACTTATAAACAAACCAAAAAAACAAATCTAATTTCAGAGAATTACCCACATATCCACAACCTTAATAATAGAAATAGCTTTTAATTTAAAACTTATATATTCATTATAAGGTAGAAGAATAAAGTGGATAACTTCATGCATATGTATATCAGAAAATTTTTCATCATAATAACTATTCTTTGCGCCGGCATTCATTCTCAAGCTCAAACGGATCAGGCAAAACTTGCCAATGAATATTTTCAACAGGGTCAATTTGACAAAGCCCGCGCCATGTTTGAAGATTTGGAAAAAAATCGGTCTGTTATACCCTTAATACATGCTAATTATTTCCGCCTGCTACTCGAAGAGCAGGATATCAAAGGAGCTGAAAAATATCTGGATCGAGTAATCAAATCGTTCCCGGGAAATCTAAACTATCAAGTTGATCTTGCATTTTTATATCATTCCGTTGGAGATCAGGATCAATTGGATAAATATCTCTCTTCACTGAAAAAGCAATTTCAGGAAAATCAATATCAGCTCAGTACGATAGCCCAATACCTGGTATCTCATCAGATGTATGATAATGCCATTGAATTTTATAATACGGCACGCAAATTAAATGGAAGACAATCCGCTTATGCCTTAGACATGGCTGCTCTGTACCGGATGAAAAATGATAAGCCAAAAATGACTGAAGAGTATATCAACTATGCCGAAGGTAATCCAGCGAATTTGGCATATGTGAAGAATCTCTTTCAAAACATACTAACTGAACCTGAGGATCAGGAATTCTTAGAAGAAACACTTATTTCTAAAATTCAAAAAGATCCAGATAACAATCTGTACTCTGACTTATTGATCTGGCTTGAATTGCAGAGAAAAAATTATTATGCCGCTTTTATCCAGGCTAGAGCATTAGATCGCAGAAATCAACAGCCGGGAGATCAAAGCATGCGAATTGCTCGAATTGCATACGACAATGAATCCTGGGATGATGCCATTGATATTTATTCTTATGTGATAGACACCTACGGCGATGATTACAATTATCCCCAGGCTCGCAGATTTCTGATCAAGTCAAAAGAGAATCAAGTAAAAACAGCTTTTCCTGTTGATACTCTAGCAATTCGTAATCTAGCCATAGAATATGGTCAATTGTATGATCAAATTGGGCCAAATTATACAACTCTTGAAGCATTGAAGAATAAGGCATTGCTTCATGCCTTTTATTTAGATGAATTAGATACTGCATCTAAAATTTTGAATTTCGTTATTCAAAATCGACGCGCTCCGCGCGCTTTGGTTTCGGAGTGTAAATTAGACCTTGGCGATATTTATATTTTAACCGGCGAGCCATGGGAATCCACACTATTATACTCTCAAGTTGAAAAAGACAATAAAGAATCCCCTCTCGGATATGAAGCCAAATTGAGAAATGCTCGACTTAATTATTTCACGGGAAACTTTTCTCTGGCCAAGAGCCATTTGGATATTTTAAAATTGGCCACCACGCGTGAAATTTCTAATGACGCCATAGCACTTAGTTTGTTAATTACTGACAACACAGCATTTGACACTACGGATTTGGTTATGCAAGAATTTGCAAATGCTGAGCTATTGATCTTTCAAAACAAAACGCAACAAGCTGAAGCTAAACTGACAAAAATTTTGGAAGATAATCCTGGACATAGCATTACCGATGAAGTTTAC
>CEPX01164152.1_pt1 | contig 11365 bp, 8 predicted proteins | sample 361361 | NCBI WGS metagenome assembly CEPX01 (sample SAMEA2619974, study PRJEB7988) | marine metagenome | biome: marine biome (ENVO:00000447); feature: mesopelagic zone (ENVO:00000213) & marine oxygen minimum zone (ENVO:01000065); material: "saline water (ENVO:00002010), including plankton...
GATGCCGGCGTGGTCGGTGCTAGGGAGGTACAGGGTCGGGTCGCCGAGCATCCTGTGCCAACGAACCAGCAGGTCTTCGACGGCGATGGTCAGGGCATGGCCCATGTGCAGCTCACCCGTCACGTTGGGCGGGGGCATGATCACGACGAAGGGCTTCTTGGCGCGGTCGATTTCCGGCGCGAAGTAGCCGCCTTTGTTCCAGAAATCGTAGATCCGCCCCTCGACGGCGCTCGGGTCGTATGCCCTTGGGATCTCTCGTTTTTCTGCCTGAGTCATGCCTATGGAGACCTCGGATAAAAGATCACTCATTCTAGTCGTCCCGACGAAGGAGCGTCAACGACGCGCTTTGCATGATGTACCATACGCGGGTTATGCAGCAAATCAAGTTGCCGGGCATCAGCCTGGTCCTCGGAGTCGGAAGCGCGATCGCCGCTTTCGCCCTGTACCTGTCCACGCTGGCGCCAACGCTGAGCTGGGGTTGGCGCGGCATGGGCGTGGACGGCGGCGAGCTGCTGGCCGCCGCGCACTCTCTGGGCGTGCCGCACCCGTCCGGTTATCCGACCTACATGTTGTTTCTGAAGGGTTTCGGCTCGATCGTCGCCATCGGAGATTTCGCGTTCAGGGGCAACCTGGCCTCCGTGGTCTTAGGAGCGCTCACGGTCGGTTTGCTCTATTGGGTCACGTTGGTGATCGCCCGAGGCCAGTATCGGGACTCTCCGGAGTGGCTGGTGGCGCTTGTTTCTTCCTTTGCGGCACTGACTTTCGCCGCGACGCCGCTGTTCTGGTCGCAGGCGGTCATCACCGAGGTGTACACCCTGAACACCGTGTTCGTGGGCGCGCTGGCGGTGCTTGCCCTCCACATCGTCACGGGAAGCTGGCGGAACAGGCCGCGATCCGAACGACACATGCAACGCATGCTGGCCGTGTTCGGACTGCTGGTCGGCCTGGGAATGGGCAACCACTTGACTCTGCTCGCGATCGCCGCCCCACTGGCCCTGTGGATCGCAATTCAGACGAGGCCCCGAGTCGCCGACGTGGCATGGGGCGTCGCAGCGTTGGCGGTCGGGTTGTCGGTCTACGCGTACCTGCCGATACGGGCAGGGGCCGGACCGGCGGTGAACTGGGGCGACGCATCGTCTTCGGACGGCTTCATTTGGATGCTGAGCGGCCGAGCATATCAGGACTACGTGTTCGGCATACCCCTCGATTCCATAGGCGCCAGATTGGCGGACTGGTTGGACTTGGTGTTCATTCAGTTCAATCCATTGGGCTTATTTTTCGTTTTGGTTGGCATTGCGGCCGTGGCTAAAACCGAGCAATGGCTGTTCCGGATGATCGTTCTATCCATCGCAGGGTTGTTCGGATACGCCATCGCATACAACACGTTCGACGCCGAAGTGTTGACGATTCCGGCCTTCTTCCTCCTCTCGGCGTGTTCCGGATTGGGATTGCTCGCTGTTCTGACCAACGTGTCGCGCTGGGCCTCCGAAGGTTCGCGACATCGCACCCGATCGCGCTCGCGCAAGAACATCTTGAAAGGGTGGCGATCGGCGCCGTTTCTCCTCGTCGTGGCCTTTGTGGCCGTTCCCGTGGGCACAGTGGCGATGAACTACTCGTCGCAGGATCTCAGCGACGACCGGCGCGCGGAGGAGTTCGCGGAGGCGGCGATCGACATGGCGTCGCCGGGTTCGGTGGTAATCGCGGACGGAGAAGCAAAGACGTTCGCGCTGTGGTATGAGACGTTCGTCGAACGCCCGGAGTCCGAAGTCATCCCGATCTCGGCCCGCTTGCTCCAGTTCGACTGGTACGGCCCCAGCCTGAACGAGCGCTATCCGGGCCAATTGCCTGCCGAATGGCCGTCAGACGTCCTCGGCGCGCTCGAGGCCATCATCGACCACACCGCCGTCGAATCGGGCGTGTACTTGACGTACTTCAGCCCGGACCTGGCGGAGAACTACGCACTGTCGCTTCAGCCGCATGGGCTGTACAAGGTGGGCCTGCGGTAGGAATTCTTTGCGGGCGACTTTCGGTATGGTGAGAAATCTTCGAATGGAGGCGTGTCGTGTCCGAAATGTTGAGGGGCGTCAAGGTGCTGGAGCTTGCGAACTGGGTTGCGGCGCCGTCTGCCTGCGCGATGCTGGCCGACATGGGGGCGGTGGTCATCAAAGTCGAGCCCCCGGAAACCGGCGACGCGGTCCGAAGCCTGAGCATTAGCACGAAAGGATTCGGCACACACTCCGACGGCTTGAACGTCGTTTTCGAGCAGCTCAACCGGGGCAAACAAAGCATGGGAATCAACCTCAGAGTCGACGAGGGACGCGAAGCCGTTCGACGGCTTTCCGCCGAGGTTGACGTAATGGTCACGAACCTCACGCCCCATCGTCAGCAACGATACGGCCTCAGCTACGAGGACATCGTCGCCGTCAATCCGCGCATAGTCTACGTGAACCTGACCGGGTATGGCATGGATGGACCCGAGCGGGACCGATCCGGGTTCGACTACGCAGCGTTCTGGGCGCGCTCCGGGATCATGGCCACGTTGGGCGAGCAGGGCGAACCCCCGGTGCAGCAACGCCCTGGGTTCGGCGACCAGACCACATCCCTGGCGGTGGTCGCCGCGGTCGGAATGGCGCTGTTCGAGCGGGAACGGTCCGGCAAGGGGCAGCAGATCGACTGTGCGCTTCTCCACACTGCGCTGTGGGCAGTCGCCCCAGACGTTGTCGCATCGTCGAGAGACAAGGCGCCGATGCCGCGCAATGACCGCGCACGCGCCGCTAACGCGTTGTTCAACTTCTACGAAACGAAGGACGGGAAGTGGGTCCAGCTTGTGATGATCCAGTCCGACCGGTTTTGGACGGGTTTCTGCCGAGCCTTGGAGATCGAGCACTTGACAGACGACCCTCGGTTCGTCAGCCATGTGGCCAGGACAGAGAACGGCGCCGCGTTGCTCCGGATCGTCACCGACCGGATTGCAGAACGGACCAGGGGCGACTGGGCGGCGCGACTGGACGAGGGAGGGTGCATCTGGGCGCCAATCCAGACCGTGGACGAGCTCGCCGACGACCCACAAGTCGTCGCGAACGAGTACACAAAGATGTTGGAGCACGCGGACGGCGGCGAGTTTCAACTCGTCCAGGCACCGATGAAGTTTCACAGAACTCCGACGGAAACGACAGGCCTCGCCCCAGAACTGGGCCAGCACACCGAGACCGTTCTGCTGGAGCTCGGGTACTCCTGGGACGACATCACCACGCTCAAGGACAAGGGCGCGATCATCTGAACGGCCGCAGAGGATCCGACATCCCATTGCCATTGACCGTGCTGGCTCTGCCGTTGACCCCCTGCGCCCAGGCGAATAGACTACTGTGCGGAACACGCTCGGATACAGCACAGGTGCAGGAGATGAATCATGGTCAGCGCAGGCGGGATGGAGTACGGCCCGGTTCAACCGGAAGAGGTGCAGCCGCTTTGGGCGTTGCTCGACCAGGCGCTCAACATATCGCTAGTGCCCGGTTGGAACGACCACGTCGGCCCCGATAGGTTCCGCGTACTCAGGCGCGGCGGCAAGCTGGCCGGAGGCATGGGAATCGTCCCGATGGGGCAGTGGTTCGGCGGATCCAGCGTCCCGACCGGCGCCGTCACGTCCGTCGGCATCGCTCCCGAGTTCAGAGGAGCGGGCGCTGCCTCCATGCTCATGAAGAGTTCGCTCGACGAGATCCACGAGGAAGGCTGGCCGCTCTCGACGCTGTTCCCGTCGACGTTGAACTTCTACCGGCACGCGGGATACGAGCGGGCGGGAGTGAAGGTCGTCTACGAGATGCCCACAACCGCCATAGACGTCGGTTCGCGCGAACTCGACATCGTCGAGGTGGACGACTCGTCGCACGAAGACATCTACATCACCTACAACGCCCGCGCGCAGTCGACGTCGGGTAATCTCGACAGGCCGCCGGTGTTGTGGGAGCCGATCTTAGGCTTTGGCGGACGGCAGGTGTACAGCTACCTGATCACCGGTCCCGACGGTCCCGAGGGATACGTGATATTCCAGCAATCGCGCAGCGCCGCCCACATCCGCGTGCGCGACGTCGCGTTGCTGACGCAAAACGCCGCGCTGAAGTTGCTCCGATTCTTCGCCGACCACCGTTCGACCATCGACAGCATCTCGTGGAACGGAGCGCCCAACGACCTGATGGTGCACGCGCTGGGCGAACAGGAAGCCAAGATGACGAAGTCGAGGGACTGGGTCATGCGGATCGTGGACGTCGAGGGCGCCTTGGCAGCCCGCGGGTATCCGGCGGGATACGAGGGTGAGCTGCACATCAGGGTCGAGGACAACCTTCTGCCCTGGAACACCGGGGACTACGTGCTCGAGGTCGCGTTCGGACGAGGCAAGGTCCGCCGCGGTGGCCGAGGCGACCTGCGCACCGGAGTCCGAGGCCTCGCCGCGTTGTACTCGGGACACGTCGCGCCGGTCGAGCTCCGAGCGATGGGCGCGATGGACGGAGACGACGCGACGATCGCCGCTGCGACGCTCATGTTCGCCAGCCCCAGCCCGTGGATGTCCGATCAGTTCTAACAGGCTGAGCCTGATTCATCATGCGGTCACCAATCACCGTGGCGTAGGGTCGGGTTTCAAACCCGACCGCGCGACGCTGCTCGCGGAACGGTGTTGTGCAGGTGGTCACGCTCCGATGACAATCAAGAACAAGCCCGCCTAGATGCTCGCTCGACACGCGTCGCGGATCGTGCCGCCGTTGGACCGAGACGGGCGGGTCGTCATGGCAGCGGCGGCTCTGCGGTCGTTGGACTACGGGTTCCTCGCCATCTTCCTCGGCGTCTACGTGACCGTGCTGGATTTCACGGCGTTCGAGGCTGGGCTCGTCTTTAGCGCGATCATGGCCGGCGGAAGCCTGTCCAACGCCGTCGCGAGCTGGCGCGGCGACTCGATCGGCCGGCGCCGGATGCTCGTCGTCATGGCGGTGCTCATGGGCTTGGGCGGAGTGATGTACGCCGTCACGTCATCCGTGGTCGCGATGATGGCAATCTCGGTCTTCGCGATGACCACCTCGACGGGCGGCGACCGCACGGCGTTCCTCACGCTGGACATGGCGGTGCTGGCCCAGACGACGCAGGACAGACACCGCACGGCGGTCTTCACGCTGTACAACGTGGTCGGCCGGGGGACCAAGGCGATCGGGGCGCTGATGATCGCCGCGCCGGTCGTGATCCAGGCGTGGACGGGCCTTGACGAGATCGCGTCGTTCAAAGCGATGTTCTGGGCGTACGCGGTCGTCGCCTTCGCCGGAGTCGCCGTCTACGCGCTGCTGACCCCCAACGCGGAGGCTCCACGCGCGCCGCTATCCAACGGACCACTGGACGAAGACGAGGACGCGGACATCGACGCCAGCGGCAACGGCCCGACGCCTGGCAGCGCTCGCTCGACGATATGGCGGCTGGCGGCGCTGTTCTCGCTCGACGCGTTCGGCGGCGGACTCAAGGTCAGCGCCTTCTTGTCGTTCTGGTTCACCACGAAATTCGACCTTAGCATCGAGACCATCGCCGCCATCTTCTTCGTCGGGCAGCTCCTGAACGTGATATCGCTGCTGCTGGCGGCCCCGCTGGCCGGTCGAATCGGACTCGTCGCCACGATGGTCTTCACCCAAGCCGTCGCCAACATCGTGATGATCCTGATGGCCCTGAGCGGGAACCTGTGGCTGGCGGTGACCTTCTTCATGGCGCGCGAGCTCACCAACGAGATGGACATCCCGACCCGGCAGTCCTACTCAATGGCCATCGTCCCGCCCGAAGCCCGAACGGCAACAGCCGGCGTCACAAACCTCGGCCGAACGCTGGCCCAGACCGTCACCCCCGGCATCGCCGGCTTCGTCGCGCAAACCCTCACCCTCGGCGCCCCAATCATCCTCGGCAGCGCCATCAAACTCGTCTACAACGGCCTGCTCTACGGCATGTTCGGCAAGGTCAAAGCGCCGGAGGAGGGCTGAGGAGGCCTAAGGGGTAGGAGGTGCGAGATTTATATCGGCGGGATCTGTACTCTCAACCTTGTGAAGCGTAGAATTCACTCAGTCGTTGGGATTGACGCGCGGTTCGTCAGTGGTAGCGATCAGATGCCTAATGACGTCGTCGACTACCAAAGCTTCGTTGTCCCACCTTTCAGGGTCGTCCAGGAGATGACGCCATGCATCCGGTTAGCAACGGCGAGATATTTGACACCACCGTACGTGAGTTGCTCGCGACGGGAGGCATAGTTCATGTCGACCAGGAAACGGACGCGCTTCTCGAGGCCATTGCCCACGGCGAAGGTTCAGTCGAAACTGCGCTGAACTTGCTCGCGAGGGAGTTTGCCGTGCTGTTGATTGGGGGAGTATGCGTGCCGTTCGCGGTCGACAGGCAAGCATTTATCAAGTTCGGCACGCGTGTTATCACGCAAGTTGAAGAAAATCGCATGAACATATAATCTGTATTGCGAAAGGCTATCGCCGACGCTGATAGCCGAGTCGACAGTGCTTGGACTGCGTTCATGTCGAAGCCTGATGGTGACGAATCCTGGGATGAATTCTTGCGCTTGCGCATCCCGTCCCCTGATCTGTTCGCCTGGTTTGTCATCGGCTTCGAAGCCTTTGGTCGTCTACGAAGCGGGGACCGAAAAGGGTTCCTCAATGTGTTGTCCGAGATACAAGAATTGGAACCGGTCCCTGTCGGAACTTGGCATCGATTTCTCATCTCTGACATCATCGACCAACTTTTCTCCGATAATGAAACTCTCACGGGAAATGAATGGGGCGCACTCGTCGATTTGTGTGCAAGATTCCTTGCCGAATCCGAGTTGGCCGAGTATGATCCCGAGCCGGCGGACGTAGATCGGACAACGATCAGCGCTCCTCAAACGTCCACAGAGTATTGGGCATGGCAGTTTGGTCGAGTCGCGGCCCTCGGCATTGCGGTTGACGAAATCAGGGATGCGGAGATATTTGAAGGCTGGGACAACGGCCTTGCAGCCCTAAGCCTGATATTGGGATCAGGTCAACCTGTAGATTGGGTGATTCAGCGGGCGTGGGCCGGAGCATTGGTGACTTGGGGAGCAAATCGAGGCAATTGGGAAGACAGGGACGGCAACTCATGGTTTGAGACCAAAGTAGGCGTGCCCGCATTGCCGTTGGAGATCGTTCCTACTACACATCTCTATTGGATTATGCGTATCGGTCTTCTTGACGCCGTCGGTCAACTGAAGGGACGAGGACTCGCGAAACCCGAGATGATCGCTGATGAACCTTCGGCGGGTAACGCCCTCATGTTGGGCAGCTATCCTGAACTCGGCAAGGAAATCGTCGGTGCAATGGTCCAGAACCCAAACCTGGGTGACGCCCTCCTGCAAGCTGTGGAGTTAGCCGGTCAACGACAAGAAGAGCAGGTAACGTCAGGATTGAAACAACGGTTGGGTGTGATTTGGGATCGACTGCCCGAAGATGCCCGCCAACACTTGATTGACGCCGAGCACAACCGGCGACAGAGAAAATGGCGTTATGTTAGTCTCGACTATGCGAACGCTACGGAGGCGGCATTGTCCGCCTGGCTCGACATGCCGAAGGGAGCGCAACAATCGCCAACGGTTCTTGGTCAATGAGCGACTATTCTCAAGAGCATGGCTGGACAATCGCGCAACAGGTCGCGCGACGACCAGTGGCTTCGGCAGACCTATGATCCTCGGGTCTCGAAGAGTTTGGCTCATGCGCTGGACGTACTTCGGGAAGCCCGTCTGCCAGGCGCGCACGGTGTACCCGGCTCGCCGCTCGCGAACAAGACGCGGGGTGTTGTACTCGGCCTCGACCGTGAAAATGTCTTTGAACTTATTCTGCGATTCGCGAGACGTCGGCAGAGGTAGATGCGTCCTCTCGCGCGATTTCGCTTGGCTTTTGCGTGTTTGGAAGTCGCAATTCAGTCTTGCCAGCCATTCGAGGAGCAAATGCACTGGCGGTCACTTTTGCGTGTGGTGGGCCACTGGCGTTGCTCCCGAAAGTGCACGAATGCACGACGATTGAGAGCCGTCGACTGGACCTGTGTCTCTTCACTCACTGGTCAACCATTCCGTGCCAGGGTTAGGGGCTTTGTCGATATAACCGCACTGCGATCACACTATTGTGTTGCGTGGTACTTGGCGTCGCCGTACAATTGCATCGCCAAACACCGGGGAGGACATCTACGTGGGTGAAACTGTCGCACAGGCGGTCAGCACACTGACAGCCAACACCTCCCTGCGCGGGCTAGACGAAGCCGGTGCCAAGCAGGGTGTCGTGCTGAGGTTGCTCAGTCTTGTCGGATGGAATGCGTTCGACATCTCAGAGATCGTTCCTGAGTACACGGTCGAGAGCCGCAGAGTTGACTACGCCCTCAAGATCGAGTCGATCAACAAGGTGTTCATTGAGGTCAAGCGGCCAAGTGAAGATCTTGAGGGACATCAAGAGCAACTTCTCGACTACTGTTTCAAACAGGGCGTACGATTGGCTGTGTTGACTAATGGTCGCACCTGGTGGCTTTACCTTCCACTGAGAGAAGGGTCATGGGAACAGAGGCGATTTTTGACAATCGACCTTGAGTCGCAAGAGCCTCAAGTAGTTGAATCAAGACTCCTCCAGTTTCTCTCACGTGAATCTGTGGCATCAGACTCCGCGACAGCAGCCGCCGAAGAGTTGATTGCGTCCCGAGAACGAATCGAAACGATGACGGCCACGGTCACGCAGGCGTGGAATGAGATCATTCAAACCCCAGACGACTTGCTCGTCGACCTGATCTCAGAAGTTACCGAACGGCTGTGTGGTTTCAAGCCCGAATCGGTCCTTGTTGCGCGATTCTTGGCGCAACACCTTCTCGCATTAAGAATCACTGGAGCTGCAACCACACCGGACCAGCCGCTCCCGCACGTTCAACCAAGCCCGTCCCCACATTCTGAGCCGTCGACTTCGTGGCGAGGTGGAGACAGCAAACCACCGTTCACAGGCACAAGACCCACGTCGGTCTCGTTGTATGGGCAGTCGCGGGCTACAGAAACCTGGATTGAAGTCTTGGTCGGTGTCTGTAACTCGGTATATGAACGAAGTGGCGACGATTTTACGAAAGTCCTTGAGATTCGCGGTCGGAGACGGCCGTACTTTTCTGTCAATGGAAACGAACTCAGACAACCTCGACTCTTGGCGTTCGCGAGAATCTACGTGGAAAGCAACCTCAGCGCCAACGCGATCGTATCGTTGTGCGAACGCCTGCTGGCGCACTTCGGAATGCAATCCAATGCATTAGCGATCACGACCGCGTGACAGATCTTGCGAATCCGGGCATTCCCCGGGTAACACCGACGCGAAAGACGATCGTGCGTGCACACGCCGCTTGTATCAAAAGGCGCTTGTCGCCCGATCGACCAGAATATGCACCCCAATCCCCGTTTTTCAACTGACTGTGGGGTTTGCGGTGAGGTAGGCGCATGCAGGTGCGAACGCAGTCCGTCAGTACCGAACACCGACTTCTCGCGTCGACTCACGGCTCGGATACAGATTGCTTTTCGCAGTGCGAATACGCGCTAATAGCCCAGCTACCCGCGGGTGCCCCGAACCAATCACTACACGCTGCCGCGGTAGTCGCGGAAGGGGCCGTCGCGCCAGTCCAGGGCGGCTTTGAGGCCTTCTTCCTGGGACTTCTTGGCGAATTCCTTGACGATCGGAGCCTGGTGCGAAACGGCGTCGATCTCGGCGGAGAGGAACTGCAGGGTGGTGCGTCCCATGAGCTCGAGGGCTTTGTTCACGATGCTCTTGTTGGCGGCGAGGAGCTCCCAGGGGATCTTCGCCATCGTGGTCGCGAGGTTCTCGACCGTGTCGCCGAGGTCTTCTGCGGGTACGGACTTCCAAACGAGGCCAAGCTCCTCGGCCTTCTTGCCGGTGACCGACTCGCCGGTGAGCAGGAACCACTTGGCCCACTGGGGCCCGACGTTGTAGGTCCACATGTGCGTCGGCGGGGTGCCCATCGAGCGCACTGGCGGGAACCCGATCTGAGCGTCGTCGGCCGCGATGATGATGTCGCAGTGCTGGGCGAGGTCGGTGCCGCCGGCGAGGCAGTAGCCGTGGATCCCGACGATGACGGGCTTGCTCAGGTTGTAGATGGTGTTCATCGTGGTGGGCGTCCGCTTCATGCGATGCATGTCGACGCGGATGTTGTCTCGGGCGGCCTGGCCCGCTTCCAGCGCCGCCTGGTTCGCGGGCGGCGTAATGTCGTATCCGGCGCAGAACGCGCGACCGGCGCCCCGCAGCGTGATCACGCGCACGTCGGGGTCGTCGTCAGCGGCCAGCATGCATTCGACGAGTTCGGCCTGCAGGTCACGGCTCAGCGCGTTCAGCTTCTCGGGCCGGTCCAAGGTCACACGCCCGATGCCGTCCGATGCTTCGTACGAGATGTAGTAGTAGTCCGCCATTGTTGTACTTCTCCTTGAGTTCTTGTCGTCGCCTCCGGTTGATCACCGCAGTGCGCTCTGAAGGGCGCCGGTGCGATTTAGTTGCGAATTATGGAAAGCTGATGGATTGCTCCTTCTTCGACGGGGTCTAGCACGGTCAAACCTGCCGCGTTAGAGGCTTCTAACAGTTCTCGGTCTGCGGACACCATCACAGGTTGAGGCCGAGGTTGCAGGCGAGACAAGATCAGTGCGGTAGCAAGTTGGATCGCATCCCCTGAGCGCAGACGATACTGCTCCGCGACGTTGATCGCGGACCCTACAACTTCCTCATCCAGTGCCCACACACGAAACAACTGCCTCACGTCTGCTCGGAAGCTCGACAACACGTTGTCGGCGCTGGTTTCCGTGATCCGATTCCCCTTCACAAGGCGCCAAATTGCGGAAGTAAACTCAAGCAGGGTGAGATACGAAATGTAGAACCTGTCTGTTGAGGGAGGGTTGGCCAGCAATTGAGCGACCACTTGACTGCCACTCTCGGTGCGGTATCGCTTAATAACCGCTGATGAATCCAGCAGGAAGGTGGCCATCTACCATGCCGCTTCCCGCTCTCTGAGGACAAATTCCGTCAGGGAGAATCCAGGAGGAAGCTCGCGATCCAGGGCGGCCCGCAACTCCTCCAAGGACATGGTCGGCTCACCATAGCGGCTCAACGCGCGATCAGCGAGTTCCCCAGTCCGCTTGAACTTGTCCAAGTACTTCTTTGTGTCCAACTTGGCTATGTTTCCCGTGTCGCGCGGTGTCCGGCTTGCCGCCATCACTATCCACCTTTTGCATCATTCTGCAGACAACGAACAGTTTACCTCATCCACGGCCCAAGGTCACTCCGCCAGGTTGTACGTGTAGTGTGGCTCGCCG
>CEPX01195515.1_pt1 | contig 11361 bp, 15 predicted proteins | sample 361361 | NCBI WGS metagenome assembly CEPX01 (sample SAMEA2619974, study PRJEB7988) | marine metagenome | biome: marine biome (ENVO:00000447); feature: mesopelagic zone (ENVO:00000213) & marine oxygen minimum zone (ENVO:01000065); material: "saline water (ENVO:00002010), including plankton...
GACAATTACATTCTAAACGCTAAGGATTTATGCACATTGCCATTCATTGAAAAATTAATCGAAGCAGGAATTGATTCCTTTAAAATAGAAGGTAGAAACAAAAAACCAGAATATATCAAAGCAGTTACAGAAGCTTATAGAGAAGCAATTGATTCTTATTATGAAAATAAGTTAGATGATAAATTAAAAGAAAAGTTAATGAAAAAATTAAAAACAGTTTACCATAGAGAGTTTAATCAAGGATTCTTTTTCGGAAAACCTTTAGATTCTTTTTCAAACAACACCGGAAGTAAAGCAACAAAAAGCAAAAAATTTATTGGAAAAATTGAAAATTATTATGATAAGCAAAAAGTAGCTGTCTTTAATGTGCAGGCTAATCCAATTAAACTAAAAGATTCTTTACTAATAATTGGAAACAAAACTGGAACAATAGAAACTACAGCTCTAGGTTTAGAAGTAGAACATAAAAAAGTAAAAGAAATCAAAAAAGGCTTAGTTGGAGTTAAATTAGACTCTAAAGTTAGAGTTAATGATGAAGTTTATTTATTTGAAGATATCTAATTCTTTCTATAAACGCCCAAAAGAGATTTAGCAGAAGCCTCATCTGAAATAGTTATATCCAATGTTCCTTCAGACTCTAATCCATCAAACTCAGGAGGTTTATGACTAAGAAACGTGTTATAAGAAAGTAAGAAAAATGTATCTCTTGGAGAATCTGAAGCTATTTTTCTAGCTATATCATAAGGATTATTCCAAAAATTAAAAAAAACATTTACATCTTTAAAGTCTTCTTCAGCGGATCCATACGTTTCATCCAAAGTAAAATCTCCCCTAGTAATTCTAGGAGTAACTCCATTTAACAAACCTAACTCCCTTAAATTTTCCATATTTTGCCTAGAAGTCTCAACTAATTCTCTATCAAACTCAACTCCCAGAGAGGGAATTCTATATCCACCACTTATCAAAGCACTAACTCTTCCATCTCCACTACCTGCATCACAAAAAACAGAATCCTTCCCCAATATACCCGCTTCTAATAGAATTGCAATTCCTTCATTTAACTCACTCAATTCAGAAGGCATATACAACCCCATTTCAGTATAATTATTCCTATATCTAACTCTTTCTTGAAAATATTTCATTATTTCTTTAGCTTTTTTCATAAAATATAGTGTTTTTACCACTTTTAAACATTCTCCTTATAAATAAACCCATAAATTTATATACTAGGTATACTTTTTGTATACATTATGGATAAAGAACATATACCTGTACAAGAAGAATTCATCAAAAGAATCTCTAAAATGGGCCCAAATTTAGTAATTAAAGTCCCAAAGGATAGACATGGTGATTTTGAAAAAAGCGATCTAGTTAAGGTAATTTTAGTAAAAAAAGATCATGGATCTGTTGATTAATACTAATCATACATTCTTAAGATTTCTTCTATTTGTTCATCAGTGTACACTTGACCTGTATTTAGATTTACCATTTTACATCCAGAAGAACCCATCCCTGATTTTTGCCAATCTTTTAGGAATTCTAGTTCTTCATCAGATATGTCCCTTCCTTCTTCAAGAACTTCTTCTATATGCTTCTCGTCATACCAATTTAAAGACATAATCTTGTATAAGTAGCTTCACTATTTATACTTTACGTGTTTCAATTAGATAATAAAAATTAGCCAGCTATATTCAACTTTTCCTTTATCTTACCTTCATCAAAACCAACTATAATCTCCCCATCTATATCTATAACCGGCACACTACCAGCAGGATTCTTTTCCATTAGTTCATGCATAGCAGCTTGATCTTTAGTAACATCTTTCTCCGTAAACTCAACATTGTTTTCTTTAAAAAATTCTTTCAATTTAACACAGTAGCTACATGTAGGCGTACTATATACTGTAATCGTATGTTCATTATTTTCAGTCATTTTAATTTCCCCCAATTAACAATTTGTTTTTTATTATTTTTAAACAACCATCCATAAGTAATCCCAGGATTTAAACCCAGTTTCTGAGCAACTTTTCTGTATCCCATAGATTTATGTAATAATTTAGCTTCTTTATACATGCTCACAGGATAAACTGTATAAGATTTTAAAATTTCTTCTAGTTTATATTTTTTTCTTTTAATATTAAAATTAACATTTCTAAAGTAATTATAAATGCTATTCTTGTCATGTATCAGAATACTATATTGTAACTTTTTGCTACCAAATCCAGAGTTACGTCTCTTTTTGAGTTTATGTCTTATATTCAACTCATTTAATAGAAAAGAAATGATGTCAATGAGGGTTTTATCAGAGTTAAAGAAATGTATCCTTCTTATAGCATATTTCCGATTATCAAGGTTTTTACTAACAACTCCCCCTTCAGAATCAAATAAACCTTGAAGAAATTTATTCCTAACTCTCTTGTCTGCACCTAGTATATTCTTCATATCAAAAGATTTAATAAATTTAGCCACTTCAATAGAAGATAAGTCAACCCTTACCAAATTACTATTTTTTACTTTATACAATCTAGATTTTATTCCACTCCACCTTTCTACAACCTTTTTAAAATGATCAGCAAAATCGACATCTTTGACTTTCAAAGTTATTCCAGCTGTCGTTCCGTGTTCAGATCTTCTAAGAAAACAATGTCCATCTCCTTTTTCAACACCCAAAACGTAAGCAAAATCTTCACTAATATTATAAGCAGATTTTCTAATTTTGTTGTATTTTATCTTGTTTGTATCCAAACCAGCTTTTTTCTTAGCATTATTAAAAGAACCAAAATATCTCGTGCTTGCTTGACATAAAGTATGAGGAATTTCTCTAGAAGAAGGGGAATGTCTTAATTGTCTTGATATTTTCAAAAGTTCTTCAATTATCAATTGCTTAGACCATCTTTTCATAACATATAATTAACCAAGTTTTATTTATAAGTCTCACGGGGGTATGGCGAGTATGTCGAGTGAAAAGTAACTTTAAAACATAAATCTTTATATCTAACCATGATTAAAAATTATCTATGAATGTTCTTTTCCCTCATGAAAATATCAGAAAGACTCAAGAAGAATTCATTAATGATATCAAAACAGCGTTAAAAGAGAAAAAACATTTATTAGCTCACGCACCAACAGGAATTGGAAAAACTTCAGCAACTCTAAGCGTTGTAATCCCATACGCATTGGAAAATGGATTAAGTATTTTCTTCTTAACTTCAAGACACACCCAACATAAAATAGCAATTGAAACTTTAAAAAAAATAAAAGAATTACACAACCCCCAATTAAAGGTTGTAGACTTAATAGGAAAACAACATATGTGCTTACAAGAAGTTGAAACTTTAACATCTCAACAATTTACAGATTACTGTAGAGAAATGGTTGATAAAAAAACTTGTCAATATTATACAAAACTAAGAAACAACACAAAATTATCTTTTGAAACTTCTAAATTATTAAAAGATACAAAAACTGAAATCTTAGATGTACAAGATATAATCACAACATCAAAATTATGTGAGCTATGTCCTTATGAAATCTCAATCCTAAAAGCGAGAGAAGCTAATGTTTTAATCATGGATTATTATCATGTCTTTTCTCCATCAATATCTGCAGCTTTCTTAAAAAAAACTGAAAAAACTTTAGACAACTCAATAATAATAGTAGACGAAGCTCATAATTTACCAATAAGAATGCGTGATTCATTATCTTCAAAACTTACATTAACAACAATAGAAAGAGCAATAAAAGAAGCTCAATACTATGAACAAACAATAATTTATCTAGAAGAAATTAGAGATTCTTTACTTAATTTATCTGAAAATTTAGAAGAGGAAAGATTAGTAAAAAAACAAGAGTTTAATTTTGATAATTACGAAGACATAGTAGAAAACTTAGAAAAAGTTGGAGAAGACATTAGAGAACAGAAACAATATTCTTACATTTCCACTGTAGCAACATTCTTACAATTATGGGAAGGACAAGATGAAGGATTCGCAAGAGTAATTTCAAAAAATAAAAAAGATGACAGAACTTTTATTTCATTATCATACAGATGTTTAGATCCTTCTTTACTATCAACAGATGTAATAGACACAGCCCATAATGTTATCTGTATGTCCGGAACTTTAACACCTTTAGAAATGTATTCTGATATCCTAGGCTTCAAACAACCTTTAATGAAATCTTATGAAAATCCATTTCCAAAAAAAAATCGTTTAGCACTAATAATCCCAAAAACATCTACAAAATTCACAAAAAGATCTATGGGGATGTACCAAGACATAGCAAGAGAATGTGCTGGAATCGTTAATACAATCCCAGGAAACACAATAGTATTCTTTCCTTCTTATGTTCTAAGGGACTCAATAGATGTATTCTTCAAAAACCTATGTAAAAAAACCACTTACTACGAACAAAAAGGAATCTCAAAGCAAGAAAAAGATATTTTATTAGAAAACTTCAAAAAAGATAAGAATCAAGGTGCAGTTTTAATGGCTGTTTCTGGAGGTAACTTTTCAGAAGGTATTGATTTGCCTGGAGATCTACTAAAAGCTGTTGTAGTTGTCGGCCTACCTTTATCAAGACCAGATTTAGAAACTACAGAATTAATCAATTATTATGATAACAAATATTCAAAAGGTTGGGATTACGGTTACACAATTCCTGCAATGCAAAAAACAATACAAGCAGCAGGCAGATGTATAAGATCAGAAACAGACAAAGGAGTTATTATTTTTCTAGATGAGAGATATTCTTGGGAAAACTATTACAAATGTTTCCCACCAGATTTCAATATCCACACAACAATGTTGCCATTAAAAAGAATTGGAGAATTTTTTAAAGAGAATTAATTAAAAGAACACTCTACCCTTCCAGTAAACTCTACTTTATCTTCCGAGTCACAAACAACAATTTCAATTGTTGCACATGAAGAATCCCTTCCCAGTTTAACTGAAGAAACTCTTAATTTTTTATCAAGACCTACAGTCTCAATACTTCCCTCTTTAGAAACAACAATCTTTTCATCAATATAATAATATTCACTTAATACTTCCTCTTTAGAAAGACCCCTTACAAATCCAAGCATATAAGGTTCATAATCCATAAATCACGCTTTCTCCTCATCATACAAATTCTCTTCAGGATTATCTTCTTCTTTTTTCTTCTTACCTGGTTTTTTCTTTGATTTTTTCTTAGTTTCCTTTTTATCTTCTTTCTTAGCTTCCTTCTTAGGAGCTTTTGGAGCAGGCTTCTCTTTTGATGAAGGTTTTTCCAAAAGCTTCTCTTCATCACTAAATAATTGTTTATAATGATCTTCAGTGAATTCATTATATCCATTCTCAATTAAAAATCTACAAGCTTTATCACATCTCTGCAACAACCTTCTAGGATTTTTTCCAGCTAAGTTGAATAATTTCTTAACAATATCGTCATTCAATAAATTCAAATCGCCAATCCTATTTCTAACTATACTTATAGCCTCTTCATCACTCAATTCTTTAACTTTTAAGACTCCATCTCCAATTCTTTCCTTAATACTCTCATGCAAATTAATAGATGCATAATCAGTACCAGCAAAAACAATGGATTTGATATTTCCACTATCAAAGAAATATTTTATCCTCTCAGTATTTTCTGAAGTTAATTCTTGAGCTTCATCTAATAATAAAATCATATTTTTAGGATGTATTTTAAACATCTTACCCCAAAAACCATATTTATCGATCAATAATTTCTCAATATTCAAATGACTATCTATCCTATTACAACTAAAAAATATTACTTGTCCTTTCCCTTTAAATTTATGAATCAAATGCTTCATCAATGTTGATTTTCCAGAACCTAAAGGACCTTCTATAAAGCTAATAGTTCCAGAAGGAACTTTATATGTTAAATCATCTAATAATTCTTCCTGTCCAATTATTCTAAAATCAAAAGGTGCTGGTTTTATACTAAATGGATTATTATAAAAGCCAATTTTTCTATACCACAAATCACCGTTTTCTTCAACCATTTTAAAATCCTCCCTCTAAATCTCTAGCTTTTTCTCTCAATTCACTAGCTTTATCATATAGTTCTTCAGCAGTCTCATCATCTCCATCCCAATGGAATTCCTGACCCTCTCTATGTAAGTCCATAGCTTTTGAGTAAAACTTATCAGGATCTTTTGGACTTCTAAAAACAAATATCAAAATAACTATAACAACCAATACAACAGCACCTATTACCCATCTACTATAGGAGTTCAATCTATTTGTTAGGTCATTAGAAAAATCTATCTGAGTCTCAACTTCCTCTTCTATTACTATTTCCTCTCCCTCTTCTATTACTATTTCATCTTCTACAACTTCTTCCTCAATATTTAAACTCTCAAGCTTAAAGCTAGCAAGTTTATCTATAATATTATTTAAACTTATTTTAACATCATCTTCTCCATCTTTATCTAAATCAATTCTCTGTTCTTGACCAATATCTAAAACTAAAACCTTATTTATAGGTTCTAAAGAAGCTTGTATTCTAGTACTACCAACTACATCCAAAGTCATTTTAATCTCTTCACTACCATCTACAGTCAAAATTAAAACTTTCCCTTCTAATCCAGATACAATTCCAGAATCTTGTTTGGATAAATCAAAATCAATAGCGCTAACACTAAAAACTAAAATCAATAATGCAAATATGATACCGAATGTTCTCATTTTATTTCCCCCTTATATTAATAATCTTTTTCAACAAGAATAACAAATTAGTCGCAATATATAAACATTATTATACTACACTACATAAAAATTACAAAAGGGATTTAGAACATTCTAGTAGTAAATTAATCTCTTATGTAAGGTAAAACTTCTACAGTTTTTTCCAACATTCTCGCTTCATGATCAAACCCTTCGGAATCAAAAGCTAACTGATGTTGAATAAGTTCAAGAGGCATTAATAATCTCATCAAACCTACTCCATATTCTGCTAATAACTCAGCTGCTTTTCCATAGTCTTTAGATTCTATATGTTCTCTATAGGGTTCTAATTGTCTTTCTGGCATCCTAAAACTTAAAAATTCACCCTTTAAAACTCTTTCCCTTAGTTTTAAACCACTCAAATGTCTCTTTTATTCCTTCTTCAAAACTATGTTTTACTTCCCAATTCAATTCTTTTTTAGCTAATGTTGTATCTAACACACAATCTTTCACTTCACCTTTAACAGCTTCAATATGTTCAGCGTCTTTCTCAAATCCAGAAATATCTTTTAAAATCTTAAAAAGTTCATTAACACTCTTCTGTTCTCCATTAGCCAAATGAAATAATTTATGCTCAGGTTTTTTATCAATACTTTCAACAACAAACTCAGCTAAATCCTTAACATATATGTAGTCCCTAGTATTATCTCCACTACCAAAGATTTTAGGGCTATCTCCTTCTAATATACTAGTAATAAACATAGCCATAACCCTTTTACATTTAGGATCATCTCTCGGACCATAAACATTCCCAAAACAAAAAGCAATATAATCTAAATTATAAAGATCATAATACATCTTAAAATAATGTTCCCCACTATGTTTACTAATCCCATAAGGAGAACTTGGATTCAATGGATGATTTTCATCTACAGGTAAATACTCGGGCTCTCCAACTCTAGCTCCTCCAGTTGAAATGTAAATCACTTTCCTAACTTTAAATTTTCTACAAGCTTCTAAAACATTAATAGTTCCTAAAACATTAGTCTTAGCATCAAAAACAGGATCTTCAAAAGAATCTCTTAACTTAACTTGAGCAGCTGCATGAATTACTATTTCAAACTTTTCCTTATCAAAAACTTCATCTAAATTATCATTAATATCTACTTTTACTAACTTAGCTTTTTCATTAATATTTTCTTCTTTTCCAGAATATAAATTGTCAATTACAACAACTTCATTATTTTTTTTAATTAAAGAATCTACAATATGACTTCCTATAAATCCAGCTCCGCCTGTAACTAAAACTTTCATAAAGAAAATAGCTATAAAACTCTTTTTAACGTTTATTATTGTAAAGAATCTAATTAAATTAAACTTTCCAGACCATTATGAATCAAATGTCCAACTGCAGATCCAGCTATACCATAAAGAATTCCTAAATAAGGATTTCGATCATAACAATGACCTAAAAATCCCACACCAACTCCAGTAGCTAAAGAAGCCATTGCCTGATATTCATCCAAAGGAAACCCATTTACTAGCTCTTCACCAATCCTAGTGTCAGCAAGAGCATTTGAAAAAGTCGCATCTAACCAAAAAGCAGACAAAGCAGACATAGCCGAAGAAACCCCCGCATATGCTATATTTTCTCCTTTCTGATGTCTCTTTAGATAGTCCTTTCTAGCTTTCTGAGCTTTTTTCATAGCTTCTTTCTTTTTTCTATCCGCTTCACTCTGTTCAAATCTACTAACCATTTTAATACCACTTAGAAGTGACAAATACTATTTATAAGCTTTTCTATCCAGAATTCTTCTTATTTTGCTGAAATGTACTTGCTAAATCAATAATATATTTACCCTTCTCCATCCTGAATATTACAGGCTTTCCTTTCATTAAACTAACAACATCAACCTCAAATTTCCCAGGTTTTATAGCTTTAACACTCTCCAAATCTAATATAACAGGATTATCATCATCTAATTTCCCTCCAACAATGTCAAAAACATCTTGCTGTATCTGTTCTTTATCTTTTTTAGATAATTTCACAACTTCCTCTTTAACATCTTTCAAATTTTTCCTAGAATAAAAAAAGAATCTCCCACCACAACTACAACCTTTTAACAACTCATTACTTCCATCAGGATAAGTTTTACTACATTTTACACATTGATGCATTTATTTTCTCCCTCTTCTATTAGAGGTATACAATTGTAATTTATTTGGATCTTTTTTAATTTCCTTAATAATATTTGCTGGACCCATAACAGTCATACCCCTTTTATTTCCAAAAAACATCTTAAAAATACTATCTCTTAAAACACTAGCAAAATCTTTTTTTATCTGTGGTTCTAAACTAGCAATCTCAATTCCTTTAAATTTTCTATCAATTTCTTCCATAGTTTTTTCAATTAACTCAGCTTCCTCTTTACTACTCAATCTTCCTTCCATAAGCACGATTTTATCTTGTTTTATTATTTTAAGTAATTTACCAACTTTTCTCTCACTATCTAAATTAATTAATTCATCTGATGGAACATATTGTAATGTTAACATTTTACTTCATCAATCCTGTTAATTCTTCATAAAATCCCTCAACATTATCCCCATATTCAGCACTTACACCAATAACTGGATACTGAGGAAAAGCAGCTTCAATTTTTTTAATATCTGATTTCTTTAAATCTACTTTATTAGCAGCAATCAAAACAGGAATATCTCTAGCAGCTAAATTTCCAATAATAGTAATATTAACTTGAGAATAAGGATCTATAGTAGAATCCAATACAATAATAACTGCATCCATATCATCTAACCATTTTATACTTTCAATAATTCCTTTAGTAGCTTCTTTAGCTCTTTCTTGCGCTTCTTTTTTCTTCATACCTTTTTTTATAAAATCTTCATAATCTATTTTAGTTGCAATTCCAGGAGTATCAGCCAAATTAAAAGTTAATTTTTTCTTACCGCTTTCAACAGTTACTTTTTCTTTCTCTTGAACATGCCTAGTCTCATGGGGAACTTTACTAACAGCTCCCATTTCTTCTCCTAACCAATCTTGACAAATTCTATTAGCTAAAGAAGTTTTACCAGCATTCGGAGGACCATAAAGTCCTAATTTTAATTTTTTCTTACCGCCAAAAAGGTCAAAAGCAAATAATTTAGCAAAAAAATTTTTTAAATCATCAAACATACCTAAAAAAAACTAGAAATTCTTAATAAACATTTCTATTTTCTAAACATCTATTTGGATAGGACAAGAACTACTAGGTTCTAAATAAGCTATTGGATTTGGTTTAATTCCATTAACACCTCTAGGGAACACTCCCATATCTTGATCCTCATGAGAATAAACTTCAGAAGCTAAAACATCACTTCCCAAAAGGGGTTTACAATTTTCATCTTTACAAGTTTGAATCAAAGAATTAAGAAAAACATTTATACTTTTTTCAGGAACAAAAGCTACATTTTCAGGATCTTGAAATCCAGGATCAAAATTTCCATAATCCGTAAGACCTACAGTATTTTTACCTGCAGAAGTTATAGCAAGAGGCGTACTACTTAATTTATCGTCTCCACTTAATAAACAATCATTTAATTTATCTATAAAATTATAACTAAAACACGCAGAGATTATCAAAGTAACTTCCTCTATATTTCCTCTTGATTTAAGTACCTCACAAAGTTCAGAAGTTCTAATTTTCTTAGACCCTGTAGAAACAACATATTCATTTGTAGTTGAACTTCCAGATCCTATAGAAACAACATATTCCCCTTCACTCAAATCTCCATGCCCTGCAAACCAAAATACAGTTTGACTACCTGAACTTTCCTCTAATAATTCTAATGCCTTAGGTAAATGGTCATCTCCAATTAAATTATCCTCATTCTCCATCAATAATTCTTCTGGATTATTTACAAGAGATTTAGAAAAATTAACAATTTCAAAATAATTAAATCTATAAGTCATCCAAGTACGTAATGTACCTTTAAGTTTAACCTCTCTTAGTTCAGAATTAGTCAAAACTATTAACTTTGTATCATCCCCTATAATTACTTCATCTCTAAAATCTACTTGCTCCTCTAATATAAAATCTACAGATTCTTCAACTGTTTTCTCAGGATTTTCTAAGTTATACCTATAAGCAGATAAGGCAGTAGAATAGACATTCTCAATACCAAAGTCATTATTTTCCCAATTAATAATAGAAAAAGCCTCGAAAAATATTTCAGATAAAAAAGGTAAATCTCTTTTGTCATCAAATGACAAAGATTGCTCCACTCCACCAAAATAAACTTTATCTAATCTATCAATTTTTTCTAAAAGCTCTTCATTTATAATGGGAGGATTATCAACCAGATCAACATCTAATCCACCATGATATATTTGTTCTGCAGATATAGCAAGCAACGGCCCAACATAGATTAAATTACCATCATTAGCAACTTCTTCCAATTTTAAAATTAGATGAGCATTTTTCCGAAAGATTTCATCATAAAATCCAAAAAATTCATTTATTCTAATTTCTATTAACTTTGCTAAAATTCTCTTTTCTCTTTGAGTATAATCTTCATTTCCTAATCTTTCCACTAATAAATTTGTCATCAAATTATATTCTGCCTCAGAAAGTTTTTCCAAATTAGTAGTCAAACTTCTTTCAAGAAGTTTATTTGGAGAAGAAATATAA
>CEPX01198166.1_pt1 | contig 11359 bp, 12 predicted proteins | sample 361361 | NCBI WGS metagenome assembly CEPX01 (sample SAMEA2619974, study PRJEB7988) | marine metagenome | biome: marine biome (ENVO:00000447); feature: mesopelagic zone (ENVO:00000213) & marine oxygen minimum zone (ENVO:01000065); material: "saline water (ENVO:00002010), including plankton...
ATTTTTTCTTGCCTTAGTCGTATTGCCGGACTCTATGCCACCATTAACATTAGACTGTTCCTCTTGACTCCAGATGCTTAGAGCATGTTCTCTTCCTTCTTTCCTTAACTTAGTTTTAGCCTTTGTCTTATAATAAGTAAGGTCATCAAAAGCATTAATGGCTGAATCGCTTGGCTGTGCATCAGGATGATTCCATGTAGTTATATTAGCCACACCACCTACTGAATGAACAATAATATCTCTTGCTTCCAACGCCTCTAAGTAAGTTGGTGTGCTACTTATTCCCATAGCTATTAACTTATTTGTATCTATTCCCATTGATTTCTCCTTTAGGCAATCTTATGTATAATCATGTAACAATTAGCTGCACCAGTCCATAATGTTTGATTGGTGCCTTGATTGTGGTAAATGTCCCAATCTAATGTATCATCTGCCGCTAACTCCACTACAGTAGAGAAATTAGGTGGCGCTGCAGGCAATGCAGAATAATCCATATCTACTGACCAAGATGCGTAGGTAGAATCATTTTTCATCAAATAGAAAATATTTACACCTGCAAATGTAGCATTTGTACCTCCAGCACAAATTACTAAATACTTACCAGCAACTTTAGCTGTAAAGACATTAGTGCTTGTATTATACTCACTCAAGGTATCATATAATACAGCCCCCATAACAACCTGTGTTTGAGTTGTAGTAACCACACCAGTCTGTTCCGAAGAGGAATAAGCATAAACAGCACTCTGATTTGGCATTGTGATAGCTCCTTTAGCAGAAGCATGGTTACCTTCAATCTGTAATTGCTCAACATTGTTAGTTTTAAGAGCAAAATCATAAGCGTCTGTTTGGCCAAGCGTTCTTGCTGCTCCACCAGATTCACCACCGTCTGAGAAGTCTGGAGCTGGAACTAAATCCAATATCCCTTGAACGGTATCTCTGTTTAAATTTCCGCTATCACTCGCATCACTAAATAAGATACTATCCCCGGCAACAATCACGTCCTCAGTTTGCCCGGTTATCATTTCAGACTTAATCTCTGAGGAGCCGATATTCGTTATAGTGTTCCCGGTGCCATCAGCATCAATCGTCTTATTGGTTAAAGTATCAGTGGTCGCCTTGCCAACTAATGTGTCAGTGGCATCCGGAAAGGTTATCACCCTATTAGAAGTCTGAGAGCTGGTTAAAGTGGTTGATGTGGACGTGGTGCCAGCAGCGTCAAATAATATCTGTAAAGTGGCATCAGCAGCGTCCTGCACGGCAAACGCATCGTCCTGTGCGTTAATCGTCACTCCGTCCGCCACTGTCGTGCCAGTGCTTAAAGTCTTATTTGTCAGTGTGTCAGTAGTGGCCTTACCAACCAGAGTGTCCGTAGCGTCCGGTAAGGTTATAACCCTGCTTGATGTCTGAGAGGATGTGAGAGTGGTGGTGGTAGAAGCCGTCCCCGCAGCATTAAATAATATCTGTATCGTTGCATCTGTGGCATCATCGATTGTAAACGCATCGTCCTGTGCATTGATAGTAACGCCATCCCCAATAGTTGTGCCTGTGCTTAAAGTCTTATTAGTTAAAGTCTGAGTGGAAGAAATATCCGCCACGTTAATCTCTGCCCCTTCAGCCCCTATTGCAAACTTAGAGGCAGAGGCATCTTTGTAAATAATAGATCCGTTCGTTGAAGTCCTGTCAACAGTGATACCAGCCCCTTCAGAAGCCGCATCGTTGCTGCCCTTATTCACCGTGATATTCGCATCGTCCACATCAAGGGTGGTAGAATTAATCGTGGTGGTGGTGCCATCAACCTGAAGATCCCCAAGCACCTGTACCACACCGGATCCCTTGCCAGTCAACTTTAAATTAATATTGGCATCGTCCCCGGTTGCCGCAATCTGAGGATGATTAGAAGTGGCAGCGTTAGTCACCTCAATCTCATTAACAGCAGAGGCCGTCACGCTAAATAAAATAAGTTCGTTTCCGCTCGTATCGTCAAGAGCCTCCGTATCAGAAAACTCATGCTGCCCAGCGTCCGTATGCTGGAACTTTATAGCAGTTTCTAACGCAGCGTCATTAGTATAAAGCCGGGCTAATTCCGTATCCATTACATCACCATCGGCAACTGTGACGTTATTAACCCTATCAACTGAAGCAGCAGTAAAAGTTAGTATAGACATATTCTCTCCTTATTATCTTAAAGAACTTTTCTTGGTAGTAACTTCATAATCAAGATGTAAATTAGTTAAATGCGTATCATCACCTGATACGGTATCTTGCAATAAAATAGACAGCCTCTTTCCCACAACTCCACCTAAATCAAATACGGCCTCAGAGAGAGTTGATTCCTGCCACACAAACGATCCCCAGACAGCATCCGAATCACCCCACTTGATACCTAAATTAATCAAGGTCTCTGTAATGGGCGTTTGTGCCACGCCATCCACCGCCCATGTGATTTTTAATGTTGATCCTGCTGACAGGGCAATTCCCGTCACCCAGAGTCTTTTAAATTTCTTTGTCACCCTGCCATCCCCGACATCTATCAGAGGAATTTTCTGCATATAATCAAACTGACTGCTATTATCAGTTTTAGTATCTTGATTAATGTCCCACACAAATCCGTTATGATCCCCCACTCTTTGCCGATAATCACCATCCGCCACCTTCACCAACACTGATGATGAGCCTTTGCACGCTGAGTCTCCGTTATCGTTACGATACGGGGAACCCCATGCCGCAATAGCTGGCCTGTCAACATAATAAGGGATATAAATATCAGGGCAAGTTTCCCCCACTCTCACAAACCACCAGTTAATCGCCCTTTCAACCGGATCCCATTCTCCATGAAATTCCTGAATCTGTGTTATGTCCACAGTCTCCCTCAACCACTTATCAACAAACGCAGGCCTTAATATACTCTGCTTCTTATAGTCCTGAGAGAAATTCACCGTGCTAATAGAATATATCTGCATATCGTCAGTCATAACGTAAAGATCGTTGTCAGTCTCCACTATCACACGCCAATGTGCCGCACCTCCAGTATAAGGAGCCTGCTTCCAACCCCAATTTGCCGTGCTGGAATCCGAATCATCAAGCTGGTAGGTATGCCGATTAGAAAACGTGAGAAAAGTGTCTCCAAACTCCCATATAGCCGTGAGCCTCACTCCGTCCTTAGTCTCAAGTTTCGTAAGGCTATTGCCATCAAATATAAGCCCCCCGGTGGCAAGAGCGTCCCCATTGTTTAAAGCAGAGGCAAATATCTCATTGCGATCATTTAATATCCAAAGCCTCTGAGAGAGCTTGCTACCATGAACCACCACCTGAATAGGCTTCTTTGTCGTCCAGTTAGACGGGGGATCTGCATGATCCACCATGAGACCAGAGCCCGTCCATTTCTGAAGCTGAGTCACGCCATCAGCCATAAACAACTCATCATTCATAGTCGCAAAGCTGAAATAATTACTGGTCGAATAAGTTGTGCCAGACTTATTGATTTTCGTAGCATCAAAATCCTGAAACACATTTCCATTTTTTGTCGCAGTTATAAAGTTCTGAGTGCCATCAAGTTGAATAAAGTCATACATCCCCATGATCTGAGCGTTGCTGTCAAGGGTTGTGGCATTAACTAAAGTATGGCCTCCACGCTTTCTTTTACCACCCTGATGCAAGGTGATATTTAAAGAACCGTTAATAAGGTTCCAAGGCTCAATCCTGTCAACCAGAGGGTCATGCGTGAAACCACCCTTATTAAGATTTATCTCTAATGTTTCGCCCTTATATCCCATTATCTAAGCACCGTGATGTCAGGAGAAGATTGCTTGATTGCAGATTGCACTAACGCCAGATCAAATAAAACTTCCGGCACTGCTGTGGCTGATAAGCTCCTTATTAATTCCTTGCTGGTTTTTGCCATTTCCTGAATGATTGCCTGTGGAGTCACATCCTCCTCAGTTGCCATAATCATGGCTAAATTGAACTTTATTGCCACTTTGTAATCTTCCGGGAAGGAAACAGTGGTGGACAACGCAGAAAGCTCCGTGAGAGGCTTGTACGAGTCCAGAATGAACGAATAGGCTGCATCTGGCTTCTGGTTAAATATAATCTTCCCTAACGTATATGAAGGGATATAAACAAGCTGAGTGGGTCTGCCGGAAGAAGTCTTGTCATGCACCCGGTTATCTTCTTTTTTCGTATAACAGTTCAGAGGAAAATCCACATTATTGGAATCCCGCAAAAATGCTGATCTTATCTGATAAGGCCGAGTGGTATTGAAATCCCCGGAGCTGCCTATGGTATATTCCCGGGTTCCTGCCGTTAGAGTTAAAGTCTCCGTTGTGATAGAAAGTAAAAGAAGGCTTTCAGCACTCCAATGGCTCAACATATCGTTCAGAGCTTCTAACCCGTTATTCCTCTGAGCCGTTGACGGCTTGGTTATCCCGATTTTCCTTAAAGCTGCATCTATGTGGGTCTGTGCTGTTTCTAATGCCATTGATATCTCCTATTGAGTGCTAACTAAAGTCTCTGCCACTATTCCTCCATTTAAATGCTTTCTTTCTCTTTTTCTTGGGCTTGGCCTTTAGAGTCTCTTTTTGCACATCTGGCAGCGCCCCTATCGGTTCTTCCCCTTTTCTATGCCAGCCGTTATTTAAAGCGTCAACCACGTCCTCTGGCTTAAATTTGTATTGCTCGCCATCTTTGTAAAGCCATTGTTTATCCAATGGAGATGTCATAATTCCTCCCTAATCAGGTTTTTTGGTATCTTTAGGAATTGATACCTTGCTTGATACTGACTTCATCTTACCGCTTCCTTTTTTTCCTCCACTCACGCATCCTGTCTGAGTTGTCTTTGCCTGATTCACTCCTTGCTTTGCCATTATATCTGCCCTCCCTTTCCGTGTACCACTTTTGATGATTGTAAATGTTCATGGAAATTGCCAGCCCAGCCTTTCACTCCGTAATGAACGAAATGCACGTTAGGCTCAAGCATCACCTTTCCACCCGCCTGCCTTAATTTGTTCTGAAAATAAACATCCTCTCCCATTCTTCCTTTCTCAACAGTATCACACGCAAAATATTCGTAATGATCTATTGAGTCCTGATCTCCCTGAATACTCTTGTATTTTTTGATCGCTGGCTGCACGCTTTTAAACGCCTTTTTGGAGTACATAATAAACCCTCCGGGGATAGCAATGCAGTCTAACAGCCTTGTGCCATTCTGCTGATATCCTACCGGGAAACCTTCTTTATCGTGCATCAATATTACTCCATAAGACTGCCAGTTATTTTTATTCGGAAACGCTCCTCCCACACAATCAAAGCCCAGCTTGGCTGCCTTGACGATTCTCATAAATCCCATCACATCCCAGCCCAAATCAGAATCCACCATGAACAAATGAGTAAAGTCACTTTCCATAAACCTGTGAGCAATGGTGTTCTTCGCACGATCAACATAAGAGTCCCCGGACAGCTCATAATAATCGTACTCCATTTGCAGCTCGTTCAGCCCTTTAACTGTATTCATCAGGCTGATAATGTAAGGACTGTAACCCTTTACTTCATAAAACGGTGTTGCGATTGCTATTTTCATAGATATCCTCCACGCTTTTAAAAAGTGAATAAGCATCATTGGTTTTATCTTCCGAATACCTGTACGGGATCCCCAAGTCTTTAGGGAACGAGTCAGGTAGTTTCTCGTCCATTTCCGTTGCCCATCCAAAATCAATGAGCTTGATGGTTTTATCTTTCACTAACAAATCAGAAGGCTTAATATCGTTATGAGAGCAGTTATTCTGCCTCAGCCTTTGTAGTATCAACTGGCATTGCCCTCTCCAGTCTTTAGGAAGGTTCTTTTTTGTTAAGGGCTCTCCCTCGTAAGACATCAGGATCGTAGCCTCTGTGTTATGGATAATATTCGGAAAACGATCACAACCTTTTACTCTCAATAGCCATTTCACTTCATTGGCATGGGTATCAAAATCGTATTCTCTGATTTTTGTTTTTCCCACTACTTTGTTTTTCCTGTTAATAAATATCTGACTCGTTGCTCCATGACCTTCCACTCCCAGATGGGTGTATCCCAGATAAATCCCCCTTGTCTGGGTAAGGTCTCCCACATACTCAACTTTCCCAAAATTAGCCAGCATTGCCTCATCAAAATTTTCTTTGGAATATTCCGCTTTCTTCACTTCGGGGTTGTAGCCTGTATGCTTAAAAGACACAACTGCCGGGTCGTCAGGAGCGATCCATTCAGTGAGAAGCACGTTATTGGTAAGACTTCTTAGGTAAGATATGACTTTATCGAGACTGCCAAAAAGCTCTGTGCAACTATACATCCAATGGATCATAGCCAGAGCTATCACCATTTCTGCTTTATACTCCCTTTCAGTTATCCTGTTATTATGGACTTCAATGTTTTTGGCCTTAATAGCTTTTACCACTTCTTGAAAGCCATCAGCATAAACCTTGTCCATTTCAACAGAAGTTATCGTCCTTGCGCCACTACACCGGGCAAGAAGGGAGTAGAGCCCGCCTCCAGAGCCTATGTCAAGGACTGACATCCCATTACACTTATTGATGTAAGGGACAACCATCTTAAACTTTTCAGTGTTCCCGGGATCAAGGATATCCACCCTATCATCAAAAATATCATAATTATGATACCCTCTTACCCGTAAAACATTCTGCTCTTTAGACAACTTATAAGGCTCAGCAAACTTATTCGGTTCCGAATAAATCATATCTTTAAAAAGGGGGATTGATCCCCCTCTCCAGTTTATGAGCCTTTTATAAGTCCAAGTGTGACCAGATCGGTTCTTATCTTGTTCACCAGCGTCACAATGGCATTAGCTTGAGCAGATCCGTAGCCAAAATTCCCTGCCGTTGAAACAGCAGCAGTGGTGGCAACCGCAGCCTGATCCCCGCTACTCTGCTGCGTTACCGCAGTCACCCCGTAAAAACTGATTTTCTCTGATGTGGCAACTCCAAATGAAGTGCCATCATCGTTATTTTTTCCAACAATCTCTATTGCCATGTTAAGTTCCTCCAAAGCTAAATATTAAAGATAAAGAGGGGAGAGATAAACCAGAGCCATTACTTTTAAGTCCTCTGTAAGACTTATTGCTAAGTTCCGCCTCTCCCCTTTGGGCTTAGCCGATTAAACGACAAGCCAGTTCCGGCCTGATAGTTTTCTGCCCGAAATAGACATCCATCCTTGTTGGGAATTTATCGTTAGTGATATCGTACTGCCTTACAATTCTCATGGAAATGCCGTCCATAACTTCCCTTGCAGCAAAATCCACCCCAGAAGGCATTTCAAGGTCAGCAAATGCAATCGCAAAAGCATCCTTATGATAGCCCATGTTAATTGGGTTGGAAGAAGAGGACACGCCAACAAATGTAATTGCAGCATTGTTAGCGGGAAGAGCTGTAATGGTCTGCCCTGTGCCAGAAGTGGTAAATGAAGGACTAACCGCAATACCTGTTAAGTCGTTACCAGAGCCCGTACCATCTGCTGTTACAACAAACTGGGCAAGGTTCCCGGTATCCTGTTTGGTTTCAGGATTCACACTATTAACATTGGCAATAGTAAAAACATCACCCTGTTTAACAGTAGGAGCGGAAACCGACCAATCATCAGTATCAATGGTAGCGTCCCCGGAAGCAACGGTATCATTTACAAGGGCTGTGTTATCCCCAAAAGCCCCTGCAGTATGAATTGGCACGTTCTGAGACATGCTCCAGTCGAAACCTAAAGCCGTTCCCATCTGACCCCTTCTATACTGCTCTGCAATAGAAGAGCTCTGCTGAAATAACCCCTTCAAGGCATCAACTAAAGTTGCCTGAGCAATAGGATTAACAGTCAAATATCTCTGCTCGTCCCGGGGAGCTGCAAAATCGTCCATTCTGGAACCACATTGCAATACTGCCAAAGCGGTTGCAGGTGTGGTAGCAGCCGTTCCCACCTGATTATAGATATCCTTATACATTGCCCATGCAAGAACATCTATTTCTGAAGCCAGCCGAGACATAGCTGGTTTTAAAATGCGATCTGAGAAATCGTCCAGATCCAGAGTGAGCTCCGCAGACGTGAAGTTCACATCTATACCTCGCTGCGTTCCGACAGTCAGGGTTTCACTTGCTTCCGCCACGTCCTGAGTATCAATGGTAGACCCGGATCGAACCGTAAACTGATTCGGTTTCCTGATCTTAAGTGAGCTGCCAATCTTGGCTCCCTGTACGGCAAAAGAACTATCATATTGACGATTGATAGTCTTTACAAAAACTAAGTTGTTATGCAGTATTCTCAGAGCTTCCCGAGTTACCGCAGTTGGTGTTAAAATGGTATTAGCCACAATTTATTCCTTTCTTAATAGGACAGTGGCTTCCCCTTCGCTTTTAAATCAGCATTGCGTTTAGCAAGCCAATCGTCAGCTGAAGCGTTATCCAAGTCCGATAGTTTTTTATTCACCCCAGCCCCGCTTGCTCCAACAGGAGTTATAGGATCCGGTGCGGTACTAATTTTTTTAGTTTTACTTTCCGCCACAATTCTGTTTTCAAGAGCAACCAGCTCTCTTGACGACTGCACATTAGCCATCTGAGAAAGCTGCTGTGCATAACCCGGATTTTTAGCGATAAAATACGCAATATCAGCCCCGTTTTCTGATGAAAATATATATTCCTTTGAAAAATCATTAAATGGAACCACTTTTGAGTTTATCGTTTCCTTAAAATCTCCGGGTCTGTCTTTAGCAAGTTCATCAACATGAGAGTTAAACGCCTCTAATACCTCTGTATGCACCTGATAGACTCTACTGTCAGCTTCTTTAGTTTGTTGATCTTTGATTTTTTTGTCAACTTTGACATCAAGAAGTTTATCTTCGTATGTATCAAGAGCAGCCTGATAGTCATCATAAACTTCAAAATCATCTTCATGTGGTTTCTTCCCTAAATCAACTTCCTGCGCTTCATTGAGCCTTTGTTTGAGTTTGGCGTTTTTCTGTTTTTCCTCATTTAATCTGTCAAGGAGCTTAACCACTCTTCTTGAAGGTTTCGATTTCTTCTTTGTCTCCTCCGGTACAGAGGGCTTTTGTGTTTCCTTAACCTTCTCGCCAGCAATTTCCTCTCCCTGTTCCTTAATTTGCGTTTCGTCTAATGGAACTTGCTCTGGTTTTTCTTCTGGAGCTGGAGCCTCTCCGCCAAACACTTCATCCAAGACAAGCTGTTCATTCTCTCCCATATCATTCTCCTTAATGTCTCACCCTATTGGAGCTGGGCAGGTGGCACTCCTCCGGGTGGTGTGTTAGAGTTTCCGGGTTGCTGCCCTCGCAGCTCCGGTGGTACCATTGCCTCAAGCTGCTTGGCTAACTTCTCCCCATCCTTGATATCCATATTCCTTACTGCTATGGGGGCTATGAGAATTGCCGCTTGAGGATTAAACTGCATAAGTTCTGTGAGTCTTTGCAATGTTTCTTCTTTTTCAGTTGTGTAAAGGCCTATATCAGCCTGCACGTCATACTTACCAACATTCAAATCATTTACAATAATCGGGTTTTGGTTCCCGTCAATTCCTATAACTTTGTTAATTTCAACTATTGCCTCATTATTGTCCTCTCCCCGGATTCTCACTACCCTGTGAGTATCATAAATCTTAGGGATAAGATCTATGAGTTGCTTGGAACAAAACACCATTGACCGCCTCATATTATCCGGGAAAATAAAGGATCCACGCTCTGATACCTCTATCCGGGCTTTAATTGCCTTGCCGCTTCTTTCATTGGAAGGAGCGCCCTTTGAGGCCTCAAACTTCCCGATAGTATCATCAATATCAAATTGAGATACCTGAGCTTCGTTCATCACCCCATTTGGAACTTGCGTTTGTGGCTCTCGAGCGGGCTTCGCAAGGCCGGGCACGTTGTTATATAAAAGGTATGCATAGTTCTTCCGGTTGGCTTCTTCCCACTGTTTCGTATGATTCTGGATTTGTTCTGCAGTGACGATAAAAGGAGCTTTTGGGGCTAACGCAACCAGCTCTGTGGCTAAAGATCTCCAATAGTTATACATCCGTTGAGGATCCTTGCCGTCCCGGATCATCGATTGCAAATATCGCTTTCCGTTCACAAATACCTCGTCCCCATAAACCGGGATAATTGGGATATACTTTCCTGCCCACTCTTCTTCACCCTCAAGGATGTCTGAACCGCTCATTTTAAGCCACTTCACCTTATGGGTTTTCACCTTCCGTTTTTTTGCAATAACTATTTTTTGTTTCCTGAGAGCGTCCTCCACTCCTTCTTTTAGCTCAATCACTGAGCCGTCATCTAACTGAGCAAGCTCAATCGTGGTTGGAACTTTTCTGAAATACTCCACGATTCTCACTGAATCCTTCATAAACCAGCCCTCATGCACCGTGCCCACTGGGCTATGGCTTGGGGAAGGAGCTGTGACGGGTTTTCCGGGATATAATTCCTCAAACTTCGATCTGGAGATCACTTCCTCGATAAAGGCATACTCGCCATCGGATGCGTCAAACTCTCTATGGTTAGGGTCAAGGTGAACTTGGAAGGGGTTAGAAATCCGCTTTAAGAAGATTTCCTGATTAAAACTATCATCGGCAAACTCAGTCACTATCCTGAAGTACCCGAATCCTCCGGATAAAGCATATTTATAAGCAGTGTCATATACCACATCTGCAGTCGATTGATACTCAATATTTCTTATAATACCATTATAGACCTCTGCCGTCTTAGGGTCTGCCATCAGATCAACGCCTGTCACCTTTGGCTTAAACCTGTTTTGCCTGTTTCTCCCTATTTCCTGATTAATAAACTTCTTGAGCTTATTCACCACGATCATAGGTCGATTGCCACGCTCTTGCCTTACCCGCTTATCCCACTGACCGTCACCCACATTGAACACAAAGTTCAAATCCTCGAGCGCAGTTTCCCTGATTTCCCTCTCCCCATCCTCAGACTCCTGAAACCGCTTTAAAGCCTCTTCTATGATCTGATTTTCTGTGGACTGGGAAGGATTAGCCGTGCTTGCATCGTTCTCGCTCATGCTCCCTCCTATAATTTCTTTCTTGGTTTAGAAGGGTTTCGAGGTAAGCCATCAGCAGTTTTTCTACCTCTAATCGTAATAACATCCTTCTCTTTCTTTCTTGAAAGTATGTCTTTTAATGGGAGCAAGCTATTGGTACGAACCTGCAACCTACTTACAGGCTTTTTCTTGCTTCCGCTTATACTATCTTTCGTTACTTTTACCTTACCAGCCATATTTCCCTCCTATAATTTCTTTCTTGGATTAGAAGGGTTTCGAGGTAAACCATCTTTCCTTTTCTCCACCTTTTTACTTAAATATTTTAATGCTTCTTTTG
>CEPX01196750.1_pt1 | contig 11348 bp, 7 predicted proteins | sample 361361 | NCBI WGS metagenome assembly CEPX01 (sample SAMEA2619974, study PRJEB7988) | marine metagenome | biome: marine biome (ENVO:00000447); feature: mesopelagic zone (ENVO:00000213) & marine oxygen minimum zone (ENVO:01000065); material: "saline water (ENVO:00002010), including plankton...
GCCACAAGGAATGAACGCTGAAGGCCAAAAACACCCTCGCCTTGCTCGATTTCTCCACGACCTGTTTCACAAGCAGAAAGAACGATAAGTTCAGTATTTTCGAAGTTGAGGTTCATAGCCTCATGAGCGGTTAAAATACCGTCTTGAATATTGTAATTCTTTGTGGCATTCACCAGCACATCTCCACCACCTTCAGCAAGAAGTCCAGCTCTTTCCAGCGGATTGTCGTCATCTTCAAACAAAATTCCTTGATCTTCTTCTTGTTGCTTTTGATCTTCAAAGAAACCATGAGTAGCAATGTGAATCAGGGTGTAGTTCTGTGCGTTTTTGATTTGATCTTCCGTAGCATTTGTTCCGAGGTAGTACTCAATCTTCCATCCTTTGTCTTTCAAAAGATCAGTAATAGTCTCTACCTCTTTTTCTGTTCCTGGTAACTGCGGTACAAATACTTGTCTGCCTCTATTGGCTTCTCTCACAGCAAGATTCTTACTTTGTTCATCCTGATAATACTGTGGATTACCCATCAACATAGCGCTGAGATTTGTAGGAGCTTCACTTTTCTGAGCTTTTCGTGCCTCACGAGATCTTAGTGCGGCTATTGTTTTGGTATTGTTAATCACTCGAACATTCATTTTATCAATCACATAGTCACCATCATCCATTAACAATGACTCTACGTTTATTTGATTATAAACTCCATCAGGAGATATGAAAACGACGTTTTTGTCTTTTACCTTCTCGTAGATTGGAGCCCAGAAAATGTCAAATGATTGATTGTCTGGTAATTTATACTTGGTGGCATTTCTATGATACAAAAAATGCTTTTTCTCCATATCCCTACCATTTGGAAGTAGAACCAGTTCTGGGTTTTTCTTCGTATCGCTGGTCACGATCAAAGCTGCATAACGAATGCTATCTTCATTGAATTTATTGTCAAATGATCTATACCTGATGATTTCAATAGCAGCTTCGTTTTCCTCAAGGGACTTTCTTATGTCATTCCAGCTGTAAAGCTTAAACTCATAAGAGTCTGCAAAATCCTCGGACATTTCACTAAGTTTCTTTTCAAGAACGGCAATCTGATCTTTTAACTTTGGTACATCCACTTCATTCTCAGCAAGTTGTTCCTGATTTTGAGCAATGGTCGTTGTAAGGAATTCTTTTTTCTGAACCCAGTCCTTAAATAATGCGACCAACTCCTGATCTCCACTATTCAGTATGCTATTACGAGTCTTGATTGAAGAACTTAATAATAGTCCTTTAGTTGCCAGGGCAAAGTCATACATGTTCTCCAGGTACTTTTCTTTTTCCTGACTATATGCTACCGCCACCGTATTGTAAAACTCAAAGTCACCCTTGATTTTATTCCAGAACTTTGCTTTCTCTTCCTCACTTAGTGTTGGGAAAAACTCCTTCGTATAGTTAAGGTAGGAGTCAGTAGTTTCACTTAGTAGTGATTCCACTTTACTCACTTCTCCATTGATCCAATATGCTCGAGCCAGTCTACTTTGTGTATTTAGATAGTCTGGGTGCTGATCATTGAATAGCGCTTTGAAGTACCGGGCAGCTTTTTCGTATTCCTTTCTAGCATCTCTGAATTGCCCTCTGTAGCTGTAGATATCACCTTTGATACGCGCAACTTCTCCTGAGCTTTTATTCAAGTTACTCAAAGCATCTCTCCAGATATCATCGGCCTGATTTAGTAGCGTAAGTGCTTCGTCATATTCTTTGCGTTGTACATGCACAAAAGCTACGTTCTTTAAAGCCTCAGCATACAATGGATGTGTTTGACCAAAGTTCTTCTCCGTAATATCCATAGCCAGCCTGTAATACTTGTCTACGACGTTTAGATCACTGCCAAGATTGTAGTGAATATTGCCAAGGTCATTATAGGTGTCTGCAAAAAGTATGTGACCTGGTCTTAGAAGTTTGTCTCTGGTTTTCAGTACATCTGTTGCATTGACCAATGCAGCCTTATAGTTACCGAGCTCCACATATAATTTAACCATGTAACTAAGGTTCTTAGCAAACAACAGGGTGGTGTCACCAAAGACCTCTTCTGAAACTTTAAGGCTCTTTCTGAAATTATCCTCGGCATTGGGGTAGTCACCTTTGATCAGGAACATTTCTCCTATTGCAGAATATGGTTTAATTAAACGTCGACTCTCCGCACCAAATGTTCTTTTGCGTTCTTTTATTACGTCTTCAAGAAGGTCTTCCGTCTTACTATATTCACCCATTTGAGTATATAAGAAGGCCAAATCTGTAATGGAGTTCAGTTTAAGCTCTTTGTTGGCAGTTGGGATCTTATCAAAAATGGATTCAGCCTTATTCAGCTGTCTTACAGCTTTACTATACAGTCCAATGGTGCCATAGAGATAGGCCGCATTGTTCAATGCTTTTACATATTCTTCGGATTTTCTCTCTCCGCCTCGTCGGATCAGTTTGAGAGCTTCGTCCGCGTTGGTTTCTGCCTCCTTGTAGTAGCCACCTTCCACTTGCAATCGAGCTAATTCCACCAGTTTGTCACCAAGATCCTCAGAATTGGTGTTTGGATTTGCCCTCATCGCATCTACTACTTGTTGGGTTAATTTGATTGGATAATCATAATTACCAACTAGCGTAAAGTATTCCATCAGATCATTGACAATTCTTGCATAGTCAGGATGAACAGTGGACAATTCTTCCAAAGGCCTTTTGTAAGGTTGTGAGGCCAGCATTTGAAATGCTTTCTTCGGTTTTTCCGAGTATTTCAAATAATAGCCTGCGAAGTTGACCTTATAGATATCCATCGCCAATGTATTGGGTTTGTATCTCAGCTTTAAAGACTTACCAAGCTCCGTATAAAATTTTTCAGCATATGGATAGTTCTGACTCCTGTTAGATCTGAAGATGTAGTTAATTGCTGCATCAGCGGTTAATGTTCTGATCAGGTGGTCACGAGGAACAAGCGAACTGGACTTTGCCAGAATGGCGTCAAGCCTAACAATGATGTTTTGATTCGGGTCGTTCTCATGAGCTCGGAGTAACGCACCATAAAAGTTGGACATGAAATAGGCGTAATCGCGCTTCACACCTGCTTTAATTAAAAGTGATTCTAAGTTGTTGTAAGTCCCAATGGCATCGGTAAATTTTTCTTCTGCCAGACAGGCCATGATATCAATGTTCGCAGCTTTTTCATAGAGCCTTCCTGGAGGTTTGATTGCAGTGACTCGGCCTGCTATTTTTCTAGCTTCGGAGGAGTTGCCATAGTCCAGATAGGTTGAGGCCTCAGTGACGCGAAATTCCACGTATGCAGGACTATTGCCATCTGCTAATCGGTTGACTTGTTTGCCTCTTTTTTCTAATGCTTCTATTGCCTTTTCATATTCTCCTTTACCTCTAAGCAAAGCGGCTTCAGCAGCGAATAATCGAACTAATAATTGGTTCTTATAAGCTTCATCTGCAGAAGTTACTGATTCGTAATTGTATGATAGCTTAAGTTTTGTTGGCCAACTATTGATCAATTGATCAACCATTGGCTTGGCTTCATTGTAATATCCTAAACTAACATTTGTTATCGCCCTTCTAATTTGAATTTCCATTTGCAAAACATCACTCTGAAGATAGCTCGAGGAGAGGCTTTCTGTAATAGTGATGATGGAGTCAGCCTTTCGAAAATTGCCATAATCCTGATAGAGGTCCGCAAGTCTGAGAAGACCCATGGTGTAGTTGTATTGATGACCATTCTTCCATTTGTCCAATTTGGAAAGTGATTTATCAATATTAGCGAACATCTTGTCATATTCAGCCAGAGCCATATTGGCTTTAGCTTCCATTACATAAGTGAGTGCATACAAAGAGGAGTCTCCTCCATACTTCTTGGTAATATGTTTTGTACGGAGCTTGTCAATTTGTTTTTGGACTTTGCCGTATTTGCCTTTGGTATATTGTTTTTCAGCTTTGGCGAATACTTGTTCCCAGGTTTGGGCATGTGTATGAGATGCTAAAAAAGTAAAAGCTAGCAGGGTTAATAAAAGGCGCATGATCGTTTAGTTAGTATCTTTCTTTTGAAAAATTACGATAAAAATACACAATCGCATTTACAATGCTACGGCTTCCCGAAAGTCTCCTCTTCACATGAATGAATTAAGGAACTTGTTTAGCAATGTGGGTCGTATAAATTTGCGCTATGATTAGTATTAACGATCTCTCGTATTACATCGGTGACAGACCTATTTATGATAGTGCTTCCTTATTTATCGGTCCTAAGGACAGGATAGGACTCATTGGGTTGAATGGGACTGGTAAGTCAACTTTGTTGAAGATGATTGTTGGAGATTATCAACCAACTTCTGGAGAGATCAATATGAGTAATGATACAACTATTGGTTTTCTAAATCAAGACTTGTTGTCTTACCTGACTGATGATACTATTCTACATGTGGCCATGCAGGCCTTTGAGGAGACGTTGAAAATTCAAGAACAGATTGATTCTGTTCTTAAGGAGATGGAAGAAAATTACCGCGATGATTTGGTTGATAAGTTGGCCAAGTTGCAGGATCGATTTGAAACCAATGAAGGATACTCCATGCAAGCTAAGGCGGAAGAAATCCTGGAAGGAATCGGCTTTAGTACGAAGGATTTACAGCGACCCTTAAGGGAGTTTTCTGGAGGATGGCGTATGCGAGTTATGCTGGCCAAGCTGCTTTTGGAAAAGCCATCTTTATTGATGCTCGATGAACCAACCAACCACCTTGACTTACCATCTATTGAATGGTTGGAGAACTACCTGCAATCGTATGAGGGTGCGGTAATTATCGTTTCGCACGACAGACGTTTTCTCAATGCATCAATCAATAAGATCGTAGAGGTGACTGGCTATCAGCTCAATCTGTATTCCGGTAATTATGACTTCTATTTGGAAGAGAAGGAGCTACGCAACGAGATTCAGCAGAATGCTTTTGAAAATCAGCAGCAAAAGATCAAAGAAGCCGAGCGGTTCATCGAGCGATTCAAAGCGAAAGCAACAAAGGCTAAGCAGGCTCAATCAAGAATGAAGATGCTGGAAAAAATGGATCGCATTCAAGAGGTGGTAGACGATACCATGCAAGTTGATTTTCGCTTTAAATTCAAAACACAGTCTGGCCGTCATGTAGCCAGATTGCAGGATATCTCTAAAGCGTACGGTGACCTCCAAATCTTGAAACATGCAGATGCGCACATCGAGAGAGGTGATAAAATTGCGTTGATTGGTGCAAATGGCAAAGGGAAGTCTACTTTGCTGAGAATCGTTGCGGGAACAGAAAAACACGAAGGCACTTTGGAGCCCGGGCATAATGTGTCTACGGCTTTTTATGCGCAGCATCAACTGGAATCACTGCATGTGGACAATGAAATATTGGAAGAGCTGAAACAAGCAGGGTCAGGTAAAACTGAGCAGCAACTAAGGAATGTGTTAGGTTGTTTCTTATTCTCAGATGAGGAAGTGTTTAAGAAGATCAAAGTATTGAGTGGGGGAGAGAAGTCTCGAGTAGCACTTGCCAAGACACTTATTTCCGAATCAAACTTCTTGATGCTCGATGAGCCGACCAACCACCTGGATATGCTCTCGGTGAGTATTCTAGTTCAAGCACTTCAGCAATTCGAAGGTACATTTTTACTGGTCAGTCACGACAGGGATTTCATTGCCAACGTGGCCAACAAAATCTGGTGGATTGAAGACCAGCAAATCAAGGAATATCCTGGAACCTATGAAGAGTGGCACTGGTGGTATTCGAAAGAACAAGAGAAGAAGAAGCCAGTTGAAACTGCCGATACTAAAAAAGAGAAGAAGGAGTCGGTAAACACCAAGCCAAGACATGATCAACCTCAGAAGGAACTTGAGAAAGAAATAGCACAAACTGAATCAAAGATTGAATCGCTGGAAACGGAGATTGCTAACCTGGAGTCTGAAATGGCCAAGCCTGAAGTGTATGAGGATGATCAGAAAATGAGTAAGACCACCAATAAGTACAATAGTAAAAAAGCAGAACTAGAAAAACTCCATACCAAATGGGAGGAGTTGGTAGAGAAAATGGGATAGTCAATAAATAAGTCAGCTTAAGTCTTTGAGGTCTTCATAAGTCTATTCATCCTTTTTTTCAGAATAAAGGCAAAAAGGAAACCAGCAATTGCCCAAATAGGAATAGCTATAAGTATGGATTTTATGGTTATTTCGGTTCCGGTGATGACAGGCATACCTAATGTCATAATCAGAAACATCCCTATTCCGAATAAAAGACCAGCTTTTACCCAGTTTGTGTTGCCCACTGTTATTGTTGCCAGTTGTATGTTCTCATATCTCTTAGGTTGGCTCACCTTCCAATTGATCTTCCATTTTTCGATCCACCAAAACCATAGTGGGTAGGTGAGAGCTAGAATTAACCAACTGGTGTAGTTTCTTGTACAAGGAATAATATCTCCACATTCTGGACAATATATACCAAACCAATTTTTGAATGCAGTCTTATTTTGTACGGACCAGGTTCTACCATCATGCATCGTTTCGCAGTGCGGGCATCTGATATACTGCCTTTCCATCAGAGGGGTATTTTCTACTTGCTCAAAGTAAATTTCTTTTGGTACTCTTTGACCAAATACCAATTCATTGATTGCAAGTCCAGGATTGATCTTGAAATGAAGCATGGAGTGATGTTTTTGTCCCCATACTTTGTATGATTTTCCGTCAATTTCTACCATCCAATAATTTAGTTAACCTACAGCACCAGTTGCTCCAGCTGTAGCAATTTGGCTTTCAAATAAAATAATGCAGAAGGTAGTTGATAGACTCAATAATTTCAAATCTAACTCTTGCAACGGTTCAATTAATTCTATCTGGTAGTCACTTTTCATCTTCTTCCAGCTTCTAGTCTGATGAAAAGTGAGTAAATGCTTTTGACGTTCATCAAACAACTGAAAATTCATTTTAAATACTCCTTTTGATTTGAATCGGAAGGTCTTTAATCTGCGATTTTGATCTTTCAGTTCTATTATTAGAATACCTTTCCAATTTGATTTTATACAACCAATAGGAGCGTTTCTTTCAAGAATTTGAAAGGAATTGGACCACATACTCTTCTTTTTGATTTCGATTTGGCGCTTGTCCAATTCTATGATGGCGTTCTGTGAATACCATTTGGGAAACTTTAATGAGCCCAGTGGGCTGGCTTGCTCTTTGAGAATGTAATCTCTGCCTTTACTTATTAGCTGTAGTACCATGAACCAATTCTTTGTGTTCTATTAATTGGTATCACTGAGTTAGTATTTCTTACACTTATCAAAAAAAAAGAGCCATCATGACAGAATCGTCTTGATGGCTTTCTTAAAGATCCGCGGGTTAAGTTGCTCACATTGTCACCTCTGATGTGAATTTTTCAACCTTATTTGGATTCGGATCCAAAGAGGTAAGATAAGCATAAATTGCTTTTAAATCATCTTCTTCCATGCCTGCATACATCATCCAGGGCATGACAGTCTGAAATTCGCCCTTAGCAACTTCATGAGGCACATAAGATGAATCTGCATAGGCTTTGAAGCGTTGCACAAAAAAGTCTTCATTCCAGGCACCAATTCCATTAGCTGCATCTGGTGTAATGTTGGCTGATCTTACTACGCCAAATCCAGGGAGTTTGAATTCAAATCCACCGGCCATGTATTTGTCCATAAGTCGCTGACCTTTGTCATCTTGTGGAGTATGACAATCTCCACAAGCCGCAACTGTCATAACGTATTTTCCATATGCGACCTGATCCGATTTATCAGGAATCGGTTGCAAATTAGCTGGCTGAGGAATGGTGTTCAGGATTAGACTCATTGGGAAGTCAGCCTCAGAGGTTGGAACTTCGTTTTCAATTGCATCTAGACTTCTGATGTAGGCAATAATTGCCTCGATATCCTCAGAAGCAATTTGGCCATAGGATCCATAAGGCATAACAGGAAAAATAGGTTCTCCACTTTTGGTAACACCAGTGGTGATTAACCGGTAAAGCTCTCCATCTGTCCAATCTTTGACTCCCGCAGGAGTGATGTTTTTGGAGGTAAAAACACCTGGAAAGCCAAAGTCATGATTGAACACTTCACCCCCCTGACCAAAAGTTCCGGGAACTAAAGGTGCCGAGAATTTGGACCAGTCTCTGGTGGAATGACAGTCTACGCAGACCGCCACATGATTTGCAAGGTATTCCCCTCTGGCTAAAACTTCAGGGGTTGATTTAACGGTCAATTCAGGTGCATCTCCTACGTTAGGAAGTGCTACTTTGACATAGGTGATAGCAATCACCACCAATAATAAGACACAGGCAATCAGAATGCCCAAGATTTTTAGAACTTTCATTTCGTTGGTTAGTAAATGTTAGATAATCTAGAGAGCGGTTTGTCTACTTCTTTTTGACAACCAGGAAGTATACAATAGCTGTGATTACGCTAAAGATGAGAGCCATGATGATCCAAAGTGCTTTGGTGCCACCTGACATGCGTTTTTGGTTTGATACCACGTCATAAATTACCCATACGGCACATACAACGGCGATGATATATCCTACAGTCATAAGAAATTAGGTTTGTCGGTTAACTCCATCAATTACTGGAATTATTTTGAGATTTCCAAATGGTAATCCAATCATTTGGTCTCTGGATAAACCAGTTTCCTTACTCGATTCACCTCGTTGATTAGGAGTGGAAAAGCAGGGTAGGTCATGCCGTGGCCATAACCGTCCATTTCCATTAGACGAGTGTCTTCATGGCCTGCTACACGCATCATCCGCATCATGTAGGCGTTTTCTTCATATCTGCCAAGCATTTCCAACTCACGATCACCCGTAATCAAGAGCAATGGAGGAGCATCAGCACGTACAAAATAGAGCGGAGCTAACTCATCAACAATAGGTTGATGTCCTGGGATTCCCATTTCTTGTCTTGCAGTAAAGTGGGTAATTGTATGACCGCTAAATGGAATCAGACCTGCAATATCATTGGCATCGATAGACCATTTGGCTAGCCAGGATTTGTCCAAGCCTACCATACTGGCCAAATATCCACCAGCGGAGTGACCAGAAACGAAAATCAAATTTGGGTCTCCTCCATATTCTTCAATATGTTCAAAAGCCCAGGCTACTGCAGCTGCAGCATCAGCAATACAATCTTCCACTTTTACCTTGGGAGAAAGGCGGTAGTTCACACCAATTATGGCCATTTCTTTGTTTTTCAAAGCATCAGGAAGTTCTTTAGATCCTCCTGTCAATCCACCACTGTGGAACCAAACGATAGTGGGGTAACCAGTCAGGTTTTCTGGAACATATAAGTCTAGTTTGGAGCGTTCTTTCATGTATGCTGTTTGCTCACCTGTATAATAATTGATGTCCTTCAGTGTCTTGTAAGTGGTCTGAGCATAAAGGTTGATAAGAAAGAAGAAGGCTAAAAGATAAAATGCAAGCTTTTTCATTTGGTCAATGTGTCTTTGAAGGGTTGATCGTTAAGAATAGCTAAGGTATATGCTGCAATGGAGTCATCCCAATAGGAAATGATATTTAAAATTAAATTTTACAAGATAAGTATTTGATAAAATATAATTTTTAGATACCTCAAAATCCGATTAATTTTCCGGCTCATTAATCCCACGCCCCACAAACGATTAATACATGAGTCAGGAGAACCGCATAGTAGTGAAAGTGGGTACCAATGTGCTCACAAGGGAGGATGGCAAGCTAGATACCTTGATATTCCGAGAGATTGTTGTACAATTGGTGAAACTCAAGCGAGAGGGATGGTGTCCTATATTAGTGTCTTCTGGGGCGGTAGGTGCAGGTAAAAGTGTGTTGGGCGAAAGCCAAATCAAGAATGAAGCTATACGGCGGCAGGTGTTTTCAGCTATTGGGCAAACCACTTTGATGAAACGCTATTTCGAACTCTTCATTGAATACGATGTGGTCTGCGCGCAGGTTTTGGCTACCAAAGAAGACTTTACAGAAGGTGAGCATTACCAAAACATGATCAATTGCTTCGAAGGATTGCTTGCTGAGGGGATAGTACCGATTGTCAATGAAAACGATGTGGTGTCTCTAACAGAACTCATGTTTACCGACAATGATGAATTGGCTGGTCTCACGGCGAGAATGGTTAAGGCGAAAAAGCTAGTCATTTTGAGTAATGTGGATGGAATTTATGATACTGAGAAAAATGTCATCCATGAAGTGGCATTAAATAATACAGAGGTGAAGTCATTCATATCCACCGAAAAGTCAGGGATGGGTAGAGGAGGAATGCAGTCCAAATATGCGATTGCGAACCTATGTGCAGCCAATGGAGTGGAGACATATATTGCCAATGGTAAGTGGGATCATGTAGTCCTGGATATAGTGCAAGGAAAAGAGATTGGCACGAAGTTTTTAACGAAATAGGGTGGAAGGGCAACTAATTCAAGATTTAAAGTCTATTCAAAAGGCAAGTAGAAAGCTGATCGCTGTTTCGGATGATCAGAAGAAAAAGATTCTCAATGAAGTCGCTGACTTGGCTCTTAAGAATGAACAGATTATCCTGGACGCCAATCAGAAAGATCTGGATCGAATGGACCCCGCTGATCCGAAATACGATCGACTTCTGTTAAATACTGCTCGACTTCAGTCCATCACAGAAGATATGCGTCGAGTAGCAGATTTACCCAATCCTTTGGGTGAAGTGTTGGAAGAGCACACCAAGGAAAATGGCTTACATATCGCGCGTATTGCAGTACCAATCGGGGTGATAGGAGTAGTCTATGAATCTCGTCCAAATGTGACTTTTGACGTGTTTGCCTTGACGTTCAAAACAGGGAATGCTTGTGTGCTCAAAGGGAGTAGAGATGCAGCGGATTCCAATGGGGCAATTGTAGCCATTATTCGAGAGGTTTTATCGAAATACCAATTAGAGGACACAGTGTTGTTAGCCCCTGCCGAGCGAGAAGCTTTGCCAACCATATTAACTGCTGAAGGATTGGTCGATTGCATCATCCCGAGAGGAAGCCAGGGGTTGATTGGTTTTGTGAGGAAGAATGCTTCTATTCCTGTCATAGAGACGGGAGCTGGTATCGTTCATACCTATGTGGATACCGCTGCTGATTTGGATAAGGCCAAGTCGATTGTTACGAATGCCAAAACTAGAAGGGTGAGTGTTTGCAATGCACTTGATTGTCTGGTAGTTCATGTCGATCGATTAAAAGACTTACCTGAAATCATGAAAGGTCTGGACGCAGAGCATTCCGTGAAAGTTCACGCTGATGATCGGTCATATGAGGAGTTGAAGGAAGTCTATAATCCTGATTTATTAGCGAGAGCAGCTGAGGGCGATTTTGGAGT
>CEPX01066034.1_pt1 | contig 11347 bp, 10 predicted proteins | sample 361361 | NCBI WGS metagenome assembly CEPX01 (sample SAMEA2619974, study PRJEB7988) | marine metagenome | biome: marine biome (ENVO:00000447); feature: mesopelagic zone (ENVO:00000213) & marine oxygen minimum zone (ENVO:01000065); material: "saline water (ENVO:00002010), including plankton...
ACGGTAAAGTCACGACGAGAAAGATCATCTTCAATCTTGTTAGAGAATTTAACCTCATCAGGATGGCGTTTATCAGTATACCGCCCTTCTTTTCTGTAGGTGGTAATTTCAATTATTTTTAATTTAGGGTCTTCAGAATCAGTTTTAACAGCTACCGTACCAAATTCGTTCTCATAAACACTATTAGGGAAGATTTTTTGAATCTGATCTGGTCGAGCGTTAGTGGTAATATCCCAGTCTTTAGGCTCTTTATCTAGTAATAGATCTCTCACACAACCACCAACTAGATAGGTCTCAAAGTGATTAGCTTCTAACAATCCAGCTACTTTTTTAACCTCTTCTGGAAAGGTAAGTTTCATATGCTTAATAATTGCATTTTTAGCTCCAAAAAGCTACATTATAGGGGCTTGCGCCTGTGGTGAAATGGATATCACAGCTGACTTCGGATCAGCCGTTGGGGGTTCGAATCCCTCCAGGCGCACAAGAAGCAATATAACGCTAATTTATTGACTATAAAGTAAAAATGTGCTTTAATATGAGCATGTTTTATTGTTGATGTAAACAATAAACAAAAAGTTCCTTAAAACAGTAAAGGTAAGAAATGACAAGTCCTCTTAGCGTGTCGGATGAAGAGTTGATATCTGAGCTTTAGAAGAAGGTTGAAAGGCTTCAGGAAGAAAACGAAAGGCTGAAAAGTCAGTTGGAGCCAAAGAACTTTACGTTGCCGGAGATCTTTGCCGGCAACCTGGTTTTCGAAAAACTGGGTGATCCTGCTGACTATCCTTTTTTTGAAGTTGAAAAACTTCAGCATCGCGACTTTGCAATCATTATTGTGAAGGGGAATGTTGGCATCATCTACTTCTTACGAGTCGACCCTTTTATTGAAGATAAAGCTCTTCAATTACCTGAAGAAAACATGAGTACCGTGGTCGTCATGAGCGAATTGCTAACTAGGCCTGGTCAGGCGGAGAAAGCTGTTGAATGTCTTTACTCAATGATCGATAGTCACTTTCAAATAAGGGAAAGTGAACTTGAACTTGACTTGGCTTCACAACGGATCTACGTCTTTACTTAACTCCAAGGAGCGATTTCTATCCCAAAGAGTGGTCTCGAGAGACCACTCTTTTTTTTTGTTGCAAATTATTTTTTGTGGTATAATATTGCAGATTAAGCCTCGTTAGCTCAACGGCAGAGCAGCTCCCTCTTAAGGAGACGGTTGTAGGTTCGAATCCTACACGAGGCACAACACCCATTAGATTAATAGAAGCTCTATATTAAAGCCCCCGGAATGGTTCAACTAAAGAATGAATTAGCAAAAATTAAAGGAATTGATAAGCGTTTTTTGACTCGTCTAGAAAAATTAAAAATCACTTCCGTTAGAGATCTCCTCTGGCACTTTCCTTCTCGTTATGATGACTTTTCTCAGATAGCTAGTATCTGTGACTTAGAAGCTGATCAGACAGCTACTATCCAGGGCCAGATAAAACACGTTAGCTCTCGCAGAACCTGGCGAAGAAAAATGATTATTGTTGAAGCTGTGGTAGCAGATGACACCGGCTCAATTAAAGCTATCTGGTTTAACCAACCTTATCTAACCAAAGTCTTAGCACCGGGTCGCATAGTTAACTTTGCAGGCAAGATATCAGCCTCTCAAAATGATATTTATTTTTCTAATCCAGTTTATGAATTCTCAGGTGGTGGTGAGAGAGAAGAAGGTCATACTACTGGTCTGGTTCCTATCTACCCAGAAACAAAAGGCTTAACCTCCAGGGGTTTAAGATATCTGATTAAGATTATTCTTAAAAACCTAAATCCTGTTGATGAATTCATTCCTTTAAAGGCTCTTGAAGAGAATGACCTGCCAGAAATCAATGAGGCTTTAGCTACCGTTCATTTTCCTGAGTCTTTGGAGGAAGCGAGTAGGTGTAAAAAACGTTTTGCTTTTGAAGACCTCTTCCTCTTACAGCTCAACAACTTGAAAGTACGTTCTCAATTAGCCAAAGAGAAGGCGGCTCCTATTAATTTTTCCAAAATAGATCTTGGTGAGGCGATCACCTCCATACCTTTTGAACTCACTGGCCCTCAGCAAAAAAGTCTGACAGAGATTTTGAATGATTTGAGCAAGGGACAACCAATGAACCGCCTACTTCAAGGTGACGTGGGATCGGGTAAGACGGTGGTAGTAGCTATCGCCGCTCTCTTGGCAGCCAAACAAGGCTACCAAGTAGTCTTCATGGCACCAACCGAGGTACTAGCCAAACAACATTACAAAACAATGACCAAAATCTTTGCTCCTCTGATCAGTAACTGGGAATTGAATGTTGGTATTTTGACTGGTAACGAAGCGCGCTGTTTCTTTGGTGAGGATCTAGAAACAGAAAAGAAAAAGGCTGAACTAGTTAAAGAGATTGCTAATGGAGCTGTCAAAATTATTATCGGTACTCACGCTGTTATTCAAAAAGACATTAAATTTAAAAACTTGGCGTTAGCCATTATTGATGAACAACATCGTTTTGGTGTGAAACAACGAGCCAAATTTGCAGCTGATAAGAAGGAACTCTTTCCTCACTTCCTCTCCATGAGTGCTACTCCTATTCCCCGAACCTTGTCACTGACTATCTTTGGTGACTTGGACTTATCAATTATCAACGAACTACCCAAAGGCCGCCAAGAAATCGCCACCAAAATAGTGGCACCGGCTAATAGAAAAAAAGCGTACGACTTTATCCGCGAACAAGTTAAGGAAGGTCGGCAAGCTTTCGTCATCTGCCCTCGAATTGAAGCTAGCGAAAAAGAAGACGGCACAGCTCATCAAATGATGTGGAAAGATGTGAAGGCGGTAAAAGATGAGTTTGAAAAACTAGCCACTAAGATTTTTCCTGACTTGGTAGTGGGTATGCTACACGGAAAAATGAAAAGTGCTGAGAAGAGTGAGATCATGAACGACCTTGCTAAAAATAAAATTAATATTTTGGTTTCAACTTCAGTAATTGAGATTGGTGTTGATATACCTAACGCAACCATCATGATGATTGAGGGAGCTGAGAGATTTGGTCTAGCTCAACTCTATCAATTCAGAGGTCGTGTTGGTAGAGATAAATACAAGTCTTATTGTTTTCTCTTTACCAGCTCCTCATCGACTAATGCCAAGCAAAGATTAAAGTCTCTGGTAGAAGCCAAGAATGGTTTTGAGTTGGCAGAAAAAGATTTAGAGATTAGAGGGCCCGGAGAATTCTTGGGTCACAGCCAAACTGGACTACCCGACCTAGCAATGAATGCTCTTAATAATATGGAGTTAACAAAAGCCGCTCGTGACACCGCAGAAAAAATTATTAAAAAAGATCCAGAGTTGGAAGAAGACGAATTGCTCAAAGAAAAACTCGAGCACTTCCAAAACCAGATCCATTTGGAGTAAAGACTATTTGGGTAGTAGGTAGTAATCAAGAGAGTAGTAACCACCAATTGGAGAAGTTATCAAGAAGATAGCTACGGCTAAAAGAATTAGATCTAATTCAAAACCTCCAGCCAATCCTTGTCCTCGACTCATCTTCCAAACTAAAGCTACAAACATAACAGCTGCTATTGCTAACGCACCCCACTGAGTATACCAGCCAAGAGCAACAGAAAGTCCACCAAGTGTTTCAGCAATCGCTACTATAGTTCCCCAAAACATTCCTGGTTGAAAACCCATAGCCGAAAAACTCTCTCCAGTATTTTTTAAATCTTTTAATTTAGACAAACCGTGAACCAAAAAGATAAGACCGAGAGCTAAGCGCAAAATCAGCAGAGCCACATCTTGATATCCGTATAAGAATTCCATAATTTTTAAAAATATTCTTTACGACCTTTACAACTATTATAATAAGTGGTTACTATATGAAAAGCCATTTGGCCCCATCGTCTAGTGGTTAGGACACCAGGTTTTCATCCTGGAAACAGGGGTTCGATTCCCCTTGGGGCTGCCAATATAAAATAGCGACTAATGTCGCTATTTTTTTTACTCCATAAAAAAAGCCCCACTGTAAAAAACGTGGGGCTAGTTTGCAAGGAGTTTTTAAATTTGTTTTGGAAGGGATTAGGTTAGGCCTTTGGTTGGGTGGCGAGCCTCATTGAAATTAATCTGCTCGTCATCTTTTAGTTACCAAGGTGTAACTACCTTTTGTCTGATGATCAGAAATCAACACTATCAGTTAACCCTCTTCCGGAATTTGAGGTGTTCGACCTTAATTTGAGACAGTGAATCTTGATGACAACTACAAACAAACTTTCTCCTTGAAAGTAAAGTAGTGTATCAAGGTGCTGATTTAATTAGAGAACATATATTACGTAGTGTCAACGAGTTTATCCACAGTAAATTAAAATATTGAAAAATGTCTTCTAAAAAGATAGAATGAAGCTGTTTTTGAGTACCTTAAAAAAGGAGTTTAACATGTTACTTTCAACAGATGAGATTCTGAGTGCTTTGGAAGAAGGAACAATTGTCATTGATCCTTTTACCAAAGAAAATCTTGGGAACTCCAGTTACGATGTATCTCTCGGCTGTTATTATTTCCGAGAAATCCCGCCTCCAATCTCTCAACGACATGAAGGATGCCACCCTATACACAACATGTATGATCCAGAAAGTGTTGGAAGGGTTTGGGGAGAGAAAAGTCAGAGAGCCAAACCCTTATTCGACAGTCACATTGAACTGAAAAACATTTCGCCAACTGATTTAGTCATCTGGCTTGATCCAGGTGAATCGATTCTGGCTCATACCCAGGAATTCGTCGGCGGTCTGAAAAATGTGAACACGGAAATGAAAGCTCGTTCATCGATGGGACGGAATTTCCTGACCGTTTGTCGTTGCGCTGGATGGGGCGATGTTGGATACATCAATCGTTGGACAATGGAGATCACCAACAACTCACGCTTTCATCGTATTCCTTTGGTGGTAGGAAGACGAATAGCTCAGATCACCTTTTCAAAAGTTACCGAGGTCAAAAGGGATGACAGCTACGAAAGCAAAAGCGATAGCAAATATCAAGCTGGATCCACTCTCGAACAAGTTCGTTCGAATTGGAAACCAGAAGACATGTTGCCTCGCATGTGGGAGGATCGAGAAATTGATTAACTTCAACCAAAGAGTCAGAAATGGCTCTTTTTTATTTTGACGACGCGCTTCTCTTGTGGCATAACTTAAGGCAATGAAAACTCTAGCTATAGAAACTAGTTGTGACGAAACTGCTCTAGCTTTAGTTGATGCTAAAGACCAAGGAGAAGATTCGGAATTTAAAATCTTGGCTGAAGCGGTAGCTTCTCAAATAAAAATTCACCGACCTTTTGGTGGAGTTGTTCCACATCTAGCAAAAAGAGAACATGAAAAAAATCTTCCAATTATGTTAGAAGAAATAAAAAGCCAGGTTAATGATTTTACCCCCGACCAAATAGCTGTCACGGTTGGCCCAGGCTTAGAGCCCGCTCTCTGGCCAGGCATCAACTTTGCTCAAGAGCTAGCTGAAAAAATGAACCTGCCTTTAATAGGCGTTAACCACCTTGAGGGCCATGTCTTTTCTAATTGGTTAGAAAACTCTAAACAAATAAAGTTTCCTGCAATAGTTTTAGTTATTAGTGGTGGCCACACGATACTTTTATTAATGGAAGGAATTAATAAATGGAAGAAGTTAGGTGAAACAAGAGACGATGCTGTGGGAGAGGCTTTTGATAAGGTAGCTCGAATGCTTGACCTCCCCTATCCCGGTGGTCCTGAAATTGAAAAGATGGCTCATGAGGGAAATCCTAAAGCAATTAAATTTCCTCGACCAATGATTCATGACAAAAATTACGACTTTAGTTTCTCTGGATTAAAAACCTCTGTCCTCTATCACCTAAGAGATAATAAAAAAGATGTGGCTGATGTTTCGGCTAGCTTCCAAGAAGCAGCCTTTGATGTTTTAGCTAAAAAAACTTTAAAAGCGGTTGAGGAGTTTAACGCAAAATCTATTCTTCTTTGTGGTGGAGTGGCAGCTAACAAAACTTTGCAAAATCGTTTTGCAAAAATAGCTGAGGAAGAGGGTTTAAACTTTTCTGTTCCTCAACTTAAATATAATACTGACAATGGAGTAATGATTGCCGTGGCCGCTCATTTAGGAAAGAACTTTCCTATCAAAGCAGACTCCAGCTTAAATCTCTAATTTTTGCTACCATATAGGTAGATCTAGTTAATATTATGGCTAAACCAAAAAAGAAACCTTATAACCCAGCAGAAGTTGAAGAGAAGATATACAAACTTTGGATGAAATCAGGATACTTTAATCCTGATAAGCTGAAAAAGACTGGGGCTAAAAAACCATTTGTTATTTTACTTCCTCCACCCAATGTTACCGGTTCTCTACACATGGGTCATGCACTTAATGCTACTGGTAGTGATATTTTAATTCGTTGGCAAAGAATGAAAGGGTCTCTAGCTGCTTGGTTACCAGGCATCGACCACGCTGGTATTGCCACTCAACGAGTAGTAGAAAAAAAATTACGTAAAAAAGGTATTAATAAGTTAGAACTAGGCAGAGAGAAGTTTTTGAAAGAGGTTTGGTCTTGGAAGGAAGAGCACGGTGATATTATCTCAGGCCAATTAAAAAAATTAGGTGCTTCTTGCGACTGGTCTCGCAACCGCTTCACCATGGATCCTCAGTATAGTAAGGATGTTCTAGAGACCTTCGTTCATTATCATAAAAAAGGTTTGATCTATCGCGGTCTACGAACTATTAACTGGTGCGTTCGTTGTCACACTAGCCTCTCTGACTTAGAGGTTGAGTATCGAGAAGAGGGTAGCTCCCTTTATCACATCAAGTATGGGCCTTTTGTGGTAGCTACTACGCGACCGGAAACAAAATTTGGTGATACTGCTCTAGCAGTGAGTCCGAAGGATAAAAGATATAAGAAATATATTGGTAAAGAAATAGAGATTGAGACATTAGCCACCGATGGTGATCTAGCTAAGCCTAGAAAAATAAAAATGAAGTTAAAAGTAGTTGGTGATACGGCAGTTGATCCTGAGTTTGGCACAGGTGTTCTGAAGGTTACTCCTGCCCATGATATTTTAGACTTTGAAATTTCTCAACGTCATGACTTACCAATCGTTCAAGTGATTGATAGGCGTGGCAAGATGAGTGAGGGAGCTGGTAAGTATGAGGGAATGAAAGTTGATGAGGCGCGTAAAAAAGTTGTGGAAGATTTGAAAGCCATAGATCTTCTTATAAAGGAAAAGCCTTATCACCACAGAACAGCAGTTTGCTATCGCTGCAATTCAACCATCGAACCACTACCTTCTAAACAGTGGTTTATGAAGATGGATAAGTTGGCTAAGGTAGCTGCTGAAATAGTTAAGAAAAAGAAGACTGTTATTATACCTAAGAATTTTGAGAAGGGTTATTTCAGTTGGCTAAATAATATTCGTGATTGGTGCATCTCTCGACAACTATGGTGGGGTCATCAGTTACCAGTTTGGTTCTGTAAAAATAATGAGGATGAGTTTATCGTCTCAGTTAAACAACCAGCCAAGTGTTCTGTTTGTAAGAAGTGTAAGCCTCAACAATCAGAGGATGTTTTGGATACTTGGTTCTCCTCTGCTCTCTGGCCTTTTGCTGGTTTAAATAAAAAAGATCAAAAGACATTCTACCCTTCATCCGTTTTAACAACTGCTAGAGATATTATTAATCTTTGGGTGGGAAGAATGATTTTCTCTGGCATAGAATTTAAAAAGAAGACTCCTTTTAGCACCGTTCTTATTCACGGAACTATTCTGGCTAAGAGTGGCCAAAGAATGTCTAAGAGCTTAGGCACGGGAATAGATCCTCTTGATCTGATTAATCAGTACGGAGCTGATGCTACTCGTTTTGGAATCATTTGGCAGTCTATGGGCACGCAAGATATTCGCTGGGACGAGTCAGCGGTTGTGGCTGGTAAGAAATTTACCAATAAGATTTGGAATGCAACTAGATTTGTTATGGGGCAGATTGATAAAAAAGAAACTTTTAATGCCAACTTAAAAAAACCTCGAGCTACTAAACCATTTAATAAAAAAATTCTTGCTCAACTAGAGAAAACTAAGAAAGGCGTTGAAAAAGATATAAGCAATTATCAGTTTGGTCAGGCACTGCATAAGTTTTATGAATTTTTCTGGCATAATTATTGTGACGTCTGTTTAGAGAAGGCAAAAAACAATCCTAGTAAAGAAACTAGCAAAGTTCTCTTCTATGTGTTGGTTGAGTCTCTTAAGTTAGCTCATCCATTCATGCCGTTTGTTACGGAGGAGATTTATCAATCTCTACCCCTTAAAGATAAAAAGTTATTAATGATTAAAAAATGGTAAATTGGTTTTCTGTTACTTTAGGCTTACTACCAGCAATTATCTGGATGGCTTTCTTTTTACAAGAAGATAAAAAAAGGCCTGAACCAAAAAGATTAATTATCTCTACTTTTTTGTTAGGTGGAGCGATAGCTTTTGTAACTCTACAATTTCAAACAGTCTTTAGTGATATATCCACCTCAATAGGAATTAGAGCTTACAGCCCCTTCTCTATTTTCTGGTTAGCTGGCATTGAAGAGTTCTTTAAATTCTTGGTTGTTTTTTTATGGGTGAGTAAACGCAAAGATTTTGATGAACCTATTGATGCAATGATTTACATGATCATTGCAGCGCTTGGTTTCGCTACTGTTGAAAATATTGCTTCCGTAGCAAGAGCCACAAACGGCTTTGAGCTGGTTACTCTTAGATTCTTAGGGGCCACCTTCTTACATACTCTAAGTTCTGGGTTACTTGGTTATTACTGGGCAATAGGATTATTACGTAAAACAGTGACTAGCTTTCTAGCTGCTGGTTGGTTTGTTGCCACCCTACTTCACAGCATCTTTAATGCTCTAATCTTAATTTACGGACCAGTATTTCAAGTAACAATCTTCTTAGTCTTTGTAGCTTTCTTTGTACTTAGTGATTTTGAAAAACTAAAACGAATTAGTCCAACTCTTGCATAAATAAAAATCCCCTTGTGGGGAATTTTTATTTTAAGACGATAATTTCTAACTTTTTAATACCAAACTTTCTAGCTTGATAACGTCCTTCCATCCACAAATCTATTCTAGGAGGAATTACATCAGTATATCGTCTATTCATTCTATCCTCTACAGTAAAGATCTTTTCACCGTACAACGAAGGTATCTGAATTTTTGTATACATCTTCAAAAAGTTAGTAGCCACAATACCATCACGAACATGAGTGTTAGCAGCAGTGATAAATGGAGTGCTATCAGTCTGATCGGGAGTAGAGGAGTAGGCGGTTGCAATAACCTCAACCCTCTCATGCTTAGCCTCTTCAGTTTTTGAGTTTATTACTTTAACAATATCATCTCCTATACCAACCCACTGTAAAGTAGCGGAAATGGTAGTAAGAGCTGGTATTAAATTAGAGGTAATAGCTATGAAAAAGAAGCCATGGGCCAAAAATCGACTCAAGTTGGATATATGATCGTCTGAATGATTGTTGTTTTTCATATTTTTTACAATAAAAAATATCCCTTTCGGGATATATCTTCTTATTTGATTTAATACAAGTATATATTATTTTTTATTTTTTGTCAAGGAGATGAGTTAAAAACCCTTATTTTTTCTTCTTTCTGAGCTTTTTAACAATCTCTACATCAACTTCAGATGGTTTGACAACAAACTCTTCCTTTTGAGAAATGGCTATGCCTTTGATGCCCTTAACAAGCACCCGCTCTCTCAGAATAGCTTCTTTGTCTACCTCCTTCTTGATGCGAATAAATTGGCTAAGACCCAGTTTTTCAAAAATTTCAATCGTCGCCTGAATTCCTCGCACGCTAACTGATGGTGGGGTGGTTCGCCACGACAATTCGCCATTAGGCAGCTTAACCGTTTTGGTTTTACCGCTATTAGTCAGATCATCACGATGGGCTTCTGCATAAGCGAAGAGGCCTTCAACATCTTCGTTGATCTCATCACTGATGAGCCCAGCTTTTTCTGCGGCTTCAGCCTTGATCTTCTCAATGCGCTGATTAACACGCTGATTGATTACTTCAATCTTTCTTTGATTGACGCCAATGCTTGTAACCAGCTTGTTAGCCTCGTTCTGATTCTTCGGAACTACTACCACATTCTTTTTCACACTTGTCTTTACCATTATACTTCCTCTTTCAAACAAATTTTAAAGTACCGCTTCAAAAAATTAAGACTCCTTAATTTGAAGTCTTAATATATTACAACATTTAACTAAAAATGTCTATATTGTGCCCGGGGTGGGAGTCGAACCCACACACTCTTGCGAGTAACGGATCTTAAGTCCGTCGCGTCTGCCAATTCCGCCACCCGGGCATTTGGAGGCGCCGGTGGGAATCGAACCCACGTATAAGAGTTTTGCAGACTCCTGCCTTACCACTTGGCTACAGCGCCTATTCTTCGTCTAATATATTCTTATCTTTCATTAAAGATTTTTCAATACCTGCAGCATCTTCATAACCAGAATCATTCTCAAACTTTATTTCAGGAACATGTCTGATGGATAGCTTCTTAACTAGTAAATATTGTAACTCTGGTCGAGCTTTTTGTAGTATCTTTAGCGCTGCCTCTGATTTATCTGAAGGAATTACACTAACCCCTACTCGAACAGTCTCCATCTTAACTGAGATGTCAGCATAGGTTAAGGTTACTAATATTTCATCAAATTCTAACTCTCGAGCAATGAGCTTGCTAAGTTCTTCCAGAATAAGATTACTTAATCTTTCCTTACGAAATGTCTTCATTAATGATTAAATGATCACCAGCTCTGATCTCGGTCTCAGTATTAATTAATAGACCGCACTCATTACCAGCTTCTACTTTATTAGCATCTTCCTTATTTCTTTGCAAATTGATAATTCGTCCTGTATCAATATCCTTTCCTCGTCTCATAATGAGACAATCGGAGTTATTGGTAATTTCACCTTCCACCACCTTACCACCAATAACCTGACGACTTTTAGAACGCTTATCAAAGACCGCTAAAATCTCTAAGTCTCCTAATATTTTAGCCTGTTTAAACTTTTTAAGAAAATCTTCAAAGTCTTTAGTGAGCTCATAAATAATACTTGAAGTTAATACCTGGACCTTCTCACCACCACCACTTTTCATAATGCTCTCGCCAGCCCTACTAATCTTGATGTTGAATCCCAAAACTAATGCACCAGTACTAGCTGCTAGTTTGATATCACCATCTGTAACGTCACCCACACCCTGGTTAATAATATTCAGCTTATGATCTTCTGGAAGTGGTAAGGCGCTGATCACACCAGAAAGAGCCTCCAAGGAACCACTGTC
>CEPX01072071.1_pt1 | contig 11344 bp, 15 predicted proteins | sample 361361 | NCBI WGS metagenome assembly CEPX01 (sample SAMEA2619974, study PRJEB7988) | marine metagenome | biome: marine biome (ENVO:00000447); feature: mesopelagic zone (ENVO:00000213) & marine oxygen minimum zone (ENVO:01000065); material: "saline water (ENVO:00002010), including plankton...
AAAATAACATGCTAATCCCAATAAAGCTGATTGCGTAAATACCTATACCTATCAAAACTATAACTATCACAGCCAAGCACCTCCTTTTTTTATTTTTTAACTAATATAGAAACTCCAAACAAAGCAAAGCCAGCACCAATCCCAATAAAAAGTCCAGCTGGAATATTGCCTGTTAAAAAACCAATTCCTAATCCAAGCAAAACTCCAGCAGGAATAAATAAAGAACCAGGCTTGGAATGACACCTGCAATTATGTTTTTTATTTTTCATAATTATTTTTTTGTTACTTATAAATTTATATTTATATTATCATAAAATTATTATTTTTTCCAGTCTTTTATAGTAACTTTCTTGCCTCGCAAGCTTACAACTACTTTTTGCTTTTCCCGCCATTTAAGCTTGCGTATAAATTCAATAGGCAAAGTCACAGCAAGGCTTTTTCCGCCAAGCTTGGTTAATTTGCGAATGTTTTTTTCTTTATTTTTTCTTCGAGCCATAAATTTGGGGTTAATTATAAAGATTGTTATTAAAAAATAATATCCAAGCTGTAGAAAGCTACTGGTTTATCAGAATTTGCAATGTGCAAAAAATGCACATTGCTTTTTTTCTCAACCTCGCAGTCTTTGAAAATTTTATTGATATGCTTGGTAATAACTGAGCGCTCTTTGCCATATAATTGAGCGATCTGCGCTTGCGTAAGCCACACTGATTCATCTTCAAATCGCACCCTTAACTCAACCTCTTTTTTAGAAGTCTGGTAAATTATTATTTCTCCCTTGTTGAACTTATTCTTTAACATAATTTTATATTCATTTTATCATCAAACCCTTTTCCTGTCTACTAAAAAAGAATTACGTAATTTAATAAGAACCTGCTCGTTTTACTCGCAGAACCTTGAAATTATTTACTTTGTAAATAATTATATGTAATTCTTTTTTATTTTAAATTTTCATAATACTTTAAAATCCTTTTTTTATCGCAGTCCTTATTATCTCTTTCTTTGTAATATATTTGTACAAATTCAATTTTTACCTGCTTTGGAAAATAAGCATAAACTATTCTAATACCACTGCGGCTTCCTTTATGCTTTAAGGCTTTACAGCGAAAATGCTTAACTTTATAAATTTCAACCTCAAGACTTAATTTATCAATCCGCACAATAACAGGATGATAACCTCTTGGATATTTAATTAAAATTCTTTGCTTAAATAAATTTAAATCCTGCGCAAGAGTTCTAAATCTTTTTTTAAGTAATTTTTTTAACTCTTTATCAAATTCTGGTAAAGAACTAAATTGCATATTATTCATCTAAATAGTTTCTCACAGAATAAGCAGGTTTTCTATAAAAAACTAACTCATAATTTATAATTTCTTTATTTGGCGTTGTTTCGCATGGAATATCTCCATGAGAATAATCAGCAATACCAGAAGCATTCATGTCTGATAATTTATTTATAACTTTATCAATCACATCTTTGCCTTCTAATAATCCAACTTTTTTTAAGTCAGCATTAATTAAGGGAATATACTTTTTTTGCGGTTTACCATAATATTCAGCACTAATTTTTTTTATTTGTTTGTGCTTTATCATTTCTTTTATGATGTCATCAAAACTACAAGGTGCTGGACCATAATTTATTCTGCGATAATTCATACCTGTTAATGGTTTTTCATTAAGTTCATAAAAATCAAAATCAGCAAAATATAATAATTTATATAAGACTGTTTCGCCAACATTTGGCTTGGCACCGCATTTTTCTAAAATATAAAGTAAAACTTGTTTAAATTTTTCTTTACTTGCTAGACTTAGTCTGGGTGTGTTAATTTTTGTATTACTGGTTTCTTTTTTTTCTTGATCAAGTAGTAGTTCGTCTAGGGAAATATTAAATAGCTTAGCAATTTTTTCCAATTCTAAGCTGTGTATTTTTCTTTGACCTAGCTCAATTTGGGAAATAGCTGGTCTGGGTAGATTAAGTTTTTTAGCAAGAGAGTTTTGGGATAAATTTCTGCTCTGACGCAGATTTCTAATTGTTTTACCTAATGCTTTTTGATAAGCCATAGATTTATTTTAATAATAAGATTCTTATTATTTATAATATATAAAGTAAGAAAATAATGCAAGAGATTGGCTCGTGATGAAAGGAAATCTTGACAAGGAAATCTCCTTTTGCTAAAATATGATGATTCGCCAGGAGGAGTTAAAATGTTGGAGGCGATAAAAATTATTATTAATTTTTACGATCAAATATCATGGCTAGAACAAAATGTCGTCCTGTGCGCATAAGGCGGAAACCAGGACCCAAAAAAGTTAGAATTAAATCTCATACGAGATCTAAGCCGTCAAAACTGCAAAAATGTAAACGCAGATAACTACACGGTAACCGCAAACAGAAATCACAATCACTGCTTGCGGTTTTTTTTGTTATAAGTTTATTCCGAAAAAATTTAAAACTTTTTTCAAGTTTTTCCATGCTAATGCATAATCAGTTGCCAGGAGTCCTATGAGAATTATGCAAACAGAAATTAATTTATGCCTCATAACCCAAGAAATAATCCATCTACTGATTCGCCACAATAACCAAAATGGATTTGTATAGTGCATTAATTTACTAGTTTTATCTTGGACGTCAACAGGCTTTTTATTGTTGTTAAACTGATTATTTAACGCATGATACTTTTCTCTAATTTGTTTCGCGACCTTATTAAACTCTTTGGTAACTTCTATCTTAACAATATCTCGTCCCCACCCCATCGCGCCACCTGTTTCTTGAATATCAAAAATAATTGCGCCTAATTGCTGCACGGAATTCAATAAATTCTGAAAAGGATCCCAGACGTGAACATTAGTTTTATCACAAAGATAACCACAATGTATTTCAAAATGTTTTTGATTATCAGGCGCTCCCTGCTTAAGCTCTTCAACTGCATCAATTATCCTTTTTTTCTTTAAAACAGCATCTCTCTGTATTTTTAATAAATCTTTTTTAGAGTCATTCATAATTTTTTTCAAAAATATCAATTATTTTTTATTCATATACTATTTTTCACTGCTTCAGCCTTTCTTCGACAACCCATACAACATTCCTTTTTAAATCCCCTCGTATTCGCTTTAGGATTTTGTTTTTTTGAAATTTGATCAACAGGATTGATAAATAATTTTTAAATTAAAATAAGCTCGAAAATTTTTGTTGATTATCTTGATCAATGTCAATATGCATTTCATCAAATTGCCATTTTTCATTCTCTATCCAAGCATCACTTAACACAAAGCCTTTATAATACCTACTCTCTTTCATTCTGGCAAAATTTCCAATTTCTTTTTCTAAAATATCCTTTAACGGAAAGGTTGCTTCATTTCTGGCAGGAAAATCAAACATTTGTAATTTTTGTGTACGCATTCCTCCTACCGCTATATCAGCAAGTTGCATAAATTCAGAAATCATACAATTCTTTTTATAATCTTTCTTACAAATAGGCATGATAGCAGAATCACTTTCAAAAAAAATATTTTCTTCTGATTCTTCTTTGAATCTTTCCAGCATATTTTGATCATTAAAATTTTCTCTAAATGCTTTTTCTTCATGATCTATATAAACATTACCAATAGTTATTTTTTCATCAAAAAACAAAAAATGAGTTCCGCCTTTTAATCCCATGCGAAATGTGGTTTCTATCTTTTTAGCAGTATCCATTGTTTCATACATTTTTTTATGATTGTCTTTTTCTCTAAAAATAACCATTTTGCATCCTATTTTATGTTCTAATCCTTTTTTAAGTTCATATATAGGAGTCTCGTCATTATGCCCAAAATATAAAACACCTGACACTTTTTGTTGCTGTATTGCATATATTAATATAGTAATCCAAGATTTAACCAGCCTAGCTTTTTCGTTGTGTTTTTTATACTTCTTGCCAATCTCGTTAAAATGAATCGGGTAGTCAAACTTCAAATTATTTCGTGGCTTTTGCAATAAAGAAAAAAGGTTATTTTGTTTATTTTTTGGGATAAAAATAAAACAATGCCAATATCCATCTTCCTGGCATTCATCGTGAAACACATCATATGTTAATCTTTCTTTATTATTCATAACTCCTCTCCACCGCCTCAATCTCTTTTTTCCCCAACCCATACAACCCATAAACCCTCTCACCAATCATCTTATCAACCCTCTCAATCTCTTTTTTCTTTTTTTCGCATTCTTTTTCATCCATAATTGGGTCTAGTTTTTGTAATTCTTTGTTAAGCTTTATTATTCTATTTGTTAATTTAGTAATTTTTGTTATTTTATTTTTTGATGGCACTATTAATGGTAATTTTTTAATTTGAGGCACACCAATGCGCAAATATCCGCCTTGCAAAGACAGAGATTTAAAAATGTTTCTATAAATAAATGACAATAATTTACTATTTAATACTGCTAAAACAAATTTTAAATCAAGTGTGTTAGATTGAATAATAACTGTTGATTTTCCTGCAAAATATTCGCCCTTTTCATCTAAAAAGCATTCTAATTTTTTAGTCATGCCTGCCACGATGACCTTACAACTTTTAGAATCTTTGCACCTTTTAGGTAAAAGATTTTTTAGCTGTTTTTTTGTGGCTATTGGTTTATTATATGATGCCTTAATGTATTGCGTTTTTTTATGCGCCCACAGTGAAGTGTATCTATCAATAGTTCCAGTATTAATAAATTTAAAATAATCTTTTTCTCCATCGTAATTTCGAATAATTTTTTTTATTTCATACGCTTCACCAACAGTTGCTGCGCCATGAATATCGCAAAAATTATCTAAGGGCATAGATTTTTCTGTAATCTTACCAAGCAAAGTCATATTACTATCTTTGCCAAAGACAGGAGACCAGCTATTTTTGTGCTTTTCTAAAAGCATCTGACTTACCTTTTTGCTATTTTCTAATCGAATTTTGCCCTTATCTTTTTTATAAGAATTGATAAAAATATTATGTTTAAGCCTCGGCCTTACTTTTTTTATTATAATAACTATTGGATAAACATTTGCTCCAAAAACTTTGATATTGGAATAATCATTAATAGAAATTATTGAATATTTTTTAATAATTTCTCTGATTGACTTAGCATAATCAGCTGATAATAATTTATTAGGAATAATCATTCCGAAATAGCCGCCTTTTTTTAATAAATCAATACTTCTTTGTATAAATATACAAAAAATATCCCAGTTGCCTTTTGCACTTTTATAATTATCAGAACAATAAATTCTAAAATTTCTATCTTTTCTAACTAACTCCTCTGAATCAATATACGGCGGATTGCCTATGACTACATCAAACCCTCCTTTGTCAAAGACTTCGCTAAATTCTTGTTTCCAATTAAAGGGTTTTTTGTCTTGCCAATTTTTACCAAAATATTTTTTTAATTCTTTTTCAGTGCCAGAGATCAAAGAATTTCCATGAGCAATATTCCCAGACAAATTAGGCAAGCGCTGACGGCGATCCAAAGCCCTCACAAGTAAATTCAACTGCGCAATCTCCACAGCTTCCTTATCCAAATCCACACCATGAATATTATTTCTTAATAATTCCATTTTACGAGACACAGGTAATGGTTTTTGACCTTGGCGAGCTTTAAAACTTTGCTCTATTTTGCCCAAATGAGTGTTTTTATCATATTTAATCTTTTTATTCTCTTTATCCCGCCAATATTCAGCCAACTCCTCAAAAGCTTTAATCAAAAAAGATCCACTACCACAAGCAGGATCCAAAATTTTAATATTCTTAATTTCATTTTGTGATTTTGTTTCTAGAATTTGGCCCAAAGTATTTTTAACAATATAATCAACAATATATCTAGGAGTATAATAAATGCCTTGTGATTTTCTTTTGCTAGTTTTATCTTTTTTTTGTTGATTTTCCTGTTGAATATAACCTAAATACTGCTCATAAATACTTCCAAACACATCAGCAGGAATATCAGCAAAATTATAACGAATACCTCTCTGATTTTTATACAACTCCGTAATAATTTTAATATAAACACTGTCTTCTGCATGTTTATTTAATTCCTCACAAAAATGTGGTTCAAACAGCTTGCTGTTATAATCCCGGTCAAATTGTCTAAAAAGCTTATTTAAACTTCTAATTAGATTTCCTTTTTCATCCCAAGACCTAACTAGGGGCTGTAATAATTTATTTTCTATCTCCCTGTCTTCAGCAGTTCTTATAAAAATTAAGCGGTCTAAAATTGTCTGCACTGCTTCTGATATCTTTTGCGACTTGATTGTCGGATTGTATTGCCCTAATTCTTCGCATAACAAATCACGCCAACGTATTAAGTCTTCGGCTAATTGTTTATCCATTGGCCTTTTTTTGGGTTTGTTGCCATGTTTCAAGGCCATTGTATCTAATGTGTTCTCCTCAAAGCCCGACTTGCTCAACGACCATAGATTGTTAAATCTTTTTAAAAAATTTTTGTAGTCCAGCTCAAAAACTATATTTTGTTCTATATTTAACTCATCCCATTCAACATTATAAACCTTGATTGTTTTAAAATTAGTCAAAATTGCCCAAGGCGCACTTTTATGATATGCATACTCAATAGCTTGCCTGATCCATTTTTCTTGATCAAGGTTTTCATTAAGTTTTTTTGCTTCTAAGTAAAATTTAGTTATCCCATCAATCTTAAAAGCATAATCAACTTTTTTACGTGAAACAGCTTCTTCTTCTATAACTTCCTGTGCATTTTTATTATGAATATCCCAGCCCAAAGCTTGAAACAATGGCAATATAAAATCTTTACGAGTATTTGCCTCGGAATATGCTTTAACTTGATCTACATCTAATCGTTCAAGTTTTTCTATTAATTTTTTAATTTTTTCTTTAATATTTTTCTGATTCATATACAATATTCTAACACCAAGACACTGCTTTGTCCACCAAAAAAAATTACATATTAAATTACATAATTCTTTTTATTTGGATTTTTACCTTACAAAAACCTTTCCACTAATTATTTTATTAGATGGTCTATTATGTATTATAGCATGTCTTGCAAACTGCTGACCACATTCTTGGCACTTTAAATCATTATTTGTAAAATCCCTTATAATCATGTCTTTGTAACACTTAATTAGTTTGCCTGCGCCCTGCTTATGATATTTATAAAGATGGGCTTTGCATTTTTGACAAAAAATTTTTAAAACACGAATTTTCTGTTTACTGTTTTTTAACATAATTTTACATTCATTTTATCATCAAATCCTTTTCCTGTCCATTAAAAAACTCCCGTGTTTTTACGAGAGCATTGTTTTATAAATTATTAATCCCATTGAGTTGTATCCATTACACTGCAATTTCTGCAATTATATTTTCTAAGACCCAGACTATTGTTATAGCCAGTGTCCTCCCAATCATGACTGCATGTTTTACCGCATCTTTTGCATGGCCCTGATCCGTCAACTGAAACACCTTTGCAACCATGAGTTTCTATTTCTTCAATTGCACCACAATGAATACAATTAATCTCTTACTTGTACTTGCAAAGTCAAAAAATTTATAAATTTAATTTGCCAAACCATCTTAACCATGCTAAGCTTTAGCTTATGATAATTTTAGGCATTGACCCTGGTTCAGCAAAAATTGGCTGGGGAATAATAAAAACTACTAAAAATCTAAAATCCATAATCAAAACAATAGATTACGGCTCTATTGAAACAAGCAAAGAATTTACTTGCGAAGAAAGACTCCAAACCCTTTATAATGAACTAGTAAAAATAATAAAAAAATTTAAACCAGATTTAAGCGTAGTTGAACAACTTTTTTTCTTTCGCAATGCTAAAACAGCAATGGGAGTTGCACAAGCAAGAGGTGTAATCCTTTTAGCTCTTCAAAAATCAAAAATAAAAATAGAAGAATTTACACCTTTGCAAATTAAAATGGCATTAACAGGATATGGCAGATCCTCAAAATCAGAAGTCCAAAAAAAAGTAAAATCAACCCTAAAACTAAAACAAATTCCAAGACCAAATCATGCGGCTGATGCTCTTGCGGCCTGTGTTTGTTATTGTAAGAATAATTAATTTGATTTTTCATTAATTTAATGATATTCTGGTATTATGCAAAAGATAAACAAAGTTTGTTTTTCTCGCTCCGCTCGAAAAATAAGCAATTACAAAGACTTAAAAAGCAAAAAACATAGAATACTATATCGTGCTTTAGAAATTTTACCAGGGGGTCTTTCGTGGACAGCCCTTTTTTTAATTGTAATTCTATCATGGCAAAAACCAGTTTGGATTGCTATTTTTATTATTGTTTTTGATATTTACTGGTTAATAAAAATCCTTTATCTTTCCACTCATTTAATCTTCTCATACAAACATTTAAAGAAAAATCTTAAAACAAATTGGCTTGCAAAATGCAAAAAAATTAAAAACTCGCAAAAAATTTATCATCTTATTATATTGCCATTTTACAAAGAAGGCTTAGATGTCCTAGAAACAACTTTTCAAGCTTTGGCAAAATCTGATTATCCATTAAATAAAATGATTATAATTCTAGCCTCTGAAAAACGCGCAAGATACAAACCATACAAAAATGCGCAGATAATAAAGAAAAAATATTCTAAATTATTTTATAAATTCATGATTACGCGTCATCCAGATAATATTGCCGGAGAAATAGCTGGCAAAGGATCTAATGAATCATGGGCAGGTAAAAAGGCACAAAAACTAATCAATAAATTAAAAATCCCTTATAAAAATATAATTTGTTCAGTATTTGACATTGACACTTGTGTTCATAAAAAATATCTCTCCAGTCTAACTTATAATTTTCTAAAACAAAAAAATCCTCATAATTGTTCTTATCAGCCAGTAGCAATGTACAATAATAATCTTTGGGATTCTCCAAGCTTAATTCGCGTAATTTCTGCGTCTAGTACTTTTTGGCAAATGATGCAGCAAGAAAGACCTGAAAAACTTTGTACATTTTCTTCGCATTCAATGAGTTTTAAAACAGTTGTTAAGGTTGGATTTTGGCAGGAAAATATTGTGTCTGAAGACTCTCGCATATTTTTTCAATGCTTATTTCATTTTAAGGGAAAATATAAAGTAATTCCATTATTAATGCCTGTTTACATGGATACTGTTTTAGATCGTAAATATTGGAATTCTATTAAAAACCAATACAAACAGCAACGCCGCTGGGCATGGGGATGTGAAAATGTTCCATGGGTTATTTATCATTCTATTAAAACTCGGAGTATGCCGCTCTGGCTTAAACTTCGCCACAGCTTTGATCAATTAGAAGGTTTTTATTCTTGGGCAACTGCTTCTATCTTGGTCTTTGTGCTTGGATGGCTACCTTTAGCTTTGGGCGGCGAAGAGTTTAATCGAACTGTTTTAGCTTTTAATTTGCCTAAATTAACTAGCTATATTATGACTTTGGCTATGTTAGGTATGTTTATTTCTGCTGGAATATCTATGCTTTTACTGCCTAAAAAACCTAAAAAACAAAAAAAGCATAAATATATTTTCATGGCTTTGCAATGGCTACTTTTGCCAATTACTACTGTTTGCTTTGGCTCTTTTCCAGCCTTAGAAGCCCAAACTCGTTTAATGCTTGGTAAGTATATGGGATTTTTTGTTACACCAAAAACAAGAAAAAAACAATAAAAACCCCCTTGATAACCAAAATAGGCTAACAAGGGGATTCTTGGCTCTACGGCCGATAAAAATAATATTCTGACTTTGGCTCTCTGTGCGGATCTACATCCTCTTGCATATCTTCTCCTGTGAACCAAAAAAAATCTACCATCCATCTGAACCAATTTCTCATTGAAAACACCTCCTTTTTTCTCCTTTTTCTGCTATTATATATATTAGCATATATGCTAAAAAATGTCAAGGATTTTTAGCAAAAAAAAACCACCCAATTTATAATTATGAAGCAAAGCGAAATAATTTCAAGCTTTGCTTATGATCCGCTTGGGTGGCATTTATTACTAACCTTGAAAAGCGAGAAATCTGTAAAATTTTTCCGAATTCGCTTTATCAAGACCAAATCTTCCATAGGCAGTATCGCGTCCAGGACCTGTCTCCCAATAAAGAATAGTAGGACATTCAACCCCAGAATATTCTAAGCCATTTTCATCCTTAATAGTGAGCTGTTGAGTAAAGCTAATTCCTTTTTGTATGAATGGCTTAGCTCTAAAATATTTTTCAGCAGCTACCTTGCTCTGCTCAAAAATTCCAGTTAATAATAGCCTATCTTTGACCCATGCTATGTGATGCCCTGGAACAAACAAAATTTTTTCAGGCTGGAGCATGTAGCATGTGCCAAGAATGCTTTCCTGCGGCCATGTTGTACTTACTGACGGCATTATTATGCCATACAGATCCATGCCAGTAATTACAATTCGCGGCAACTTTATTTCTAGTCTACCTTTCAGTTTTAATTCTGCGAGCAATTCTCTTATTATCATTCCTGGCTCGCGTGCGGTTTGAGCTGTTGCACTTTTTTGACCCACACATTTTGGAATCTCAATTTCTACTTTTTCGCAAAAGGAATTTTTAAGCTTAGCGATTTCTTCTGTAAGTAAAAATTGAGCTTTTTTTCTGTAATCTATCCTCACAATTTTTTCCTCCTTAATTGTAAACTGTTGCCATTTCATTTATTTAAGCATCTACACAATATCACATTCTGTTATTCCTGTCAAGATTAGTCCCTCACTATTGTTTAAAAAAACAGTGCGGGGTTGACTTATACAAATTTATCTTATAAACTAATACTCATGAAAAACTTTGCAATAATTAAAACCGGTGGAAAGCAATACAAAGTCGCACAAGGCGATGTTATTAAAATTGAAAAATTAGAAGGCAAAGCTGGCGATAAAATAGAATTTAATAAAATTCTTTTACTTAAAAAAAATAAAATTACTAAAATCGGCCAGCCTTTTATTAAAAACACTAAAGTCAGCGCTGAAATCATAGAGCAAGCTAGAGACAAAAAAGTAATTGTTTTTAAATATAAAGCTAAAAAACGTTATAAAAAGAAAAAAGGTCATAGACAGCCTTTTACTAAAATAAAAATCTTAAAAATTTAAATGTCAAAAATTAAAATAGATGAAAATTTATGCATTGGATGCCATACTTGCGCATCTTTATGCGAACAAACTTTTGAAATTGGTAAAAAAGGCAAAGCAAAGATAAAAAATGAAAAAGCAGAGTGTGATTTAGATAATGTTGAGCAAGCCTGCCCAGTACAAGCCATAAAACATGAAAAATCTTAATTTTCGCAACCAATTAGCCATAACAATCTTGGTCTCATTTATAATTTCAGCTAGTACTGGATATTTTTTTAGTACTCTAGG
>CEPX01198182.1_pt1 | contig 11328 bp, 10 predicted proteins | sample 361361 | NCBI WGS metagenome assembly CEPX01 (sample SAMEA2619974, study PRJEB7988) | marine metagenome | biome: marine biome (ENVO:00000447); feature: mesopelagic zone (ENVO:00000213) & marine oxygen minimum zone (ENVO:01000065); material: "saline water (ENVO:00002010), including plankton...
AGTTGATTGTAAACTCTAATCAAATCAGAATTAAGTGGCGATGCCATTTTTTGACCGTTTGATAATTGACGTTTAACATTAACAAAATGCTCCCGATTTTTAACTCTGGTTTTTACTAATTCTTTAACGATTGTTCGTAATTTTTCATTCATATTATTATTGTCATCCCGCACAAGTCCCGCGATAGCGGGACGCGATGCGGGACCCAGAGCTACACAGTTTAATCTGGATCCCTGCTTTCGCAGGGATGACAAGTAGAAATGTTTAACTATGAGAAAAGAAATAGCTCAAAAAATATTAGATAAAAATGTTAGTGATTATAATCAAATTGCTGCTTCTTTTAGTCAGGTACGTACTCAACTGTGGGATGAATTTAAAGTTATCCAAGACCTTATTAAAACAGGTGATAAAGTATTAGATCTTGGCTGCGGAAATGGAAGATTAAGGTTATTATCTAGAGACCAAAATGTCAAGTTTGATTATGTGGGAGTTGACAGTAGTCAAGAATTAATTAAAATTGCCGAAAGCAATAATGATTTTAAAATGGATAGTCAACAGTTTTTGGTAGCTAGTATGCTTAAACTGCCTTTTGCTGATAATTCATTTAATGTAGTTGCTAGCGTGGCCGTATTTCATCACATACCCAGCAAGCAGATGCGCTTAAAAGCTTTGCAAGAGGTTAAGCGAGTATTAAAACCTGGTGGCACTTTAATCATGTTTAATTGGAATCGTTGGCAAAAAGATTATTTGCATTATATCATTAAATATACGCGATTAAAACTGATTGGCAAAAGCGACTTAGACTTTAAAGATATTTTGATTCCTTGGATGAATGGCGAGGTTAAACGTTATTTTCACGTTTTTACTTTAGGGGAGTTGAAAAAATTAGTAAAATTATCAGGCCTTAAATTAGAAGAAAATTATTTGTCAGACTGGAAGAATGGCGATAAGAAAAGCCACTTTGATTATTTGCATTCTACAAATATTGTCACCATAGCCAAAAAATGGTAAGCTTTTGGTGTCAAAAAAGCTATTTTTAATTTTTAAATTTATTAATCTTATGAAAAATTGGAAGAAATTGACCGTTATTTCATTAATTGGTCTTTTTTTAATTGCTTTGCCTGTCTTTGTTCTGGCTGGCAATAAAGATGATTTAATTATTGTTGGAGCCGATGAGATTATTGACGGTAATTTTATAAGGGCTGGTAAAACCATTGATATTAAAGGAGCAGTAAATGGTGATGTAATAGTTGCTGGTTCCAGCATCACAATTTCTGGACCAGTGGCCGGGAGTGTTATTGCTGCCGGATCAAGCATTAGAATAACTGGACCAGTGGCCGGGAGTGTTCGGGTGGCTGGTAGTTTAGTTGATATTGACAGTGAAGTTGAAAAAAACGTATGGGCCGCCGGGAGTATTGTAAATTTAGGAGCGAATTCTACAGTTGGTTGGGACGTTTATAGTGCGGGAGCCAACGTGGAACTTCGTGGTTCAATTGGTGGAAATGTATGGGCCGGAACAGCTAATTTAATTATTACCGAAACTGTTGGCAAAGATGTTACGGCGTCAGTTGATAGAGATGGTCAGATAATTTTATATCCAGAAGCTAGGGTGGCTGGTAATTTAACCTATAAAGCTAACAGTGAAGACCAATTAATTTTGCAGGAAGGATCAATTGTTTCCGGAGAAATTTTAAAAAAGGCAATCCCTATTCCCGAGAAGTTTGATTTCAATAAAATTTTTAGTGGTTTAAGTCTTTTTATTAAATTGACCGTGTTGTTTAGTTTGTTAGTTGTCGGGTTAGTGCTAATTGCGATGGTGCCAAAAATTTTAATTCAGGTTAAAGATGAAATGGTTAAACGTCCAGGGCCATCAATTGGTTGGGGTTTTATTTATCTGGTTGTTGTGCCTGTTGTGATGGTTATATTAATGGTTACTATTATTGGAATTCCTTTGGCATTGATAATTATGCCTTTTTATTTAATTGGTCTTTATCTAGCTAAAGTTTGTGCCAGTTTTGCCATCGGAATTTTAACCCTTGATAATCTGGCAAAAGATAAAAAATATAAAGGCAGTTTAATTTGGCCTTTAGTGGTTGGTATAATAATTTTTGCAATAGTTACCAGTCTGCCATTTGTTGGTTGGATTGCAAAAATCGTTCTAGTGCTATGGGCCTTGGGTGCAGGTATTCATGTTAAAAAAGAAATTTTACGGGAGTATAAATAATCTAAATTAAATAAAGTTGGAGAGGCACCCGGATGGGTGTTTCTCTGACTGACTTAAAAATTATGGCTCAATTAGAAAAAACAATGTTTCGAGAGTATGATATCAGAGGCTTAGTGAATGACGAGCAAGTTAATGAAAAATCTGCTGGATTAATTGCTAAAGGGTTTGCTAAATTTTTAGATAAACGAGGAGTTAAAAAAATAGTTATTGGGTATGATTCTCGGGAATATTCTAAAAGATTACATGACGCCTTTGTCCAAGGACTTTTGTCTTCGGGGGTTGATGTTACTACAGTTGGCATGGTGATTTCACCAGTATTATACTTCGCTCAGTATCATCTTAAATTTAAAGGTGGAGCAATGATTACCGCTTCACATAATCCAAACGGTTGGGGTGGGTTTAAACTGGGCTATGATTTTTCTACTACCTTACTACCACCAGATATTAAAGAAATGTATGAGATTATATTAAATGATGATTTTATTAGCGGTGAAGGTAAAATGGAAGAGTACAAAGGGATTAATGATGATTATGAAAAGTTGGTAACTTCACGAATTAAATTAAAAAGAAAATTAAAAGTGGTGGTTAACTGTGGCAATGGTACAGCTGGAGAAATTGCCCCCAGGGTTTTAAGAGCCGCTGGCTGTGAAGTAGTAGAACAGTTTTGTGAAAATGATCCAACTTTTCCTAATCACGAGCCCAATCCTAGTTTAGTCAGCGCACAAGAAGCCTTGTCCGAGATGGTAAAAAAAGAATCGGCTGATATTGGGCTTGGTTTTGATGGTGATGGTGATCGGGTTGGTTTTGCTGATGAAAATGGCGAAACAGTTTTGGCTGATCAAGCATTAATTCTAATTGCCAGATTGGCATTAATTGAGCAACCAGGTTCAGCAATTGTTTTTGACGTCAAAGCTACACGTGGTTTAATTGAAGACATTAAAGCTCATGGTGGCACGCCGGTGATGTGGAAAACTGGTCATTCTTATATTAAAGCCAAGAGTAAAGAAGTTGATGCTTCTTTGGGGGGTGAGGGCAGTGGACATATTTTTTATCGTCATGGTTATTATGATTATGATGACGCTATCTTTGCTGCCTTAAAATTACTTGAATATCTTTCAACGGAAGATAAAACATTTTCTGAGTTAATGGCTGACACTCCACAATATGAAAAAACGCCAACTATTCAAGTTGATTGTGCTGATGAAATAAAATATGGTATTATAGATAAGCTATTGGCTGATCTTAAATCAGATTATGGTGACAAGGTTGTTGATATTAATGGCGCCAGGGTTGAATTAGATAATGGTTGGTTTTTAGTCAGGGCTTCTTCTAATATGCCGGTTTTAACGCTTGGCTTTGAAGCTAAAACAGAGGTGGGACTCAAAGAACTGCAGGAAACTCTTAAAAAGTATCTGGAAAAATATCCAGAGATTGGGAAAGAATGGAAAAGTGGGTAACACAATGCAAATCTACGAATAGTATATGAATCTATAAATTTTACAAATAGTATTCGTAACATTCGTATAAATTCGTAATTAGTATTATATTAATTATTAATAAAAAAATTGTATGCCTTTTTTTGCCGCTGTGTTAATTTTTATTGGATTTGTCATTTTGATCTCTGTCAGACAGGTTAATCAGTATGAACGAGGAGTAAAGTTTATGCTCGGTAAGTATATTGGAACGAAAAATCCTGGCTGGCGTTTAGTTATTCCGGTAATTCAAATGATGCGTAAAGTTGATATTCGAGTTAAAGCGGTTGATGTGCCGGACCAAGAGGCGATTACAAAGGATAATATTTCAGTCAAGATTAATGCCGTTATTTATTATAAAGTAAGAGACGCGGCTAAGGCAGTGATTGAAGTTGAGAATTTTAGGTTTGCCGTTTCCCAATTAGCTCAAACCACCATGAGAAATGCTACCGGTGAAGTCAGTCTTGACGAACTGCTGGCTAATAGAGATGAAATTTCTAAACGAATTCAAAGCATTGTTGATTCTGCCTCAGATCCATGGGGGATTAAAGTTGATAACGTTGAGTTAAAAGATATCACCTTGCCTGAAGAGATGAAGCGAACCATTGCCAAACAAGCCGAAGCCGAACGTGAACGTCGTGCCGTTATCATTAAAGCTCAAGGTGAAGTAGCCGCCGCGGAAAATATGGCCAAGGCTGCTCAAACCCTTCATGAAGCACCAGGCGCTTTACACTTAAGAACCTTGCAGTCAATTAATGATTTGTCTTCTGATCAATCAAACACGGTGGTGTTTGCTTTACCACTGGAAGTGTTAAGAGCCTTAGAAGGTCTAAGTAAAAAATAATGATAGGAATATTTGATTCCGGTATTGGCGGTTTAACCGTCACAAAAGAGGTAGTCGCATCCAGTGACTACCAACTTTTGTATTTGGGTGATACTGCCAGGACGCCTTATGGTAATCGTAGTCAAGATTTAATTTATCAATTTACCGTGCAAGCAGTTGATTATCTATTTAAACATGGCTGTCAGTTAATTATCATTGCCTGTAATACTGCTTCGGCCGAAGCCTTAAGAAAGATCCAACAGGAATGGTTACCAAAAAATTTTCCTGACAGACGAGTTTTAGGGGTTATCAGGCCAGTGGTTGAAGTAGCGGCTGTGGAGTCAATAACTGGACGCATTGGGGTGGTTGGCACCAGAGCAACAGTTAATTCAGGAGCTTATGATCGGGAACTAAAGCAACAAAAAAGTAGCCTTAAAATATTTTCGCAAGCTTGTCCGATTGTTGTGCCTCTCGTTGAAGAAGGTTTACAAAATCGTCCGGAAACTATGAAATTTATTCGAAACTGTTTACGCCCCTTAAAGGCAAAAAAAATTGACACTTTAATTTTGGGCTGTACTCATTATCCATTACTGTTCAAAAAATTTAAACAAGCTGCTGGTAAAAGCATCAAAGTCTTAGACACTGGAAAAATTGTGGCTGATAAATTAACTGAATATTTAGTAAAACATCCAGAGATTGAGACTAAATTAACCAAAGGAAAGGGTCATCGTTTTTTAGTAACTGATGTCACCGCAACCTTTAAAGAAAATGCTCAAAAATGGTTAGGCCAAGATATTAAATTAGAAAAAATTGATTTGCAATAAAAAATCCCCTTAAGAGTTACGTAAGGAGACTTTCATTTTATAAAAAATTAATTATCAACAGTACTTAGATTGGAGTGCTGTTTTTGATTATTCACCAGTTAGACAAACTTTTTTAATAGCTGAAACAAAAGCTGCAGTTCTTAGGCTAATATTATGTTTTCGGGCGACGTCTCGAGTGTTGTTGTAAGCATCTAAAATGATTGGTTTTAGCTTTTCTTTAACTTCTTGCTCGGTCCATTTTTGGTTTTCCATATTTTGTTTCCACTCAAAATAGGAAACCGTTACTCCACCAGCATTAGCCAAAACATCGGGAATAATCAACATCCCCCTATCATTCAATAATTGATCAGCTTCTGGGGTTATTGGACCGTTAGCTAATTCAATAATAAAGCGAGCTTTAATTTCTTTGACATTCTCTTCGGTGATTTGATTTTCTAAAGCAGCCAAAACTAAAATATCGGCATCGGCTTCTAAAATTTTATGAGGTGGCATGGCATCATGGACTATTTGACATTTATCGGTTTCATTACCAATACAAACGTCTAGGCTACCATGATTTTGTTTAATCGCTTTAATAATATTAGTATCAAAACCTTGTTTGGTAGGATCGATCACGGCATTTTTTGAATCAGATACTCCTATTACTTTAAAGCCAGCATTGTACATCAAGTCAACCATGTTTGCCCCAGCGTTGCCATATCCTTGAACGACAACAGTTAAATCTTCTGGAAGTACTCCAAGTTCTTTAACTATTTCTTTTAAAATAAAAAAGCCACCGTCAGCTGTGGCCGTAGCTCGGCCAAGTGAACCACCAGCCTCAATTGATTTTCCGGTAATCATAGCCGGTTGAGGTTTACCAGTTAATTTACCATACTCGTCTACCATCCAATCCATAATTTGTGAGTTTGTGTTAACGTCAGGAGCTGGAACATCCTTATCTGGTCCTAAGTCTTTATAGAATTCCTTTACAAAACCACGGGACAGTTTTTCTAATTCTGTTTGACTAAGTTGTTTAGGATCAACTTCAATACCACCTTTACCGCCACCCATCGGAATTTCGACGACAGCAGTCTTAATTGTCATCCAAAAGGAAAGAGCCTTGACTTCATCGAGATCAACTTTTGGATGAAATCTAATGCCACCTTTATAAGGGCCACAGTTATTATTGTATTGAACTCTATAAGCGGGGAATTTTTTTTTGGTTCCATCGTCCATATCAATCTCAATTTCTGCTTGTAAGATTTTATTTGGTTTTCTTAATTCTTCTAGACGGTCATTGTCACCAATAATTTCAGCAGCTTGGTCAAGTTGCTTCATCGCATTATCAAATGGGTTTGCCATAATTTTTTAATTTATTTTATGTATAAATAGATATTACTAGATCTCTTGTCTTTAGGTTTTAAGTCAATTACTTTGGCCGGCTTCCAAGTAGGTAATTTAAAGCCGTAACAAACTATTTTAGCTCCTGGTTTTAACTCGGCCAGCAGTTTTTTTTCTACCTTCGGCATGACCGTATTTATCAAGAAACAAAAAACCGCATCAGCGTTTGACAGGTCAGCACTATAAAAGTTTTTATATTGTACAATAGCTCGACTTTTATGTAAAGCAATGCTTATCTTAGCTCTGACGTAAGCCCAAGGCGCAATTTCAAAACCTGAAGATTTAGCCCCACGACGTTCAGCCTCAATTAAAAAACGGCCATCGCCGCATCCCAAATCATAAAATATTTGTCCGGGTTTTAGATCAAATTGATCAATAATAATTTTAACGTTTCTTTTTGGGGTAGGGACAAACGGTACTCTGGTGAAAAAAATAGCGATTGCGCTACTGCCAATCAACAGAGAAATAAGGATACTAGCTCCAGCCACTGTTAAAACAATGACGTATATTATTATATCTACCATTATCTAATCCCAATCTTTTTTCTAATTTCTTCTAAGTTTTTAGCTGCTTTGGCTTGGGCTTTTTTTGATCCAGTAATAAAAACTTTTTTGACCTCAGTGTCGGAAATTTTAGCTTTAGCTTTTCTAAAGTCTGAAAAGTATTTGGCAATATCTTCAGCTAACTTTTGTTTAAGTTCAGAGTACTGTAAGTTTCCAGTTTGGCTTTTAGTTTGAAAATCTTGATAAGTTTTTTGATCACCAAATATTTTGACTAGGTCAATAAGATTTTTGGCGCCTAGGCTCTTGCCATCTCCAGTGTCAGTTACTGCCTTGGCCAATTTTTTTTGAATAACCTCAGGTTTGTCATCAATATAGATACAGTGATTATCTCCCAAACTTTTTGACATCTTTTTGTCTGGTGCTAGGAGGCTCATCACTTTAGGTGTGTCAGTAAATAATGTTTTAGGCTCTTTAAAAGTATTACCAAATTTATTATTAAAAAATCGTGCAATCTGACGAGTTAATTCAAGATGTTGTTCCTGATCTTTACCTACGGGAACGGTGGTGGCTTTATATATTAAAATATCAGCCGCTTGTAATACCGGATAATCAAATAGACCCAGATTGATGTTTTGCTTTTGCCGGCCGGCCTTGTCTTTATATTGGGTCATACGTTCAAGGAAGGAGACAGGCGTAACCGTATTAAGTATCCAAGCTAGCTCCATATGTTCCGGCACATAAGATTGAATAAATAAGGTACATTTTTTGGGATCCAATCCAGCGGCTAAAAATTCCTTCCCAAGTTCAATCACCTCGTCTTGCTTGGTTCTTGGGTCATAATCAGCGGTGATAGAGTGATAATCTACAATAGCAAATAAACAGTCATGTTTTTTTTGTAACTCAACAAAGTTGCGTAAAGAACCCAAGTAGTTTCCAATATGTAGTTTTCCTGTTGGTTGCACGCCAGACAGTATTATTTCTTTTTTCATATGTTTATTGTATCAGATGTACCTTAAAGAAAAAAGTGGGGAAGTATTTATGTAAACCTTCCCCACATGCAGCGGCCTCCAAACTCACTAATTCTTGACTTCGCAGCAAGAATATTTTTTGCCCATTTCTTGTTGGCCAATCTTTTTGCCACAAATAGCACAGAGTATAATTCGGCATTTGAGGCAAACAGCAACGTGATTACGTGGTTCACTTAAGGAACCATCAATGCAAAGGTTACCATTATCTTTTTCGTGACATTCAGGGCATTTCTGTCCACCAGTTATGGTGAATGATGGTCCTGAGACGCTTCCGAAACCCATTTTTCACCTCCATTCGATCAAAGAACATTAAAGATTAATAATTAAAAAAACCGTCCATCTCTTAGGTGTATTTAAAATACACATAAGGGACGAAAGGCTTTAGTCCTGAACTTGATTCAGGATCTCCCGTGGTACCACCCTTTTTATTAAAAAAATCCGTGTCAGTACGGATATTTTTTAATCACTTTTACTGACTCTGCCTTCCCAATATGTCAGGAACGACATCAGTTAGCCCATGATTACGGAGGCGGCCGAACTTCCACTAGCGCAGAAGTCACCTCAGCATGCCCAACCCTTCGACTCGCTACGCTCGCTCAGGGCGGCGTCCAAGTCAAAGGACATGCGTCAAAGGTTTTAGATCCTGAAACTAGTTCAGGACAAGGTTTTTAAAGATAAATACAGTTTAGCAGGTATCAAAAATTTGTCAACTATGTATTTAATTTTGGCTTGACAAAGCAAAAATTTAGTAGTAATATTTAAACCCCATCATGTTGATAGGAAAAACAGGAGAAGAACAATGTGTACCACAACGCCAGAATTGGCAGAAACCACATTTGGTAATCTGCCGGACGGTGCTCTCTTTTTCCTTCCTTCTGAAAGCGGAATGAGCCATATTCAGATGAAGAAATTAGAATCCGTTAAAAACCCTAATACATATGTTCCGGTTAATGAGCCTACAACCACTTATCATGCCGGCCCAAACAAACAGGTCTTTGTAGAGAAATCTTAACATACTAGATGTAAGATTAACTGACCCTGAGGATTACCCAAAAGTCGTAGTCCTCTTTTTTTTAGACTTGAATAATTACAGGCAAGACCATTGGTCGACGTTGGGTTTTTTTGTAAAGAAATTTACCAATTTCATTTCTAATCCGGTCTTTGTAATAGTTTTCATCAACACCACCTTTTAAGTTCTCTTTGAATATTTTTTTTGCGGTTGAGCGAGTTTCTTCAATTAACTTTTTATTTTCTTTCATGTAAATAAAACCTCGAGAGATTAGATCTGGATTTTGGACCAGTTGACCCTTTTTACGGTCAATGGTAGCAATAACCACGATCATCCCATCATCGGCCATGACTTGGCGATCGCGTAATACCACCTGTGACACGTCACCAACCCCCAGACCATCAACAAATACATGACTGGTATCTACTTTTTGATTAGTTAATCGACCACCCTTTTTATCGAATTCAATTATTTGTCCATTATCCGCTACAAAAATTTTTGATCGGGGAATTCCAGTGCTGACGGCCACTTTAGCTGATTCATGTAGTAAGTAGTGGTTAGCGTAAACAGGAATCAGAAAGCCAGGCTTAACTTCACTAAGTAGTAATTTAATGTCTTCAATTTTTCCATGGCCACCAGCATGAACATCCATGATTTCTTTATGAATAACATTGGCGCCTTGGCGATACAAATTATCTTTAAGGTATTGAATAGTTCGTTCGTTTCCCGGAATAACCGATGAAGAGAAAACAATAGTATCTTTTGGTTCAACTTTTAGGTAGTGATGATCACCATTAGCAATCCGACTTAACACCGCTCGGCCTTCACCTTGTGATCCGGTACAAATTACCACCACTTTATTTTTGGGATAATCATGAACTTTAGAAATATCAATCATCGTGTGTTTACCATGTTTGATAAAACCAAAAGCTTTACCAATTTCAATGTTAGCTTTCATACTAAAACCATCAATGGCCACTTTCTTGCCGCTGTTTTCGGAAATTTGTATCACTTGACCAATTCGTTCAACCATTGAGGAGAAGGTACCAAAAATAACTCGGCCATTAGAATTTTGAATAATATTTTGAATATTATTATAAACCTCTTTTTCCGAACCTTGATGTCCAGCTTGCGTTGAGCCTAAACTCTCCATCATTAAGATTGATGGTTTATTTTTTTTATTCCACTTAGCTAGATGCCGCATGTCCGTTTTTGGTCCATCAACTGGGTCAAGGTCATATCGCCAATCACCAGGATGAATAATGGTACCAGCCGGTGTTTCCAGAATTAAACCAACGGCATCTTTAATACTGTGAGTCACCGCAAAGAAATTTACTTTAAAATTTCCCAATTTATAAACCTTATTGATTGATTTAATTTCGGAGATATTGGGAGTAAATTTTTCATGATGATCGGCTAGTTGTCTTTTTAGGAGGGCAGCGGTCATTGGTGCGGCAATGATTAGGGGATTACCCAGTTTAGGTAGTAAATGTGGTGCGGCACCAATATGGTCCATATGACCATGACTAATAATAACCGCTCTAATATTTTTTTCTTTTCCTTGCAGAGAAGAAATATTAGGAATGATATAATCGATACCATGCATATCTTCGTCTGGGAATTGGTTGCCCATGTCTAAGATAACAATATCTTTACCATACTCAAAAACGGTCATATTACGTCCAACTTCTTCTAAACCACCTAAAGCATAAATTTTTAATTTATCTGGACCTTTTTGATGATCAACTTTTGGACGGGTAGCTCCACCACCTTTAATGAACTGTTTAACAGTTTTCTTAGTCTTACTTTTAGGGTTTGACTTGGGAGTTGATTGAGTTTTATTAACTTTTTTTGGTTGCTGGTTTTTTCTTTTACCAGACCAAGATCCTCCTTGGCTCGATTTTGTTGAGCCTCGGGGGGTAAATTTTTTAGTAGTTTTCTTCATAGTTTATTAATAATTATTTCTTACTTAAGACTGTTATCTTAAGTAAGATGAGTGCCGGAGGTGGGACTTGAACCCACAAGCTTTGCAGCACACGGCCCTGAACCGTGCGTGTTTACCAGT
>CEPX01059452.1_pt1 | contig 11325 bp, 21 predicted proteins | sample 361361 | NCBI WGS metagenome assembly CEPX01 (sample SAMEA2619974, study PRJEB7988) | marine metagenome | biome: marine biome (ENVO:00000447); feature: mesopelagic zone (ENVO:00000213) & marine oxygen minimum zone (ENVO:01000065); material: "saline water (ENVO:00002010), including plankton...
CACAAGAGAAGATCTAATAGATATGGGAGAATATGAATTAGCAGACGAGGTTAAAGCATTTAATGATGATATCTCAAATCCGGGTTTCTGGACAGAAGTTCAAACCTACATACCAGGGATAGGAATAAAAGAAATTGATGAAAACAAACAAAGAGCAAATGAAATAAGAAATAAAATGCTGGATATACAACAAAGAGATGCACTAATAGCAGAAGAAATAGATCCAGAAGCGACACTACTAAACCCTCCATATGATAGTGAACAGTGGTGGGCTAAGAAAGCTGCGGAAGATCAAATTGTAGAAATGCAAGTGCAACAATTCTGGGCAGACTACCAAGACGATGAAGAAGCTAGAGAGTTAATTACTCAACAGTTTTGGTTAGATTATCAAGCTGCAAAAGAGGAAGCAGCAGCAGCAGATAAATTATGGTGGGAAGCAAAAGAAGCTAGAGACGCAGCAGCACAAGCAGAAGAAAGAGCATATTGGGAACAAGTTTACGCAGATAGAGATAAAGCTGCAGAAGACTCAGCACCTAGTAATCTAAACTTCGGAGGGATCTTCTAATGATAGAAGAAGCACTGATGAACTATGGGGTTCTCGGACTGTGGACCATGACTATGTTGGGAGAGAGATTCCTATACAATAAGAAAACAGCAAAATTAATAGATAACAATACGATAGCGCTTACAAAAGTACATGAGGTAATGAAACAATGTCGGAAGTAAAACAAGAAAATGAAAAAATACAAGAAAAAGACTCTATTCAAGATGCTAAAGAAACTTTGGCTAAAATTCAAGAAGCCATTAAAGAAGCAAAAGAATTGAAAATTAAAGATGTTCTCTCTGGGAAATCAGATTCTGGACAAGAACCAGTTAAAGAAAACCCAGAGGATAAAATAGAGAAAGAATGTAATGAAGCACTAAAAGATACAGGTTTAACAATATGATCGATCTCTCCAGAATCATTTGTGTAAAATGTGGAGAAAGCCGTAGAGTTTTAACCGGATCGAAGAAACATAGTGAATGTATCTGCGGTGAATGTTACTATCCTCGGTTGTAAGTGTTTTTACACATTGGGGCTAGGTTGGGAAAGGTTTAAATAAAAGCTAGACCCTTAATATAATGAGGTAATAATCAAAAATGGCAGATGCAACAGGACAAGCAGATTTAAGAGCCGAACATTTCGAAAGAATGGTCAAGGGCTTCGCACTCCAAGCCTTCAAGTTGAAACAAGTAGTAATGATTTCTCCTAGTAGCGCATGGACAGAGACATATTACAGAGAAACCGCAACAGAATTAACAGGCGGAACAGGTAGTGCAGTAAGGGGAGTACCCAGACTAGCAGCTTTCCCATACGGTGAAGTGACATGGACTAAGGTTCAAGCACTTATAGAAAAGTATGGAATGGAGGGAGTAGTATCTTGGGAAGATCAGATGACTAATAACATCGATGTAATCGCAAGAACACTTCTAAGAGTTGGAAGATCAGTAGCTAACGCAGTTGATGCACAGATTTATTCTGTATTAGAAGCAGCAGCTGGAAACAGTGTAGCAATTACTGCAGGGAATGAGTGGGACAGCGCGACTGTTGCAAATAGAGACCCAATTCAAAATTTACTAGACGCAAAGAGAGAACTACATATCGATAACTTCGACCCAGATGCTAATTTAACATACATCTTACTATCACCTAAAGACTATGCAAACCTAATCGGTAACACGAAGTTTGTAAACAGCCCAACATTCAGGGCAGCAGATGTAATAGCAAAAGGAGTAGTTGGAGAAGTAGTTGGTCTAAAGATTATTGTTTCTAATGTCGTGACCACAGACAAAGCATTAGTTTGTATTGCTAGAGAGTGTGGAACATGGAAACAAGCATCACCATTAAGAGTAGTTTCAGATGTAGATCCAGGAATTAAGACTACAATCAGAGCATACGAAATGGGAGTTTGTCAAGCAACAACACCAAACGCAATTGTGACTATCACAAATACACAGGCTTAAAATGGGAACTGAAACTAGAAGAAAACTAGCAAAATTATATCATGAAGCTAGTGAAAAGGTTAAGGGACTCGACCCAGTGAAAAACTGGGAAGTCTATTACAAAGAGTTCGAGGACGAGTTCAAAGTAGTAGTCAAAAAGAAAGCTAAAAAGGAGAGTAAGTAAAAATGGCAAACGAAGCAGTAATAATTCAATTATTAGGAAACGGGGGAGACCCCATCAGATTCACAGTAGCAGATGGTGCTGGAATCGAAAAAGGAACAATTATGAAAATTAGTGGAGACAACACAGCAGCAGCATCCACAGCAGACGGAGACCTATTAGTAGGAATCGCAGCAGCTGAGAAAGTAGCAAGTGATGGCTCAACAACACTAGCAGTTTACACAAATGGGATATTTGATTTAACAGTTGATGGAACAAACACAGCAACATTAGGCTACCCACAAAAAGCTGATGGTACAAACCTAATCTCTGACGCTGACGACGATACAGCAGAGGGAATGATGGAAGTTATTGGTTACGCAATGGAAGCAGGTTCAACCAATGAAGTAATCGCAGTAAGGGTATTGAAATAAAATGGCAACAACAAGTCAGCCAGGAGCTGGTGCTACACCATTTCAATCTATAGCAGCTAAAGAAGCTACAATTGGAAATGAAACAGTAACTACATCAACAATACAAAATCTAACTGTATCAAATTCCCTTACAAGAAATAATATAACATTTCAATATCCATTCAGAACAGGAACTGAAGGGGCAACAGGTGGATTCGATGATGCAAATGATACAGGAACTGCAACAGTTCCAGCAAGTCAAACTGGTTCAACATTTTGTGTACCAATTACTGGGCTAAAGCAAGGAGATATTTTACAATCTTTCTTCTTATCTGGACAGTTAGAATCAGCAGGTAACACAGCAACTATTGATGTATCTCTAAGAGCAACAACAGCAGCTGCAGCAGATTTAACAGATGCTTCAGTTCAAGCAATGACTCAAGTATCCAAAACAGCTGATTATTTAGTAGCAGAAACAACAAATGTAGCTGGTGGACACACAGTAATTGCTGGAGAAAGTCTATATTTTTTAGTAACAGTCACAACTGCAGCAAATACAGATGTAGATTTGCAATACATATCACTAACAGTTAATCAAGTTTAAGATGGTATTCAGTGAAATAGTCTTTTTTAAGACTGAAGAGGATAAAATAGCATTTGCTAAAAATATCAATGCAAATAGAGAAACTCTTCTAACTAAAGAAGAACCAAAAAAAAGGATTCCAACAAATCCTTTAGGAGAATAAGATGGCAGCAGGAGATGTAACAGTTGAAATTATTGATGCGATAGCAGCAACTATTGACACAAGAGTAACAGCTTTAAGAGTAACAGCTAATGACAAATGGTTAATGGCTGCAATCGGACCAGCTAATCAACAAGTTATTTTAGTACATATCGAGGAAGCTTAAAGATGGCAGCTGGTGATGTGGATGTAAAACTTACTAGACCTAGATTTTTTAAGGCTAGTAGATGGGACGGTGTAAACGACGCAGTAACAATCGACCATAACCACAGACAAATAGGTTCACATTTGAAAGACGGCTTTACTTTAGCTGCATGGATAAGACCTAAATCAGCAGGAGAGGGTGGAGGCACAGAAACAGGTAGAATTTGGGATAAATCCTCAGCAAATCCGGGAACAAATGGGTTTTATTTCTCATTAAGCACAGCTCCGACTACAAATTGTTTAAAATTTAATATAAATGGTGGAACTGAGGCATCAAGCGCGGTCGGCTCAGTTACATATAACGATAAAAAATGGTATAGAGTATTAGTAACTATTACCTCAGCTCAATTAGTTAATTTCTATGTTGATGGAACCATATCAGGAACAGCAGATCAAGATGTAGTCCAAACAATATCTGCAATCACTGCAACAAATGATCCAAGAATAGGAAATGAAGCTACTACTACAAATAGGACTTTCAAAGGTCCAATGTGTCATGTGAAATGGTGGGACAGAGTATTAACTACTGCAGAAATCACAGAAGATGCAGGAAACACCCACATTACTAAAGGTTGTATCCACTGGTTTAAATTACAAGACGATTACGCAGACTCTGGAAGTATTGGTGTGGCAGGAACAAATTTTCAAACTACTCAACTAGGTTATGAGGATACTATGACTAGGATAACTGATGCTCAAAGAAATGCAGCAACAGACCAATGGCTAATTTACTCTGGGCTACTCGGACAAACAGGTATAGTTAATATAGAAAACTGATTCTTATAATTTCTAAAAGCCCTCCAGAGCCGTGCGGGCTCTAAAAACTGATAAATGATTTCTTATTTACATAAATTCTCGCTTCGCTCATATAGTATGTCCCCCACCATCAAGATTAATTATTTCCCTATCGTAATTCTGGGGTTTGCCTCAGAATTACCCCACAAAACCCACCACCTATAATTAATCTTGGTCACTTTACCAGTCCTTCGGTTTGCTAGGGACTGCTATCTTTCGGATGAAATAAAAATCCGAAAGCTAAGCAACCCACAAAAAAGCTGACCCCTCCCCCCCCTAGGGTTATTATCCCTTAATAAATATACACACAAAATAAAAACCTCAAGAGCTTTTACCTTTCTTAAGAATTGAGCAAAAGCTCAGGAGGTTTCCAAAATGGAACAAAAAAATAAATTACCAAAATACAAAGGAGATGGAGTAGCAATATGGGAAAATACCATAGCTAAAGGAAAAAACACAGGTAAAACATACCTCGGAGTAAAGATATTAGGTGGACCAACAGTCGCCTGCTTTGAAGTAGAAGAAAAGGAGGAGTCAAAATGACTTCTCCCATTATAAACACTTTACTCACCATCTCTGGTGTAGAAGACAAAGGTAAGTTTAATCTATTCACAACTGAACATGGAAAGATGTCTGTTTGGAAAGATGATAAAAACAAAGATCTAATGGCTAAACTGATGGCTCATATCAGTCAGCCAATAGAAGCAGGTGTTCAAATAAATGGAACATTTACAAATATTAGAACATTTATTGGTCTAGCACCATCAACAGCAAACAGTGAAACAATGATAGTTGCTATGAACAACCCTGCTTCTAAGCATTTTACACCAGTTCCACAGGAAATGATGGTGTCACCACCAACAACAGACTATGGATGTAAGCTTAGATACAAACAAATAGCTTCAGGTCAGTTAAGGATAGAGGTTTGTGGTTGTAAAATGGCTACAGCTGAAGAAACAAGCAAAGAGAACAAGAAGCTAATGGCTGATGCCTTACAAACAGTAACAGCCTTCAATAAGGAGGTGATGGTACAATGACTACAGACAAAGAAGCAATTGAGAGACTAACCCTCTCTTTCTTTTATTTGGGTAGGGTTAGTGAGACTTTCAGGCGGGCTAAAGATAGCCTTCCTGCATAAAGTTTAAATACTTTAAGGTAGTCTAGAAGATCAATTGATCTTCTAGCTATGGGTAAAAGCATCTAAAAGCCTAGCGGGCTGGCTACCTATCTCAAGCCTGAAAGAGTAGGAACGGGCTATGGGCTTAGGGCAGGCTTTAATCGCCTGCATCAATAACGTCTATCCTGCCAACAGGGTTAACATAATGCCTCACTTCGTTCGGCTAAAACCATCCCCGGGCTACCGCCCTCCCCCATCCACGCTCCCACCCACCCATCCCGTCCCCGCTCCCCGCCCCCGCTTCGCTCCCACCCACCCCACCCATAATAAAGCCCATAATAAAGCCCACCCACCCAAGACTCGCTTTATAGTATATGCGAGTCTTAAAGGGTGAAATATATATACATCCACCATCCGCCAGGAATATTTTATATTAATACTTACGTACTGGCTACCCAGGCTCAACCTTGCTTTCTCTTTCATACGTATATAATACGTATAAACAAAACAGCCTCAAGCTATCCGAACATATATGTATGTACGTGATACATGATATATATATTTATAAGTATGTATGTATATGTATGTATGTATGACACAAAACGTAACTACTACAATCAGCCCTGAGTTTAAAGTCCTATGTCAGAAACATAGAATACCCTACTGTGAGGCTCTAAGAACAGGTATAGCTATAATGCTAGCTGAGAAAGACGTACAGGAGTATGATAATAAATTAATATTACATAGGAAGATGAAAGCATATCAAGCTAAGGTAGAAGAACTTAGCCAGAGGTTGAATAATGGTCAAAGTAAAAAAGAAGATAACAGATGAACTAATGAAAGACTTAGTAGATGCAGAAGCTAGGGTGATGGAAAAGGTTAAAATCAGAATCCAAGAGTTAATGGATGATCCTAAGATGCAAGAGAAGTTTCTAAAAGAGGTTGAAGATGGTAAAGCCAGACTACGTAAAAGCAACAAAGTACAACCGACAGCTACATGAGTTTGATAACATAAACCCTAAACAGCACTTGCTAAGCGGTACACACTCGAGAAGTGTATCTAGAAGTATTGCCAAGTAAAACCTGTGGTGGTCTTCACATTGGTTGTCGTATAACTGTACCACAGGGCTGGGGGAGATATATATGAAGTACGATCCATGGCAAGAGAAATTCCTGAAAACAAAGGGGAATAAGTGTATCCGTTCGGGTAGACAGGTTGGAAAGAGTACAGTAGTAGCTAAAGATAGCGGGGAGTATGCTGCCCATAATAGAAATAAAAATGTTATGGTAATTGCTGCTACTGAAAGACAAGCCTATTTGTTATTTGAAAAGATCCTATCTTATTGTATGAATAATTACAGGGGTCTGATCTGTAAGGGTAAGGATAGACCTACCAAAAGTAAGTTAAAACTAACTAATGGAAGTACAATTTACTGTTTACCTACTGGTTTGAGTGGTTATGGAATTAGAGGTTACACAATACATAGATTAATAGCTGATGAAGCAGCATTTATTCCAGAAGCAGTGTGGGATGCGGTCACCCCCATGCTTGCTACTACTAAAGGTGACATAGTCCTCTTATCGACCCCTTTTGGTAAGGGGACATATTTTTACAACTGCTTCTTTGATGTAAACTTCACACAGTTTCATGTTTCATCAGAAGACTGTCCTAGAATAGATAAGGAGTTTCTAAAGAGAGAGAAAGAAACCAAATCCAATATGGCTTATGCTCAAGAGTATTTAGGCGAGTTCGTAGATGAACTATTACAGTTCTTCCCTACTGAATTAATAGAAAAAGTTATGATCCTCCAGAAAGAAACTCCTCCTAATCCCATTGGTAAGAACTTTCTGGGTGTGGATGTAGCGAGAATGGGCGGTGATGAAACTGTCCTCCTCTCGTTGCAGATGAATGGACGACACAATAAACTTAAAATGACTGATTTAGAAATAAGTAAAAATACATATTTGACCGAAACGGTCAGGAGAATAAAAAATGCGGATAATAAAAACAAGTATAACAAGATATACATTGATGATGGTGGGCTTGGAGTTGGGGTCTTTGATCCTTTGCTTGAAGATAACCAAACCAAAAGGAAAGTTGTGGCGATTAACAATGCAAGTAGATCGATCGACAGGGAAGAAAAAAGGAAAAGATTACTCAAGGAAGATCTCTACAATAACCTCTTAGTGTTAATGGAGAGGGGACAGATACAACTATGGAAAGATGCAGATATAATGCTTTCATTAAAGTCAGTGCAGTGTGAATACAATAACGGAAAACTAAAGATCTTCGGAAGATATACACATATTGCAGAAGCATTAATCAGAGCAGCTTGGTGCACAAAAGACAAACGTTTAAATATTTGGATAGCATAGGTAAATACATGGCAGATACTGGAATATTCGCAACAACTGCAGAAGTAAGTAGAAAAGCAGGAGCAGGTGCATCAGCAACAGCTAATGTTGAAGCATACATAAATGACTTTATGACACAAGCAGAAAGTTTCATTAATGTAGCATCTAGAAATAACTGGTCAGATTCATACTCAGGATTAAATGTAGATGTTAAAGGATTACTAAAAGAAGCAGCATCAAACTTAGCAGCCATATATGTGATCAACTATGACATGAGTGGTTATGATTCAAGAACAGAGGCGGAAGATAAGATTAACGTTTTACGAGATGCTGCATTAAGGGCAATTGCAGTATTAAGAGATAAGAAAGCGGAGACCTTTATCGATGGTGCATGATTTTAAGAAATTCCCTGAATTAACAAACGCACAGATGGCGGAAGATTACTTCAACAGTCCTCATAAACAAATAGTTGAGGATTTCAGAGCAGATGTTGTAAAAGTACACGATGGAGATACTATTACACTCAAATGGAAAGAAAGGGATTTTAAATTCCCTGTTAGAATTATTAATATTGCAGCACCTGAATTGAAAGAAGATGGTGGAAAGGAAAGCCAGAGTTGGCTTGAACAAAAAATATTAGGAAGAATGGTAGATATAAAAATGAATCAATACAATAGAGTGGATAAATGGGGAAGACTGTTAGGAGCAGTTGAATTAATGGGGGTAGATGTTGGAGAAGAAAGCATCTTAGCCGGACAATCAGTTAATTGGGGTGATAGAAATGACGGGAAACTCCCTGATTTTGAAAAGGAGATGGAAGAAGTATGGTCATGACTGATTTGTTTGGGCGGGGGTTTCTATACTCTGATGATGGTTACGCTCTAGTAGCTGGTGACTTCATGAATTTAGTATTTCAGTCACCACTAACAGATAACTTGAATGAGGGTTGTACACAAACCTCACCAATCACAGATGTTTATGATTTTGATTCTTCAAGTTATGTAACACTTAACTGGACTAATACTGGAGGTAATACAACTTACCAATATGATCTAGGAGAAACTAGATCAATTAGATCTATAAATTGCACTTGTGCAGCACAGGGAACTCAATCAACTACTTACACAGTAAAATTACAGGGTAGTTCAGATGCAGCAGCATGGACAGATTTAGATACTGAAACAGGAGCGAAAGGTTCAGGTATAACAATTCAATTAGCTTTATCCGTAGCAGATCAAAGATACAGATATGTTAGATTCTATTTCAATAGTGTTCAAGCTGCGTCAGCTTCATCATCAGGATTTTTTATATATAACTTTGGGATATACATATGAATGGACCGGAAAGAGATCAAATGCAAAAGGACATTAAAGAATTACTTACTCAAATGGTGAGTAAATTATCTAGTATAGATACCAATACAAAAAAATAGGAGAAAAAAATGCCAGAAACAGACATCGGCAGTGTTAGTAGCACTGATATGACAAATATAGATAGTTTTGATTATTCTGTGGATGCTGTTTCAACAGATGGAGCAGGAGATCAAAAAGAGACAGAATGGCAAAATTCAGAATGGACCAATCAACTAGGATATTATAAAGCAATCCCTGAACTACAAGCAGCAATAGATGCTAAAGCTACATGGACTGTGGGGAAAGGATTCAAATCAAATCCATTAACACAATTAACCTTAATGAATATTCAGGGAGTCGGAACAGATACTTTTAACACTATATTAGAAAATATGATCCGAACTTATAATATAGGAGGAGATTCCTATGCAGAAATAATAAGAGATACTAAAGGTAAATTCATAAACCTAAAACCTCTTGATCCATCAACTATCAAAATCATAGCAAATAGAAAAGGAATTATAATCAGATATGAGAAATCATCTAAGATCACAAATAAAAGAGCACCTCAGAAGTTTAAACCTGAAAACATATTCCACTTATCACGAAATAGAGTAGCGGATGAAATCCACGGATGTTCACTTATCGACTCTGTAGAGAACATTATCTTAATGCGAAACGAAGCCATGGCAGACTATAAGAAAGTCATGCACAGAAATGTTCAACCAGTAAGGATCTGGAAACTAGACACAGATGACGCTACAGAAATATCAGCATTTAAAACTAAAGTAGATGCAGCAACAAAGAACCAAGAGAATATTCTTATACCCAAGGGGACAGTGGAGCTTGATCAAGCAAGTGTAGCGCCAAATTCTACACTTAACCCACTCCCTTGGATTCAACAATTAAACCAATACTTCTTTCAAGCTACAGGTGTTCCTCAGATAATAGTGGGGGGCGCTCAAGAGATCACCGAAGCTTCCGCAAAAATCGCTTATTTAGCTTTTGAGCAAACCATAGAGGAAGAACAGTTGTATATAGAAGAACAGGTATTAGCACAATTAAACTTAGAAATAAACTTAGAGTTTCCCGCTAGCTTAGAGAACGAGTTACTATCAGATAAAGCTAAATCAGAGACAATGCAAGCTAGCACTCCCGAAGACACAAGTGTAACATCCGCCGGATTAAGTCCAGCGCAGGGGGTGCAATAAATGGGATTCTTAAGTAAAATATGGAGCAAAGCAAAAACAGCATACAGTAATATAGATCGAGCAGTTGGTGGTCGTTTGCCTGGTGGGCAGACTCCACAAGAGAATCAAATTGCTAGTATTCCACCATCACAACCAGCACCAGTAGCACCAACTATTTCGCAACCGCAGAATTTTACACCAGCTGCCCCACAACCTACAAACCTATCTCCTCAACAATTACCACAATCCACAGTAGCACCAGCTAGTGAGGGACCAGGAGATTATGCTTATAGTCCAACAGCATTTAGTAAGGTAGCAAGCGGACAAGACCAATTAAATCCAACTACATTAACGAATATTCAAGAAGCTCACCCTTACTTATCATTAGCAGCAGAAATAGCTATGCCTGGACCAAGTGTAGCAGAGGGAAAAGCAGTAGCTAAAGCATCAGGTACAGTTCTTGATTATCTAAATAAAAAAGCAGTTGGAGAGATGTTTGAAATAACTACAGAGGGAGCAGCATCAAGAGGAGATAGGTTTAGATTACAAGCATTATATGGTATTCCTAAATACGCTAAACAACAAGTTATGGACACAGTAGCAAAAGTAAAGGAAACCCAATCAGCAAAAGTAGAAGAAATATTCACAAAAACATATCAGAAGATGGAAGCATCAGCAACCAAAGTTATGGATGATGGAGTAAGCGAGTTTACATCCAAAACAGCAGGGGGAGTTATAGATGATGGACTAGAACCTATATTCAATGCAGCCGGAGAATTTACAGGATATAAACCTAATACAGTTTGGGGGAAAATCACCTCAAGTGGGATATATACAGCTGCACAAAAGATAAGTCCGATTAAAGCATTAGCAATAACTGGGGCAGTATTATGGATGGCAGATAAATCTCTTGGAACTAGAGGCACAGTCCTCTGGGGTAGAGGAGATTTACAAGACATGCTTCCATTCACAAGAGAAGATCTAATAGATATGGGAGAATATGAATTAGCAGA
>CEPX01197207.1_pt1 | contig 11322 bp, 13 predicted proteins | sample 361361 | NCBI WGS metagenome assembly CEPX01 (sample SAMEA2619974, study PRJEB7988) | marine metagenome | biome: marine biome (ENVO:00000447); feature: mesopelagic zone (ENVO:00000213) & marine oxygen minimum zone (ENVO:01000065); material: "saline water (ENVO:00002010), including plankton...
GCCTGTGAAGCGTAAGGCTAAGAAGCGTAAGGCTAAGAAAAAGCCAGCGAAGAGAAGGAAGAAGGCAAAAAAGAAGAAGTGATAATTTCGCTTCTTTAGTGTGCGATGTATTGTGTGCATGGTTTTTTGTATTCTTTCTTTTTTCTATTTTTTTTATTCCTGATTACTTATTAAATCATTTCAGTCTATTTTCTATAATATGTCTGAGGAGAAATTTCTATCTGACGTCATCAAAGACTTCTATGCTAACCATCAGGTTGAAGTGCCTAATGTGGACCAGCGCGAGTTCGGCATAGGCTTTTTTGGTAAAAAAATTGCGAAGAGGCATTTATCATTTTCTTCCCAAATAGAGCTAACCTCTTTTCTCAAAAACCGGGTTCCATTTTATATTTCATACAGTGTAGCTTGCTATGAAAAACCTGCAAGCACACCAATGGATGCCAAAGGATTTTTGGGGGCGGACATTGTTTATGAATTTGATGCAGATGATTTGAAAACTGATTGCAAACAAGATCATGACAGTTGGATTTGCACAGAGTGCGGCGCAAAGGGTAAGGGTTCGGTTGAGAAGTGTTCAAAGTGCGGCAGCTCGGTACAAGTTGAGCAGTGGTTCTGTTTCGTCTGCCTCAACGAAACTAAAAAGCAAGTTTTTAGGTTGTTAGAGTTTATTGAGAATGATCTTTCATTGCATGAAGGAATATCAATAAACTTTTCTGGAAATGCTGGTTATCACATTCATTTGCGAAACGACAGCATAAAATCTTTGAATGCAGAAGCAAGAATAGAATTGCTTGATTATTTAACAACAAAAGATTTTGATTTGCAAAGGCACGGCTTTGTTGAAAGCAACAAAATGTTTTTGTGTCCAATGCCTAACGAGACCCATGGCTGGAACAAAAGATTACTCACTTCACTGGTTGATTTGATTGAAAAAGATAATGTTGAGAAAATCGCAGCCTTTGGCGGGGTCAGGAATGCAACTGTGCGTGATTTGCTTTCTAACAAAGAACTTGTTCTAAAAAATATCAAGGAAAAAGGAATCCTGTTCTCTATTCCAGGTAGAAAAAACAAACAGTTCTGGGAATCGTTGCTCCAGCACTTGCTGGAGGAGAGCGCACTTGACATCGACAGGCAGACAAGCGCAGATATTCGAAAAATAATTAGGGTCCCAGAAACAATTCATGGTGGAAGTGGCCTGCTCGCCAAGAATATTCCACTTGAGCAACTAAAGGAGTTCAATCCCCTTGACGAAACAGTGGTGTTCCCTGATACCAGTGTAAAGGTTTTTATTAGTTCATCACCCAAATTCTATCTAAAGGGCAACTGGTTTGGCCCTTTTACTCAGGAGGAAGCCGAACTTCCATTGTATGCGGCTTTCTATTTGATTGCAAGGAAAAGCGCTAGTCTGGTGGGGTAAAATGGAGCTAAGTTATGATGAATTAAGACGCATTTACAGACTTGAGAAGAACACCTCAAAGCTTGTTGACGTTGACGAGGACTTCTATGAAGCGCTTTTAGTGTTTATTGAAGAGCAAAAGAACGAGTATTTGGCCGGGTTGAAAAATTTTTCATCTGCAAAAGTTAGAAACTTTACCAACTTAAAAAAAATGGTTGGTGAAATATTTTCGCTTAGAGAAAAAAAGCTTCTGAGCCGTGCTCTTGTGGCAAGCAGGAATGGCGAGGAAGATTCAGGGAAAATAGCGACCCAGGAGAAAAAAACTTTTAAAGAATTGTTGATAGTATTGAATAAACATAGGTCATTTTTGGACTCGGCGTTTGAGTCCGAAAGTAAGAAGGATAAAAATGAAAAGCGTTCATTAGTTATTTTGAAGGATGTGCCGGCTTTTGTTGGGCCGGACATGATTGAATATGGCCCTTTTTCAGTGGATGAAAGTGTTTCCCTGCCAACTAAGGTGGCGGAACTTCTCTTATCAAGAAAACTGGCAGAGGAGCAAAAGTAGGTGGTAAAAAATGGAGAACAATAAATTGAATGTCCCAAAACCAAAAAGCACTTTCCTAAAGGTTAAGTGTGCCGGTTGTGGCAATGAACAAACAATTTTTAGTAATGCAAATAAGGATGTCAAATGCCTTGCTTGCAACAACATTCTTGCTGAAAGCCGCGGGGGAAAAATAAAACTAAAGGCCAAAGTCGTGAAGGAGCTTTGATGATACAATGAGTGAAGAAAGTGATTTTCCCGAAGTAGGGGAGATAGTAGTTGTGAGGATAACAAAAGTTCTGGATTACGGAGCTTTCGCCGTGCTGCTAGAATATGAGGATATAAAGGGCTTTGTACATATCAGTCAGGTTGCCAGCGGTTGGATTAAAAACATCCGTAACTTTGTGAAAGAAGGAGAGGTACGCGCGGCCAAGGTGCAGAATGTTGATCTCACCAAAAACCAGATTGACCTAAATTTTACAAGGGTTTCAGCAGCAGCTCAGCGTGCTAAGATTAATGAGTTCAAGCAAATGAAGCGTGAGCGAAAACTGATTGAGGCGCTAGCCAAAAGTCAGAAAAAATCTTTTGACGAGGCATGGGATGAAGTGGCAGAACCGCTGATCAAAAAGTATGGCTCTCTGGTCAAGGCTTTCCGTAAAATTGCCTTGCAGGAAAAAGAAGCAGCAACCGATGTTGGTCCAAAGTGGATAAATCCGCTAATAGAAATGATTGATAAGAGCGTCACTGTTCCTGTCAAAACCATTAAGGGAATACTCAAGATCAGTGTGCCAACATCAAATGGGATAGAAACAATCAAGGAGGCTCTAACCAAAGGATTTTCTCCATCTAAGGAGGCCGATGTTGAAATCTTTTATTTGGGCAGCGGAAAATATTTGATTAAAGCCAACAGTCATGATTTTAAAGTTCTCGAGCGAGAAATGGGTATAATATCTGACAATATTATAAAATTCATTGAGTCGCATGGCGGCAAAGCAAGTTTTGAGAGGGAAGAGTAAATGGCAACGAAAATAGTTTTCTTGAAAAAGAAAAAACTCAGCAAACCAATTATGTTAACGGGTTTGCCCGGAATAGGTTTGGTTGGCAAGATCTGTGTAGACTACTTTATGACCCAGTTCAAAACTGAGAAACTGGCAATGATTTTCTCAGACAGCTTCCCCCCAAGTGTGCACACTAAAGAGGGCATAATTAGTCTGATTCATGACGAGCTTCACTCATTCAATTTTGAAGGCAGGGATTTCTTATTTTTGGCCGGGCCAGTACAACCATCACTTGATTTTCGTGTTGGTTCAGCCGCAGAGCACTATGAGTTTGCGTCAAAAATCGTTGAGATTGCAGAACAGCTTGGCGTAAAGCAAATTTTTACTCTCGCAGGAATAAATATCGGCGAGAAACGCATGGAAAAAGAGCCAAAAGTCATTGCTGCGGCAACAAGCAACGAGTTATTGAAGGAACTCTCTGTTCTTGGCGCAAAAGCAGATAAAAAAGAGGGTCTTATTTCTGGAGCGGCAGGACTTATTTTAGGGCTTGCAAAACCACTTGGAATAGAGGGCGCGTGCCTTATGGGTGAAACAAACTCAACTCTCGTTTATGGGGATCATGGGGCCGCAAAAAAACTTATTGAATTGCTTGTCAAAAAATTCGGGTTCAAAGTTGACATGAAGTCAATTGAGAAAGAAAGTAAGAAGATAGAAGATGCTTTCAAAAAACTTGCCGAACAGTTCGACCAGGCTGAAGAAGAAGAATCAGTGCAGGGTCCAAGTTATGTCCGTTAATTCTTTTTACTGGCTTCTTTTAATTTTTCCAACACAGTCTCAGGCATTTCAACCGCGTTAATTGTTTCTCGATCCCCCCCGTGGAAATCGCTTCCACCTGCTTCAAGCAAACCCAAATCGTTTGCCGTTTTTTGGTAGAATTTTATTAGTTCAAGGTTCTCTTTCTCGCCAATTTTCAGTTCAGGGACTATCATATAATAGGGGTAATATGTTTCAATTCCTTGCCCCCCCTGCTTTTTGAAAAATTTTATTAAATCCAGAGACTTTTCTTTCGGAAAAACTCCGGGATGCGCGAGAAAACTTAGGCCGCCTGCCTCTTTTACAATTGATATTGCCTGTTTTATGCTGGACTTGTTTTCTCTATCCACATGTGCTGGCTTGCCAACTCTCAAGAGCTTTACAAAAACGTCTCTTATTGAAGAAAATTTTTCGGGATATTTCTTCACAAGTAACCGGGCAATATGTGGCCTTCCAATAGATCCTTTTGCAAAAGCTTTTAACTCATCAAAGCTTATATCAAAACCAAAGTCTTGTAGCTTCGCAACAATCTTCTTCTTTTGTTCAAACCTATCTTGCTTTGCATTCTGTGTAAATTTTATTAGTGCTTCATTACTTGGATCAACAAATAATCCAACTACTTCCACTTCCTTGAAACCAGCTTCTTCCCCATCACAATTTATTTCTATTCCGGGAATTATTTCAATGTCTTTACCTCTGGCTCGTGCAATCGCAGGTCCAATACCACTTATTGAATCATGATCTGTTATTGCTATAGCACTGAGACCTTTTTTCAATGATAAGGCAACAACCTCTTTTGGAGAAAGTTTGCCATCAGATGCACTTGTGTGCATATGCAAATCGATCATTGTTCCACATCCGATAAGATTCCAATTAATTTTTTTGAAAGCTGTTCAAACCGTTCTTTGGATAAGACAACTTTTGTAACAGGCTTCATCTTTACAAATTTCTCCTTGGTCTTAGGATCTTCAAATGCTTCTTTTCTGCCAAAAGAACTGTCAACAGTGTAGGGCTGGCCAATATTACCCTTGAACGGGAACACCTTTATGTGCAAATGCTCTTTCTTCTCCCCCCAGTTAGTGCACTTGCCATAAGTGGCCATTGATGTGCCCAATTCTTTTGATTCAACGATTGGCTTGAACTCAGGGTTTTCCTCCGCCATTATTTGCGCCATTGCCATACTTACTTTTGAAAAAAGTACTCCATAGTTTTTGGCAAGTTCAGGGTATTTGGCGAGCTGCGCAAAATGAGTTAAGTGTGCAAAAGACATTAGCTGTATTGAAAAGTCTTTCTCAGGATTACTGCCTGTTTTTGGAGAGATTGTTGCAAACCATCCGTCCTCAAGACCCTTACCAATCCTGGATATTATGACTGCGCCATACTCTGTTTTTTCTCCGACTTCAATGGATGATTCTCTGCATAAATTGCAGTCTTCTTTTTGCGCAATGTTCTCCTCTATAAGTTCTTTGATGGTCATTCAAATCACTTTTATGAACTCTTCTTCTCGCCTATCTGTTATATAAGAATCAAAGTAGCCTGTAACAATCCGATGGTATGGCTTTCCATCTTTTGGCTCAACTTTTTCGAGAATTCCGCGGGCCTGGATTTTTTCATCGGTATAAGCAAGCAAGGTGTAATCCCTTGAATAGAAAACAACTTTCTCGACATCAATATCCTGATCAGAATCAATAAGCTTTGACTCGCCTATAGTGTAACAACCAGGTCTTACAACTGAACTATGATGGTCAGTTACAGTTCCTTCAACAGTTGCCATTCCGATGGACGAGTATTTTTCTTGCCCCCATTTAAACCAGACTTCTTCCTCTTTCTCGGCCGCAAAAATAACGAAAAGCAAATTGTCAAAGTAGCCCTCTGATTTCTTCCTGCTTATCATGTGGTTCAGGAAAGTGTTCTTCTCAAAAATGTTGTATCTGTTCCTTTTTTTGTAGAACTCCAGCCACTCCTTCTCATCCTTCCATCTCAAGGAAGGGTGCTCTGCCCTCTCCATATATTCCATTAGCTTCCAGAAATTTTCTTTTCCATAAACCACAAGGTTTATGTCAGACATGTTGTAGATATAGTGGCCCATTAGAGTAGAGTAAGTTATCCCAAAATCTTTCAGCCTTAGGCCACTTTCAAGCAGAAAGTTCACGAACTTGTAGACAACCGCGAGATGCTCATCAAGAGCGTCCTCAGGCATTGACATTAATTCCGCAAGACCTTCTCTTGGGAAATAAACTCTCTCAATATGTTCTTTTGGAGCCCAAAAGAAAAGCCTGTCTTTGTCATGCACTTCGCTTTGATAAATATACTGGGGATATGCCTTCTTGAATTTTTCAAGGTAATTTGCCAAACCATTTTTCTCGGCCCAAAGGTTAAGCCTGTTCATTTTTTTCCCGGAAAGAAACCTGCACTGCAGTGCCTCACACTCAATTTTGTTAGTCGGAATATACTTTGGCTTTATGAGAATGCCCTTGTCAGGATGTTCATTGCCATAAACCTGGCAGTGAAGCCCGTCTTTTGTAGTTATTATTGATGACTCGTAGAAATGCATTCTAAATCTCAGCCTTTATGAATTCTTTCTCCCGCCTCTCATTGAGATAAGCGTCAAAGTAACCTACAACAATCCTGTAGTATTGTGGACCATTCTTTGGCTTGACAAGCTCGAGTAAACCGCATGCTTTAATCTCCTCACCTTTCAGTGCCTGCTGAACAAATGGAATTGAATAGGTTACAATCCTCTTTATCGGAATGGCCTCATCGATGTTTGGAGTTTCATGATCTCCTTCCACAAGCACTGCATCTTTAACTTCATAATATCCCGGTCTAACATGGCTGTTGTAGTGGTCTATTACCTCGGCATTTATTGTTGCGAGTCCAACCGGCTCATACTCGGCTTCACCCCACTTGAACCAAGTTTCATCTTTCTCTTCAACAGTAAAGAGTGTGAACACAGTTCCGCCAAATAATCCCTCATACTTTTTCCTAACCATATGCTTTACATATTCTTCCTCTGTAAAGTGCGATGACTCAGAAGTTTTATGATCTTTGTAGTACTCGGCCCACTCTTCATCGCTTTTCCACTTCAGCAAATGGTGCTTCGCGGTTTTCAGGAACTCCAAGACCTTCCAACCATTGTCCTTGCCATAAATAAGCAAATCCATATCCGATTTCCCCATTGTATAGTTTCCCAAAAGCGTTGAGTGAGTTATTCCAATGTCCTCAACCTTAATTCCGCTCTGAACCAAAAAGTCCACAAGTTCTCTTACCAGTGTCAAATACTCATCCAAATCCTTTTTTGGAACAGAGAGCAGTTCCTGCAAACCCTTTCTACAGTCATGCACAGTCTTTATCTTGTCAATTGGGACAACATAGAACCAGTTCTTGTGTAAATCACTGTCATAAACATAGTCTGGAAATTTTTCCCTGAATTGTTTGACATAGCCTTTTAGCTTGTCTTTTGCAGCAAACTGATTGAATCTAACAAAACACTTTTCAAACAAAAATCTGTATTTCAAGCCCTCTCCGGAAATAGTCTCTTTTGGAATATACTTTGGCTTAACTATCACAAAGCCCTCTGGATGTTCGTTTGCGTAGGATTTGCATTGGAAGCCATCAACAGTGTCTATCAACGTTGATTCATAAAAATGTGCCATTATTCCACCTTAGCATGCCAATTAGAACAGTTGGGGGTCATAACTTTTTTAAACTGCGTTTCTCCACCTTTGTACTATAAGTCCTTTAAAAGCTACACACCCCCTATTGGTACACCCTAGCGGGGTGATTAATGTGATACAATCAAAAGGTGCAACAATATGGTTTTCAGGTTTGCATGGCTCCGGCAAAACAACTATTGCCAACGCTCTTGCTGAGAAGCTGCGTGGCCTTGGAGTCAAACTAATAGTGCTTGACGGCGATGTCCTAAGAAAAGGTGTTTCAGCAGATTTAGGTTACACCAAAGAAGATAGGAACAAGCACATTACGCGTGTTGCTCATATTTGTGAAATAATATCCAAAAACCAAGTTTTGAACATTGCGTGCGTTGCCTCTCCCACGGAAAAAATACGGGAGTATGCCAAAAGCGTTATTCCAGAGTTTCTCGAAGTTTATGTCAATTGTCCTATCAAAGTTTGCGAGCAGCGTGATGTAAAGGGCCACTACAAAAAAGCAAGGGCCAAAGAACAGGGTTTCGAGGATTTCCTTGGAGTAAGCATTCCTTATGAGGCTCCAAATAATTCTGATCTTATTCTTGACACAGACAAGGAATCAGAACAAGAATCAGTTGAAAAACTATTCAACAAACTTGTTGAGAAAAAACTAATTTTTGAATCCTAAACAAGCGATTTTCCTTCAACTGCAGTCGGAACTTCACAATCCAAAAGTCTAATTATTGTAGGCATCAAGTCAATCAAATTAATTTCGCTACGCTTTCCTGCTTCCAGCCCTGCGTTGTGCAGCAAAAACATTCCCTTATGATAGTGGTTTGCCGAGTTCCTTCCCTTGTCAGCGTTGTGCGAAAACAATTCATTAAAACCGATCATTTGGTTAGCACCCCATTTCAAGTCATCAAAGTAGATGATTAAGTCCGGTTGGCTGGCAACATACTTTCCTTTGTAAACTTCTTCGCGTTTGAAAACCTTTGTATTCATCTTTTTGCCTTGCTCGTCGCGAATTGTCAACAACTTTTCCTTTATTTCATCCCTAAACTTTTCATAATCTTCTTTTTTCACAATTCCCTGTGGCTCGCGTCCCTTGAGGTTGACAAATATTCTGGCAATATAGTTTCCAGTGCAAAAAACTTTGGTATTGTTCCAGTCAACCTTGGTTTCATTGAACAGAGTTGGTTCACTTGGGTATTCTTGCATTTTCATATAACCTTCTTTGATGAAGAACTCGTTGACATTTACAAAGCCATGCATTTCCCTTGCCCCATGATCAGACATGATCAACAAAACATCCTCTTCTCCAAGTAAACTTGCAACTTCCCCTATCTTTTCATCAATAAACTTGTAGTATGAAAGTATTGCGTCTTTGAATTCTGTGTCTGCTTTGTGATCGGGGTGTGTTTCATCCATGTCCGCCCAAAACGCGTGATGTATTCTATCCGTTCCAGTTGTAACAAAAATAAAGAATTCCCAATCCTTGTTTTCAATGAAGTGCTTTGCAACCTTGAAGCGCTTTTCCTCCATCCCCTTCAACTCCTTTAACACAACATTTTTCGGCTTTTTCTTAAAGCCCTTCACATCAATCACATAGCCATTCGCAATCTCGTTTATTTCCTGCTTGATCTCTTTTGGATAACAGTATTCCTTATCAGCGTTTGGCGTCAAAAAACTGCTAACCATTATACCATTCACATCATAGGGTGGGAAGGTAACAGGAACATTCATGACAATGCATTTCTTTCCCTGCTCAGCCAAAATATCCCAGAGTCTCTCTTTCTCTATTATTGTGCTGTTTGCCACAAAAAAATCCGTGTAAGCAAAATCTTTTCTGGAAGTAAAGCCTTGTATTGCGCTGTGCCCCGGCGTTTTTCCTTTTGCAAAAGAAATCCACGCCGTACAACTTAAAGGAGGAATACTGCTGTTTGAAATTCCCCAGGAACTATTTTTCATTAGCTTGGACAAGTTTGGCAGTTCTGCCTTAAACTTTTCAAAGCACAGTTTTGGGTCAAAAGCATCTAATCCAAGAACAAAAATTCGTTTGGCCATCTTTGCCAACCTCAATCAACATACTGTAGGTCTCTAAGCGTTTCAAGAACGTCCTGTTCGTCTTCCTCGGTAAAATCCTGTTTCTCCTCTTTTTTCTTTTCCTTTTTCTTCCCAAGCAGCTTAGATAAAAAAGATTTCACAGTATTAGCCTCCAGTTGAATTATTTCAGGTCATAAAAGTTTTAAAACACAGTTATCCGATAATTGTACCAATCAAAACTCCCTCAGAGTTTTTTGGCCATTGCTAGCTTGCTGTTCTCTTATCTGTTTGTCTATTTCATTCACCTTTTTCTCAAACTCTTCCTGCGAATCGCAGATAACCGGTTTTCCGTAATTGCCTCCTCCGCCAGGCAGATAGTGCACCCAGCCCTTGCGGAAAGCATTCACCTTTTTGGCCACAGTAGGATCGACTTTTTCAAGCTCTTCAATAGGCGCGTCGATCAGCGCGTTTATTTCTGTTCCAAACCTGTCAACAAACTCGCGCCACATTCCTTGCACGCGCTTTGTGTTAATGCCTTCAACCTTTAGCGCAATCTGAATGATTTCTGCTAAAGGCACACTGTACAAATATTCTGGTCTGAACTCAGGATGCTTACTTTCACCATCAGAGAGCATTTCAATCCTGTCGCGCACACCCCGCTTTATTGAACCCCTACATTGTGTGCAACGCCAATTCAGTTTCTCCGCATCCTCAAGTGAGTAGTTTGCATAGCATGCATTGCACGCGGTCAAATGATACTTTCCCTCTCTTGGATCGAGACCAACATTAAGCTTTATTTTCTTCTCATCCTTTTTCTCAAGTGCGTTCTTAAGTTCCTTAAAGCCAGGCTCTTTCATTTCAATGCGAGTAAACTCCCGCCCAATTCTGTATGGCCAAGGACTGTGTGAATCAGAGCAAGTGATAAACTGGTAGTCCCTGTTTCCAGGAATCATGTCCGCAAAATCTGTGTCAGCACTCAAACCAAGTTCCATAAATTTAATTTCTTTACCCATTGCACCGTAAACCTCTTTCACAGAATCAAAGTGTGCGTAAACAGAAAAGTAGGGGGTAAAAGCGTGGGCCGGTCCCATGATGCCTCCAACATTGCTCACCTTTTCCGCGATTTCCTCTGCGCTCAGTCTTATAACTGGTCTGCCACAACCCCATGAGTCAAAAATAGCGCTCCCATCCATACTCTGTTTGAGAGTTTCTGCGCTCCCAAAATCAGGGAGAAAAATAAGGTGGTGAATGCGCTTGTTGCACTGCACCTCAACCTGCGGAATAAAGTTCATTAACTCCTTTTTATCGGCAAAAATCCCGTTGGAAACTTCGATAATATTTTCCTTCAAATGCTTGAACCAAGTTCCTTGCAGCATGTCCGCCATGCCGCAAACATGTAGACCCTTAAGCTTACTCTGCTCAGCAATAATTGGGATAAGCATGTTCTTGCTTACCCCTGTGCTATAAGGCCCGTGGAAATGCAAATCACAATTAAATTCTCCCATTTTCAATTTTCCCTTTCAATGTTATATCTTTTAATTATTGTATAAATCAATATATATCATATGCCTCCCCGGAAAAAGAAGACAGAGAAGCATGTTGGAAAAAAGACTCAGCGGAAAAAGGCTACTGGTCAAAGTGCTAAGGGTAAGGCAAAGCGTGCGCAGGCAACCAAAAGAAAATTGTTGAGTCGATTGAATTCCCGCAAGTTCCGTAGTACTCATGAGCATACTCGCGGTGTTGTTGATTGGGCTGAGAGGCTTACAAGAGAACTAAAAAAAACCCGCTCAAAGCTTTCAGTTCGAATGGTATCTGATGCAGCATGGCTCCACGATATTGGGAAGCTCGAGGTTAATCCTACTCACTTAAACTCCAAAAAGAGAC
>CEPX01056534.1_pt1 | contig 11320 bp, 13 predicted proteins | sample 361361 | NCBI WGS metagenome assembly CEPX01 (sample SAMEA2619974, study PRJEB7988) | marine metagenome | biome: marine biome (ENVO:00000447); feature: mesopelagic zone (ENVO:00000213) & marine oxygen minimum zone (ENVO:01000065); material: "saline water (ENVO:00002010), including plankton...
TTGAAGAAGGTTGTTGAGGGGGCGGTTGGGAAGAAGTAATTATTTTTTTAATTTGAAACCCAGTTAGATTTATCTGCTCCTCTGCCTCCATTAGGAACTATAATTGCATGTCCGCTTTCTTCCCATTTATCAGCTGTAGGTACATCAGGATCTCCAGGAAAAGCAGTTAAAACTGAAAATGAATTACCCTTGCTTAAATCAGTACTAACTTCTGGGTCGTTTTTTAATTCATCTGACATGTAGTCTGGATTAGAAGGTCTAATAACAAGATTAAACTTATTTGTTACAAATTTTTCTTTAGAATCTTTTATGACATAGCCAGGGACAGCTTTCATAATTGGCTGCTTTTTTTCTCTATCAAAACCAATTTGTTTTTTTATCATAATTTTTTTAGCGCCAGGATATGCGCGTTCAATGTCTGTAGCTTTTTGAACTAAATTATAGCCAGCATTTGGAACTTCAGATGTATAAACACCACCACCTTGTTCAAAAAACTTCCCAGGTATTTGGAGGAATGCTTCTTGAATTTTTTTGAATCCCATTGATTTTCTAAAGACAGAACCTTCTCCTGGTTGATTATGTCTCATAATATGTTCTTCTGTTTGTTTTGCAAATAATATATTTTTACCTCCAACAGAAATTTGTTTTATGTCAGAAGGTTTTTCTTTGACTTCAGCTGCAACAGCCTCTGCCTTTCCAACTTCACTTTTTGATGTTTGAGAAGCTAACTCAAATGCTCCTGTTGCTTCTTCTGCATCTTCTTTTGCTTTTTTTCTTTTGAGCCAGGAAAATAATCCCATAAATTGATTAAGAAAGTATTGTTTTTAATTTTATCTAAGGGGGTGGTTGGAGCGGTTGGGGAGAAATAACTACTTCTTGATTATTGTTAAAACAATAACTAATCCAATTATTAGGCTTAGAATTAAAGGGATAATTGAATATGATGTAAGTTGACTAGAACCTAGAGCTGCTCCTGTGATTATATTTTCTTTTAATGTGTTTGTTAGTCCTGCAATTGTGAAAATTAGAGAAGTTATGAAAACTGCTGCTGTGATGCCGAGTATTATGCCTTTTAGTGCCATTGTTTGTGTTTATACAAAATCACTTAAACCTTTTTGCTTTTTAATTTCTTCTATTTGGTTTAGTTTTTTCAAGCCTGAATCAATTCTGTTTTCTGAAAAATCCCTGTCAAGGAGGAGTTGTTTTAGTTTTTTTTCATCTACTGGGTTGAATTTAATTTTATCTTCATGTGTTGTAGAAGGGTATTCATGGAAAATTTTGAAGATTTCCTGCCAATCAAAATCTAGAGTGTATTTTTGGCTTTTTTCTATGTATTCGAATATTTTTACTGGAAATTTGTAATTTCTTACAATGTCTAAGGCGATTTTTTGCCCAATACCTCTTACTCCTCCTGGGTTAAAATCAGTACCTACTAAAATTCCTAAGCAGATTAATTGATCTTGGTCTATTTGTAATTTATTAAGAAGATCTTGAAATTCAACTAATTCTATGTTTACATTTACATAAATTCCTGCACTTGTTCTTCTTCTGCGTGATAATGTTAGGTTTCTGACAAGAAGTGGGGCGCCAAATAAGAGGGCATCATAATCTTGTGATGCAGCTGCCCAGATTTTTTGTGTTTTTGCTAAAACTGCTGCTTCTGCTTCACCTTCACTTTCTGCTTGAATAACTGGGATGCCCATTGCCTCTAAAAGCTGTTTTGATTCTTGGATAATTTCATCTGTCATCTTAACTGTCTGGCGTGCGTATTTTCCCATTTGTTCTTTGTTATCTTCTGCTTTTGCTTTTTCATATTTCTCTTTTGCAACAGATTTTAGTTTTTTTCTTCTCTCACGTTCTGCTTGTTTTAGATCAGATGGAGTTCCATCAAAAACATAAACTGGTTTTATTCCTTCAAGAAGTAAATTAATATTCCTGTAAAATAAACCAGAAATATGAGAAGTTATATTTCCTTTACTATCCATTAATGGAGTACCATCTTGTTGTCTAATAGTTGTGAGAAATTGGTAAAGTGTGTTAAATGCATCTATTGCAACTACTTTTCCTTTTAAATCTGCAAGTGATATTTCTTTTCGCGGAATAATGTCTGATATTTGAACTCCCATGAATTATAGAAGAAAGCAATCTTAATAAAATTAATTGTCAAAGGAATATAGGCACTTCTGAGCCCGATTATAATGATCCCTATAAGCTTTTCCAATTCTTGAATGTTTGGCATTACATAAACGGACTGATTTGCCATTTTTTCCTTTTAATGCAGGATATCCTAATATTTCTATTAAATGTCTTTTTTTAGTGGGAATATCTTTAAGAGTTTCTTCAACATTTACTTCCTCTGCTTTTGCTGCTCTATAAAAGGCATCATATTTTCTTAGTTTTTCTGCTTCTGCAAGGTCATCGCACAAGTTATTCAAATAGACTTCGTCTGCCATTGCCTGTTGTTCTTGTGTTTGTTTATGTGTTGGGTCATCTAAGTTTACGCTTGAACTTGCCAAATTCCATAAATTTCTATTTGCCATCTTCATATAGAATGGGATTTAAGTGGTTTTAAATACCTTTTGTTAATAAGGTTTAAATAAATGATTTTGTCTTTGTTAATATGGAAATTGAATTTGTACCTATTGACTATGATTATTTTGATTTTAATGGTCGTAACTATATTCGGTTGATTGGGAGAACTGATAAGGGTAAAAGAATCTGTGTTGTTGATGATTATGAACCTAATTTTTGGGCTATTTTAGATGATGGTTTGTCTGAGAAGAAAGTGGGGGCTTTGATTAGCAAGGTTGAGAAAATTAAGGTGGAAAATGGTGGGCGAGAAAGTAAAGTAGAGAAAGTTGAATTGCATGATAAGAATTTTATTGGGAAGAAAGTTAAAGCACTTAAGATTTTTGTAACTAATCACAAAGATATGCACGCTGTTGCTAGTGAATTAGGGATGAAAGAAATTGTTAAGCGGCGGGAGTATGATATTTCTTTGATTTCTAAGTATATTATTGAGAAAAAAGTTGAGCCATTGAATTGGCATGAAGTTAAAGGAGATATTGTTGCTAGTGATGATTTTGGAGGGATTTCAGAATTAGATGTTGATATTTGTATTAAAGCAAATAAGATTTCTAAATTGGAAAAACAGAGAAATTTTAAACCAAGGATTTTAGCTTATGATATTGAAGTTGAGGATATGAGATTGGGGGAGGGAGATGTTTTAATGATTTCACTTTATGGAGAAAATTTTAAAAAAGTTTTAACTTGGAAACATTGTGAAAAAAAACAAGATTTTGTTGAGTGTTTTAAAGATGAAGCAGATATGATTGAAGGTTTTGTTAAATATGTTAAAGAATATGGGACAGATGTTTTAGTTGGTTATTTTTCAGATGGTTTTGATTTACCTTATATTCGGGCTAGAGCTCAGGCAAATAAAATTAAATTAGATTTGGGATTAGATGGGAAACAACCTGTTTTTTCTCGTGGTAGGATTCCTACTGGAAAGATTTCAGGTATTGTGCATCTTGATTTATTTAGATTTATTAAAACTGCTTATTCTCAGTATTTGCAGTCAGAAACTCTTGGATTAGGGGATATTGCTTTTGAATTATTAGGAGAAGGAAAATTAGATTTTGATTTTAAGAAATTAGGGAAAATGGCTGACAAGGATTGGAGAGAATTTTTTGAGTATAATATGAAAGATTCTGAACTTGCTTATAATCTTACTAATAAGATTTGGCCAGATATTCTTGAGTTTTCTGGAATTATGCAAGAACCTTTGTTTGCTGTTTCTCGTGATTCAATGTCTGCTCATGTTGAAAATTATGTTTTGCATAATTTAGAGAGGTTTAATGAGATTTCAGAGAAAAGGCCAACTCATGAGGAAATTGGAAAAAGAAGAGCTATGGGAAAGTATGAAGGTGCTTTTGTTTTTCAACCAACTCCAGGCTTATATGAAGATATTGTTATGTTTGATTTTACTTCTATGTATGCTAGTGTTATTGTGAGTTATAATTTAAGTTTGTCTACACATTTGAAAGAAGATAAGTTTTCAAAGAAAAAAGGTTTTTTTCCTGAGTTATTAGAAGAAGTTATTGGATTGAGGAAAAAATATAAAGAAGAATACAAAAAAGATGGAAGTGGGATGACTCGAGCAAGAAGTAATGCTTACAAACTTTTAGCAAATGCTGCTTATGGTTATCAGGGTTTTTTTGGAGCAAGGTATTATTGTCGGGAAGCAGCTGCTGCAACTGCTGCATTTGCAAAGAAAAATATTTTACAAGTAATTGAAAAAATTAAAAAAAGTGGTTTTGAAGTTGTTTATTCAGATACAGATAGTATTGCTTTTTTGAGAGGTAAGAAAACTAAGAAAGATGTTTTAGGATTTTTAGAAAAATTAAATAAAGATTTACCTGGAATTATGGAATTAGATTTAGAAGATTTTTATAAAAGAGCTTTGTTTGTTTCAAAGCGAACAACCGAGGCTGGGGCAAAGAAAAAGTATGCTTTGATTTCTGAAGATGGAAGTTTTAAAGTGAGGGGTTTTGAAACTGTTCGTAGAGATTGGTGTAGATTAGCAAGAGGTCTGCAAAGTGAGGTTTTAATTAAAATTTTAAAAGATGGAAATGAAAAATCTGCATTAAAAGTTTTAAAGAAAGTAATTGAAAATATTCAAAAGCGGAAAATAGACAAAGATGATTTAATTATTAAAACTCAGTTAAAAAAACCAATTAATGAATATTTATCTCAAGGACCTCATGTTGTTGCTGCGAAGAAAATGGACAAGCGTGGTATTCCTGTTTCTGTTGGAATGGTTATTGAATATTTTGTAGGTGAAACAAGTGGCAAGGGCAAGCGGGTGGGAGATAGAGTTTTTTTGCTTGATGAAGATGTTAAGTATGATATTGATTATTATTTGAATAATCAGATTTTGCCTGCTGTTGAAAATATTTTTGAAGTTTTTGGTGTTAATTTAAAAGAAGTTGTGGAAGGGCACAGGCAGGAGAAGTTGTTTTAATGGATGTTAAAATGATTTGGCAAGAATTAAGAGAACATATCCCCTTTACTTTTTTAGCTACATTGATTGCGATTGTCCTAGGGGTTTTTTCTTATAATTTAATTGGTGTTGAGAGAGTTGTCTCAGTATTTTATATTTTACATCCAGCCCATATTTTTGTTTCTGCAATTGCTTCCGCTGCTGTTTTTTATAAATATAAGGAAAATATTTTTGGTGGGATTTTTATAGGAGTTCTTGCAGCGATTATTATTGGGAGTTTAAGTGATGTTATTTTACCATATCTTGGAGGAGTCTTGTTTCAGTTGAAAACCAGTTTTCATTTAGAATTAATTGAAAAGCCGTTGATTATCTTAGGGGTTGCAGTGGGTGGGGCTGTTCTTGGAACTGCCACGAAATTAACACAACTACCGCATTTCTTTCATGTATTATTCTCTATATTTGCTAGTTTATTTTATCTTTTGGCCTTTAGTATCCCTGTAAATTCATTTATGATTATCGCAATATTTATGATTATCTTTGTAGCAGTTTTAATTCTATGTTGTCTTAGTGATATTATTTTTCCGCTGTTGTTTGTTAGGGGAAGAAATAAAAACTGATTTTCGCTTCAAGGATATGGCAAATATAAAACCAGATAAAAAACTTGTTCGAAGAACAAATAAGGAAAAGCTAAAAGAAAGGTTTAAGCCAAAAACAGAATTTATTGAAAGAATTGAAAAATTAATTGGAAAAGAAGAAGCTGAGAAGTTTTTTGAAATTGCTTATACTTCAACTCCTAACTCAATTAGATGTAATACTTTGAAAATTAAGCCTGGGGAGTTGAAAGACCGATTGGAAAATTATGGGTGGAAAATTAAACAGCCTTTTCCAGATAATAAAGAGATTATGGTTGTTGAAAGGTCTTCTGGGTTAAAACCAGGGGAGTTGGGGAAAACAAAGGAACATTTACTAGGTTATTATTATGTGCAGGAGATATCTTCTATGTTACCTATACTTGTTTTAAGGCCAAAAGCAGATGATATTATTTTGGATTTATGTGCTAGTCCAGGAAGCAAAACAACACAGGCAGCTGCAATGATGGAAAATAAAGGAACAATTATTGCAAATGAAGTTAGTTTAGGTAGAATTCGGATTTTAAATTCAAATTTAGAAAGAAGTGGTGTAATGAATACAATTGTAACTCATAAAGATGGTGTGCAGTTGTGTAAAAGGTTAAATAAAAAAACAAATCTAAAATTTGATAAAATTTTAGTTGATGCTCCTTGTTCTGGAGAAGGAACTTTGAGAAAATCACCTAAAACCTTCCTGATGTGGAATAAGAAAATGATTGAAAAGCTTGGGAGGATTCAGAAGAAGTTAGCAAGTGAGGCTTTGAAAATTTTGAAAGTTGGCGGGGAAATGATTTATTCAACTTGCACTTTGTCTCCAGAAGAAGATGAAGAGGTTGTTGATTTTTTATTAAACAGGTTTGATATTGAAATTGAAGAAGTTAAACTGCCGCTTAAGTTGCATTGTGGTGTTTGTGAGTTTGAAGGTAAGCAGTATGATAAAAAAGTTGAGAAGGCGTGTAGACTATACCCGCAAGACAACGATACAGATGGTTTTTTTCTTGCGAAGATTAAGAAGTTAAGTGAGAAGGGGTGTGGAGAATGAAATATGTAATAGTTTATTTAATAAAAGGAAAAGCAGAAAAGTATCATCAGGCATTAGTAAAAAATGTTGGTCCGCGATTTGGTGAAATGCATTTAATTGATAATCCTTTGCCTTCACATGTAACTTTGAAAGCGCCGTTTAGTTCTGACAATATTGAAGGTCTGGAAAATGTTTTGAAAGGTTTTGTAGAAAGACAAAAATTATGCAAGGTGAAAATCAATGGATTTGGTGAGTTTGATAGACATGTTGCGTTTATGAAAACAAAGTTTTCAGAAGGGGCAAAAGACATTCAAAAAGAATTAATTAAGGAGCTGGAACAAATGGGAATTAAACCGCATGAATTTGATAGAAAGCATCATGCTCATGCAACGATAGCTTATGGGAATACTAAAAAAAGTTTTGATGATATTTGGGATTATCTAAAAACAAAAGAAAAACCTGAATTTGATTTGGGGTTTGATAATATCACTATTTTAAGAAAACCAAGAAAATATTGGGAAATATACAAGGAGTTTCGGATAAAATGAAAATTATATTAGTTAGACATGGAGAGACAGAGGAGAATAAGAAAAAGATTAGTCAGGGCTGGATGGACTCTCGACTTAGTGAGATTGGATTGGAGCAAGCAAGAAAGGTAGCAGGATTTTTGAAAGATGAGAAGATTGATTTATGTTATTCTAGTGATCTGGTGAGGGCGAGTAAAACTGCTGAGGAGATTTTAAAATTTCAGAAGAAAGCTAAATTAATACTTGATAAACGGTTAAGAGAACAAGATAAAGGAATTCATGAAGGAAAACCATTTGGGGAGAGTCAAAAAGAGATTGATAGACTGGGTATTGAATGGCATGAATATAAACCTGAAAATGGGGAATCTTTTGATGAGCTTTTGGTGAGGGTTCGCGAATGTTTTAAAGAGGTTGCTGAAAAACATGTTGGGAAGACCTGTTTAATTGTAACTCATGGCGGTTGTCTTTCTTGTCTTTTGTGTCATATTAATAATGAACCTCTTGGTCAAATAAGGAAATATTCTCATGGAAATACGGGGGTTACTTATCTTGAACTTGGTGAAGATGGAAAATGGAATGTTGTTAAGCTAAATTGTGTGGGGCATTTGGAATGAAAATCACAATACTTGACAAGGCAAAGAAAAAGAAATTCGTAAGTCAGATAGATTATCTTGGGATTAAGAAGATTTCGCAGATGTTGATTAAGACTGGGAATGAGAGAATGCGGGTTTTTTCAGGTTCTCTTTCAAATGAAGAATTAATGGCAATCTGGAGGTTGTTTCCAATTGAAGGTGTTGGCCTTTATTTTGGAAAAGATATGATGGATAAGAAAACAGGTAGGAGAGAAATCAGACTAAGTCTTGATGCATTACATCTTTTTAAAGGGCAAATTTCTGGGAATATTATTGAACTAGATAGTGAGCAAGAAAAACAATGGTTTAAAGGTAAAAATCTTGAAGGAGATTTTGGTGGAACAGGATTTGTAGCTGTTAAGTCTAAAGATAGTGGAGATTTTATTGGAACTGGGAAAGTTTCAGGAGATGGGAAGACTTTATTGAGCTTTTTACCTAAAGAGCGTCGTAGGAAAGACACTCATTGAGTCAAAATTTTAGATTTTGCCTAAGGAGCGTCGACGGAGAGAAACTTAATTCAAAACATATATAAAAGATGACTTGTTCTTGAAAATTATGGATATTTGGAATAATATTCCTTATCGAGATCAGAGGAGATTAGCTCACCTTAGGTCTTTATTTTTAAAAAATAGTGGAATAAGGAAAAGAGAAAATAAGAGAAGAAAGGAATTAATTAAATCTAATCATGAGTTAAAAGAAGAAAAAAGGATTTTGGAAGAATCTTTTCCTATTAAGGTGAAGCAGAAGGTGGATGAATATGTTATTGATGCAAGAAAGATGATGAAAGAGCATGAGATTGTAACTAAAGAAATTGTTACAAGTGCTTTAACAAAGAGGGATCCTGAGTTATCTGAAGCTATAAAAGCGCGTTATATTCCAAATAGTGTTGTTCTTCCGATGGTGATTAATACATTAGCTGCAGTTGATAGAAGATTTAGAAAATCTCCACTAGCTATTTATTCTAATGGTGAGAGTATTTATACAGGTAATAATTTTTCAAGAATTTCTAAATTAGGAACATTAGAAGTTAAGGCATTGATTGAAGAACATACTTCTGAATTATCCGAGTTAGAATGGGATAAACCTTATGTAGTAGAAAATGATAAATTTGATTTGTATTTTCATAAATTTATTGTGCATGGTATTAAAGATGGGGAAGATATGAATAATATTGGAGTATATGCTGTTCCAAAAGCAAAAGAAAAGAAAAGAGTTGGAAAATTAATGAAGAATTTGGGGAGCTCTACTATTGAAAGAATTCAAAAAGCGTATGGCAAAATGATGACTCCTGAAGTAGAGTATGGTTATGGGGTGGCTCATGAAACAGTCTGAAATAGAGTCTTATAAAAAAGCAGGAGAAATTGCTAAAAAAGTTGTAGCTTATTCTAAGGAATTTATTAAATCTGGAATGCTGTTGATTGATATTGCAAATAAGATTGATGAGAAGATTTTGGAGTTGGGGGGAAAGGCTGCTTTTCCTGTTAATTTATCTTTAAATGAAGTTGCTGCACATTACACTCCTTCAAGTGATGATGAAACTAAGGCAGAAGGTTTATTGAAGATTGATATTGGGATAAGTGTCGACGGTTATATTGCTGATGTTGCTTTTTCCTTGGATTTGACAAAAGATGATAAGTTTAAGGATATGATTAAACTAAATGAAGAAGCACTGGAAAATGTTTTGAATGGTTTGAAAGTTGGTTCTGTTGTTAGTGATGTTGGGAGATTGATTAAGGAAAAAGTGGGGGATAAATATTCTGTTGTTCGGAATTTGTCCGGGCATTCGCTTGGGAAGGATTTGATTCATGCTGGTTTGACAATATCTAATTATGAAAATGAAAATGACACAGAGTTAAAGGGGGCTTTTGCAATTGAACCGTTCTTGACTACGGGGTTAGGAGAGATTTATGAGGGTAAGGAAGGGGAAATATTCAGATTAGAAAAAGAAGGGCAGGTTCGGGATAAGGATGCGCGTGAGATTTTGAAGTTTATTAAGGAGAATTATAATACTAAGCCGTTTTGTAAGCGGTGGTTAGAGAAACAGGGTTTTAAGAAAGTGGATTTTTGTTTGAAAAATATGGTGGGGCAGGGCATTTTGCATAATTATCCTGTGCTTGTTGAGAAAGGTAAGAAACCAGTTAGTCAGGCAGAGCATACTGTGTTAATTACAAAAGAGGTTGAGGTTATTACTAGATGATAGGTGAATATACGTTCTTAATTCCTAGGGGGGGTGAACATGTGACAGTTAATTCTAATAGTATTAGAAATGATCATTATAGATTTTATGCAGAACTTTTAGATTATTTTGTGAATTATCAAGAAGGAGATAAGTTTGTTGTAAATCTTGAGCAGATTAATGATAGTGATTCTTCTTGTGTTGCTTCATTTGTGGGACTTTTGCAAGCAACAAAAAAAGAAAATATTGAATTAATTTTAGAAGATGTTTCTCCAAATATGAAGCAAAATCTTGAGGTTTCTAGAACTCATAGTGTATTTAATTTCCAAAATTCTTAACCTGTATAGGTTGTTTGTTCAGCTAATGCTGCTTTTGCACTTCTAAGATATTGTTGTTCAATTTGTTTATATCTTTGCTGATCTGATTTTGAAACAGAAGCAGGAACTTTTTCCATTGCTTTTTCAAAGTGTTTTTTTGTAACTTTCTTAGTATCTATATTTTCTCTTAAAGCAAGCATTGCTGCCTCACGCACAAGAGATTCTACATCTGCACCTGTATATCCTTCTAATTCTTCTGCTAATTTTTTAATATCTATTGATTTCTCAAGAGGCATGTTTTTTGTATGGATTTTTAAGATTGCTTCTCTGCCTTCTTTATCTGGCACTCCAACGTAAACAATTCTGTCAAATCTTCCTGGACGCATTAATGCTGAGTCAAGCATGTCTGGGCGGTTTGTTGCTGCAACAACAATTACATTTGATAAGTCTTCAATACCATCCATTTCTGCTAATAATTGATTTAAAACTCTCTCTGTTACTTTTTGGCCATGTTCCATTCCCCTTCTACCTGCTAATGAATCTATTTCATCAAAAAAGATAATACATGGAGAAACCTGACGAGCACGTTCAAAGATTTTTCTAACACCTTCTTCTGATTTCCCAACCCACATACTTAGTAATGATGGACCTTTAACTTGAATGAAATTTGCTTCTGATTCGTTTGCAACTGCCTTAGCAAGTAATGTTTTACCTGTTCCAGGTGGTCCATAAAGTAAAACTCCTCGTGGTGGTTTGATTCCCATTCTTTCAAATGAAGCAGGAAACTTCATTGGCCATTCAACTGCTTCTTTTAATTCTGTTTTTGCTTTTTCAATTCCGCCAATATCATCCCATTTTGTATTTGGTGTTTCAACTAAAACTTCACGCATTGCACTTGGCCTTACTACTTTTAATGCATCATCAAAATCTTTTTTTGTAACTTTTAATTGTTCTAATGTTTCTCGTGGGATTTCTTGGTCTTCTTCTAAATTAAATTTATGGATGTTTCTTCTTAA
>CEPX01197152.1_pt1 | contig 11312 bp, 13 predicted proteins | sample 361361 | NCBI WGS metagenome assembly CEPX01 (sample SAMEA2619974, study PRJEB7988) | marine metagenome | biome: marine biome (ENVO:00000447); feature: mesopelagic zone (ENVO:00000213) & marine oxygen minimum zone (ENVO:01000065); material: "saline water (ENVO:00002010), including plankton...
TGGCGGAGAGAGAGGGATTCGAACCCTCGGTACCCGTAAGGGCACACTTCCTTAGCAGGGAAGCCCATTCGACCGCTCTGGCATCTCTCCATATGTATTTAATTGTACGTGTACTCTACACCAAATCTGCTAAGGAACCTTAGCGGGGTTGAGAGCGACAACTGGAAGCTCACAAAATTCGACCACTCAGCCACCTCTCCGTGTATATCCAATTATATCGCACAATTGTACGCTATACTGATACTATATAAAGGTAAATTTTGCTAGTCGTGAAAATATTGGGAATTATAGTTTTAATATTAGTACTCGTTGCAGGAGGCTATTTCTTCTTAATGAGCGATTCCTCAAACGGCATAGAAATAAATGAAATCAAAGGCGGACAAGCATTAGGAAGCGAAGATTCAACAGGTATTGAAGTCCCGGCACCTGGAAGTGTAAACGTAAATGAGTCCGTAGTAGATACTAATAGCTCACAAAGCAGTGGTCCAACAGACAGCGCGGAAAGTGCAGAGACTAAGCCTCAAGAGCCCACTAAAGAAGTTATTGAGACCGAGCCCAACGGTCCAAAAACAGTAGAGGTTGATTATTCTTCAAGCGGATATTCTCCAAAAAGTATAACTATCTCAAAAGGCGACACAGTACTTTTTACAAATAGCTCAACATTTAAAAACTGGCCAGCGTCTGATTTTCACCCAACACATACCAATTATCCAGATTCCGGAATAACAAAGTGTAATTCATCCGCAATTATCTTTGACGCGTGTAGTTCTCTTTCAAAAGGAGAATCGTTTGAATTCACATTTAACGAGGTCGGTACATGGAACTACCACAACCATATAAGTGCCAGCAAAAAAGGCACAGTAATAGTTAAATAATATAAATATGGATAAAAAAGTTAATTTACTTCTTAGAGTTGGAGTTGCGTTTGCATTTATATACCCGGCAATTTCTGCAGTGTTTAATCCATTTGCTTGAATTGGATATTTTCCCCCATTCTTAATTGAGCTTTTCCCATTTGACAGCATCATTCTTCTACACATCTTTGGAGTAACTGAAGTGATAATCGCTCTTTGGCTTTTGTCTGGAAAAAAGATATTTATTCCAAGCGTGCTTGCCGCGCTTTATCTTGCAGGGATAATTGTATTTAACTTCGCCCAAATAGATGTCATCTTTAGAGATGTATCAATACTAGCCATGGCCCTAGCTCTAGTTTTTACAACGAGGCCTAGTTCTAGTCCTGGTGTGGTATAGAAAACTTATAACTTGACTGGCATTATTTTTGGATGCAATGTGTATATAGAAGCTCGCAATCACGCGGGCTTTATATATAAATCAAGGGGAGTTTTGACAAAATGAAGAGTGATATTTTGTTACCAGGCGTCCTTTACTCCGATGAAGGAGTGCTGGTCGCCACGCGTTCATGGACTGGAATCGGATACGTCAACAACGGAACGACTTCGGTACCGCCAGGCGAGTGGTGGAACCTTGTCTGCGCCGTTCCAGGGAATCTGTTCCGGACACGCGTATTGAACGGCTTTGGCGACGAAGCGCCTGTGCACGAAGCACGAGCGCAAGCTGGATACGCGCCCACCGAAGTCATCCGCCCCGTTTTCGGTGACCAAGGTCATCCTGATCTCGTCTCATTCCCGACAAGAAAAGCTGGCGGCATGGCGATGTCTTTCTTTTTCGCCATCATCATCTTCTCGCAGGGTCTCCCCCCCTTTTTTTCATCGCCTAGGCCAAGGAGACCTACGAAAATGAAAAAGACCGCCAGCCAGCAAGGAGCTGGCAAAGGCATAAGTCCATGACCGCCGGTAGAACGAAAAGCTCCCCGGCGGTCATACACGCCAAGACATATATGAGGCCCTGCTATAATTGCCTCTATGCATTTAGATGACCCACTGGAAGAGCGTTTCAGACTTCAAGAATCTCAAAAAAAGGCGCTCAAGCGCTTGAATTTACTTACAATAGAAGACCTTCTATATCATTTCCCCACCCGCTATGAAAATATAGAAGACATTAAAAATATTAATGACTTAGAGCTTGGCGACACAGCAATCGTTTACGGCAAGGTTAGGAACTTAAAGACCAAGAAATCTTTCAAATCACGCACTCCAATTTCAGAAGGATTTGTCGACGACAGAACCGGCTCAATTAAAATCATTTGGTTTCATCAACCATACATTGCAAAAATGCTTAAAGATGGTGCGTCTGTAAAACTCTCCGCTAAAGTATCTGGAAGTGAAGGAAGTCTTTATTTAGCAAATCCTGAAGTTGAGAGGTTGGATGATTTGCCAATAGATTCCCATAATTCAATATTTGGAGAAAACCAAAAAGGAGTTTTTTATCCCATTTATCCTGAAAGCAAAGGTATAACATCCAAATGGTTCTATCACGCAATAGCAAAAGTATTTCAAGAAGGAGCTATTGATGAAATCGTTGATCCAGTACCAGAGGAAATACTTAAAAAATACAATTTACCAAAACTTTCCACTGCACTTGTATGGATCCACACTCCACAAAGTGGAAAAGATAGTCTCTCTGCTAGAAAACGATTCTCATTTAATGAGGTTTTCTACATTCAGCTTGCTAAACAAAAAGAAAAAACGGAGAACTTAGAGAGAGAAGCGCTTCGTGTTGAGGTTAATAAAAAAGAAATTGATTCTTTTGTTAAAAGGTTTCCTTTTAAGCCAACAAAGGCTCAAAATGCTGCAATTAAAAATATTGTTGAGGACTTTAAAAAGCCGCACCCAATGTCGCGCCTCCTTGAGGGTGACGTTGGCTCCGGAAAAACAGCAGTAGCTGCTACAACTGTCTACGCTGTAACTACAAGTACCCCGCCGGGGCGTACATCGGGACGCCCGCAGACAGCGTATATGGTGCCGACAGAGATTCTTGCAAAACAACAGTTTGAATCTTTTATAGAGTTTTTTAAGCATATGCCGATTAACATCGGGCTCATCACCTCAAGCGGTTGCAGAAAATTCCCCTCTAAAATTGATCCGGAAAAGAGCACGGATATATCTCGGTCCCAGCTCTTAAAATGGGTCGCAAATGGCGAAATCCCTATTCTCGTTGGGACGCATTCGCTCATTCAGAAGTCCGTTAATTTTGAAAATTTAGCTTATGTGATCATAGACGAGCAACACCGCTTTGGCACAATCCAGCGCCAAAAGCTTGTCAGAAAAGATAGTTTCGTACCACATCTTCTCTCAATGACAGCGACCCCTATTCCACGAACACTTGCTCTTACAATATACGGCGATCTTGATTTGACGCTTCTTGACGAAATGCCGGCCGGAAGAAAGCCGATAATTACTAAAATCATTCCGCCAGACAAAAGAGAGACTGCGTATGAGAAAATTCGCGATGAATTAGGGGCCGGCAGGCAGGCTTATGTTATATGCCCACGCATTGATGAACCCGATCCAAAAAAGCTTCTGGCACTAAACGTTAAGTCCGTTAAGGAAGAGGCAAAAAGATTAAAAGAAGATGTATTTCCTGAATATGAAATAGAGATACTACACTCAAAGCTCCGCCCCGCTGAAAAAGAAAGTGTGATGAATGACTTTGCAAGTGGAAAGATTAATATTTTAGTTGCAACTTCGGTCGTTGAAGTGGGAGTGAATGTTCCAAACGCAACTGTGATAGTGCTTGAAGGTGCCGAGCGCTTTGGTTTAGCTCAGTTACACCAGCTTCGTGGTCGTGTACTTCGCTCAAATCATCAGGCACACTGTTTTGTCTTTACTGATTCAAAGACAAAAACATCTATGTCACGTCTTAAAGCGCTTGAGAAGGCAAAAAACGGATTTGAACTTGCAGAATTTGATTTAGAGCTTCGCGGTTCAGGAGAACTCTATGGAAGAAAGCAGTGGGGGCTAACGGATATTGGAATGGAGGCAATAAAAAATGTAAAAATGGTTGAAGCTGCACGAAACGAAGCAGAAAAACTAATTAAAGAAAATCCAGAGCTCGCGAAGAATAAAGTGCTTCGCGAATGTGTGGAGAAAAAATCAGAAGGATTGCATTTTGAATAGGTAGGATTTGGTTGCGGACTGGTGCACTAGGACTTGGCGTCAGGTCACTAAACCAAAAACCTTACGATATATCGTAAGGTTTTTGGTAAGTGCCTCCTGCCCGGACTCCCCAGCACCTAACGCGTTAGGTGCTGGGTCCGTCTTTCAAGTCCTAGTACTACCTCGCAAGCGGGGACCCGCTACTCCGTCTTTCAAGTCCTACGCGCTCCTACAAAACGCAAGCGCCCACAGCTTCGCTGTGGACACTAACGTTTTTGTGGGCGCACCAGGACTTGAACCTGGGACCGCCGAGATATAAGCTCGGTGCTCTACCGACTGAGCTATACGCCCTTTGCACGATTAGAGTAACGTAGAGCCGTGGCTTAGTAAAGCCAAAATTTGCGACTCAATCGAGTGAGTCGCAAATTTTGGCTTATTTAAGCTCTGTGATAATGTAGCAAAAGATTAACCCTGGCCCGGAAAGGAGACCAAGATGAATGTGGTAACCTTGGTTTCCTGGAATGCGCACTGCGATAACGGAAACCTTGAGCAAGTAAATGCACTAATCAGTAAATACAAACCTGATATCCTCTGTATTCAAGAAACATCACCTGCTCTAAAAGAACATTTGGAGGGCCTCAACGAATACCCCTACTTCACACAAGCTGTTGACCACCATATAGAGAACTATATCGGCGAACACTTCGGCAGACCTCCTCGGACTTCTTCATATCTTGTTACAGTCTCAAGAATCCCATTTATTGGGAAGCCAATACTTTTCGAACACAAAAAAGTAGGAGTTCGAATAGGTCTAGCTCGCCTGTTGGGCTGGCACGAGTGTATTGAGCACCACGGCGTTGATATTGAGATTGCTGGAAAGCGATGGAGAATTCTCAATATTCATATTGCCTTTGCAGAAACATTCAGAAACAAGATGAGGCAATTCCGGGAAGTCATAGGCAATCTGAACCCCGACGGAGAAACCATTATCTGTGGCGACTTCAACATAACAAAAACGCCAACACTGGTTCATCTTCCGTCCTACCTACTACGACTGATTCACCGAGGTCATTCAATTCAAGAGCAAATGCAGGGTGAGGAGCTGATTTACTTTGAGCAGCGAAGTTTTGCTCTTGGATTGAACGGCGGTTTTCCGAAAAAGCCAACACACCCAACATCAGGGCTTCACCTTGATGGAGTACTTTCAAGCTCGAAAAACATACAAATAGAGCTTGGGGATGAACTACACGGATCAGATCATCTACCTCTTATCGTTAGGTTTGGACCAACAAAGAGCCTCGAGAGCTAGAGCCGGATACAGGAAAAGTATCCGGCTCATTATTTTTATAACATTGACAAGGAGTGAGAAATGTTAGACTATCAATTTAGACAAATTACCAACTGCAAGTAGTTGCTAGCATCGGAGGTAATTATGGTAGCAACCTATGATCTCACAGAGCGGAAGCTTTCCTGGGAGAACCTGGGCGTCTTCCTACTTGTGCTGTTCCTGTGGCCCGTCATGTTTGGCCTCGTAATTGCTGCAAATGCCGACGAGAAATGGAATGGGTGGTGTTTGGAGCCTATTGCAATTATCATCATAGTGGGAGCAGTGGACGAGCTCTTCGTCATTTGTTGGGGAGTTGGAAGCCTGTTTTTCGACTCAATGGACGCTTTCCCAGCAATGGTCGGTCTCGTCATCTATCTTACCGGCTGCTTAACGACAATCGGCCTCTTCCATCTCAACAACTATCTGGTGGAGTGAAGGATCGATGTACCATTACCTCGACACAGGCTATCGGCTTGGCCCTGTCTCAAGATTAGCCGTCGCCGTGCTGAAGTTCGTACATTCCCTCGCCGACTTCCTGAGAGCAAGAGACGAGGAGAGCCACGACGACTATCCTTACGATGGTCCGTGGCCACACGATCCACCGCCTGGCGGAGGCGGTGGGAGTTTACGACGTCCTCGAACCAAACCGGCCGTTCACATCTCGTGCACGGCCGGTTTCTCTATTTACTTCTATGAAAGTTCTTTATGTAGAAACTCTATTATTGGAATTCCAACTACTTTCTCTTCACCATTCTCATTTGTTTTGTAGGGAATTCTAACCCATCTGTGTAACCTCCCCTCACCGCGAGCAGTTTGATATACAAAATATTCGCCATCAACCCAAACATCTCCATCAAATTCATCAACTACTTTTTGTGTTTCCTCATCAGTGAGTCTTTCGTTGTATTCTTTTTTATGATTCTCAAACCCTTCCATGTTATTCACTGTGCTCTATGTCTTCCTTTTTCTTAGGCGTAATGCCATTTGAAAGAAGAATCTTTTCAAACTCGTCACGCTCTATTGTCTCAACTTCAATTAGCTTCTTTGCTATTGCGTCAAGCACTTCTCTTTTCTCTTTCAAAATCTTTTCTGCCTTTCTGTATTCCCCATCAACAATACTCTTAACTTCCGCATCAATCTCTGCTGATACTTTCTCTGAGTACTCTTTCCCTTCAAGACCTCCTCCAAAAAGCGCTCTTCCACCTGTGCCTTCAAGAGCAACTGGTCCCATCTTCTCACTCATTCCATATTTTGTAACCATATCGCGCGCAAGCGCAGAGATTACCTGAAGGTCATTACTTGGTCCGGTTGTAACATCATCAAATACCATGCGCTCTGCAATATAGCCTCCAAGAGTTGCTGAAATGTCATCAAGAAATTCCTTTTTGCTCTGCATCTTTCTGTCTTCAATTGGAAGCTTAAGCGTGTATCCGGCAGCACGCCCGCGAGAGATGATTGAAATTTTATGAACTGGGTCTGCATATGGAAGAACAGAAGAAACGAGTGCGTGCCCAGCCTCGTGATACGCTGTAATTTCCTTTTCTTTTTTATTAAGCACGTGGCTCTTTCTCTCTGGTCCAAGCATTACCTTTTCAATTGAGCGAATGAGGTCATACTGTGTCACTTTCTTTCTCGTCTCGCGTGCTGCAAGAATTGCTCCTTCATTCATAAGAGATTGTAGATCAGCTCCCGAAAATCCTGGCGTACGCTCTGCTATTACCATTAAATCAACATCATCATGAAGCGGCTTTTTACGAGCATGAATCTTCAGAATCTCCTCTCTGTCCTGTCTATCTGGAAGGTCAATAGTAACTCTCCTGTCAAATCGTCCAGGTCTTAGAAGTGCTGGGTCTAGAACGTCTGGTCTGTTTGTTGCCGCCATCACAATTACTTTCTCATTTGGCTCAAAGCCATCCATCTCAACCAGGATTTGGTTTAGTGTTTGCTCTCGCTCATCATTTCCTCCTCCCACTCCTGTTCCACGAACTCTTCCAACAGCATCTATCTCATCTACAAAAACAATTGACGGCGCAGTTTTCTTTGCCATTTTAAATAGATCACGCACACGACTTGCTCCAACTCCAACAAACATCTCTACAAACTCTGAACCAGAGATTGAAAAGAAAGGAACTCCAGCCTCCCCTGCCACAGCTCGAGCAAGAAGCGTCTTTCCTGTACCAGGTGCCCCCATTAGTACTATTCCTTTTGGAATCCTTGCTCCAATGTCGAGAAATTTCTTTGGATTTTTTAGAAAATCAACTATTTCAGTTAATTCTTCCTTCGCTTCTTTTGCTCCAGCAACTTCGTTAAAGGTAACGCGCTGATTTTTATCACTCGGATCAATGATTCTTGCTTTTGACTGCCCAAAAGTAAACGCCTGCATGCCTGCGCCCTTAACTTGGCGTGATAGAAACCAAAAAATAAATATAAGAAATAGTATTGGTATTAAAAATGGGCCAAGGGTAACGAGCCAAAAGCGAAAGCCCCCCGGATTTGAAACTTCAACTTCAACTCCCGAAAGATTTTCTTTTGAAACTCCATAGTTTGTAAGAGTCTCACTTAGTGCGGCACCGGATTCTTTTTTAGATTTCTTTTCGCTCTCATCCTTATATGTCACAGTAAGCTCTTCGCCACGCACAACAATGCTCTCAACTATTCCCTCTTCAATATTGAGTGCTAAAGTTGAGATCGGAATCTCTTCAAGCTCTTCGCGTCCTTCGATGAAAAATGAATAAACGCTTGCAAGAATTAAAAAAATTAAGAGCGTTGATAAAAGATTCGCCCAAAATTGCTGTCTATCTGGCACCTTAGGAAGTTGAGGTCCTTTTTTGCCTCCTTTTCCCCCACCTTTTACGCCAGGTGCTTTTTCATCTTTACTCTTGCCAAATATATCCATATGTTGCGCTATTATACACAAAAACCCCTAAAAACAAAGGATTTCACTATTTCCCTATATTTGAGGCGTGATATAGTCAGAAAGTGACAGATTTAGTAAAAAACAAAAAAGTAGGGCTTAACTACGAGCTATTAAGCACATACGAGGCAGGCCTTGAGCTTTTTGGCTATGAAGTGAAATCGCTAAGGGCAAAAAATGCTTCTCTTGAGGGTGCTCGAGTGACTGTTCGTGGTGGCGAAGCATACCTTTTAAATGCCACAATCTCGCCTTACCAACCTTTAAACACCCCCGATAGCTATGAGCCAGACCGCCCGCGAAGGCTTTTGTTAAATAAGAAGGAAATAGCCGAGCTAGAGGGCTTTGAGAGCAAGAAGGGCTTGACAATAGTACCTATTTCAGTGTATAGTAAGGGACGAAATCTGAAGCTCTCTATTGCAGTTGCACGCGGAAAGAAAAAACACGATAAGCGCGAAACTCTAAAGAAGCGTGACGCAAAAAGAGATATGGAGCGAACTTTGAAAAGTAAATAAATCAATTGTCGAAAGGTGGATTAGAAAGGAGTACCCATCATGACGAAAGCATTTCCAGGTCTTCGTCGGAAACAAAAAGGTTTTCGCTTGGAGGAGGACTTTCCAAGGAAACCAAGACACGCCGAGGAAGACCCAGACGAGCCGCCTCGACCCGAGTATTACTTTCTCGCAAGAAAACCAGATCCCCATGAAGTCGGGGAAGATGACCGAAATAAAGAAGGAGATCCTTTCCCGCTCGATAAGGTCATCAAGTAACGCAACCACCATGGGCGGACGCCGTCCGCCCCACCTTTCGGCAATTGATTAGAGATCACTCCCCTAAAGTATATTTCGTGTAAGTATTTTTTAGGGGGATGCACGTATCGACAGAGAGATATTTTTGTAATGTGCAGACGGAAGTCCAGAACTTCCTAAAAAAGCTGGGTGAAAGTAAGTGCAAACAAACTTTCAAAAGGAATTCTTTCACCTTTTCAGATGAAGGACTTTCAATTCGCTTACGCTACAGCCTAAGTGATCACAAACTCATTTGACGTCCGATAGATTGAAGTTTGTGTCATATATTCGGACTGGAGATACCACATTTCCTAGTAGGTATCTCGAGAATAACTGGAATCGGTAGATAAGAGTTTTGTTTGCTTCTTATCTTATTTACTTAAACCAAAAAGCAAACTATGTCTGTAGACTCGTTACGTAAACCTTTCTGAACGGGGTTTCATCACCCCCATCTCCACAGATTAAAACGAGCCGCCATTTATGGCGGTTTTCGTTTTGACTGTGGAGATGGAGCAAGGTGCTTGCGCATCTTGCGAGGGTGATGAAAAAACGGAAGTCCGCGTGCTAAAGCACGAGAGAGGACTGAGTCGAGCCTACGAGTACTTAATATTTTGTGAGGAACGAAACAAAATATTTAGCAACTTGGAGGTCAAAACTCCCATCTCCACAAATAAAATTAAGAGTCGCTTCATCCAGAAGTCTGACGTCATCAAGGTTGGTATCTGGGACTGATGCCCAACAAGCAAAACCCCACGTATTGGTAAGCTGTGAGGCTTACCAAAATACGTGGGGTTTTTTCGTTTTTCTTTTTAGATAGACTTTATACTTTACCTGCCATTTGCACCCACCTTACTCCTATTAGTTTTTATTTCAAAACGCCATCCTGCAAAGTATTGACAAAAATAATATTTATGATATCGTATATTTAGATTTCGAACGGATTCCATAATCGCAATCACCACAACCAGAGGAGAAAGTTATGGGACTTTCAACAGACGCGCTGTCAGAGCAGTATGGGGACTCCAAAGTCGGAGCTTTCCACGAATTCCTGGCATCTGTCAGGGGCGAAGGCGGCTCATTCCACATCGACCTTCGTGGCGAGCCGGTCTACGACGAGCGCTACGCAAACGTCGGTGATTTTCATGAAGGCCGTGCTTGGGCAGTACTCAGGCAAGAACCGATATTCCACATCGACCGGCAGGGTAAGCCGGTCTACGATGAGCCTTACGCGGAGGTGGGTGATTTTCACGAAGGCCGTGCTTGGGCCAAAGACGGCACAGGCACTTTCCACATCAACCACCAAGGCAGGCCTGTCTACGCTGAGCGTTACGCGGAGGTGGGTGATTTTCACGAAGGCCGTGCTTGGGTAAAGCGGAAAGACGGGCTGATGTTCCACATCGACAGCGCTGGCATGCCGGTCTACGATGAGCGTTACAAGAATGTCGGTGATTTTCATGAAGGTCGTGCCAGTGTTACCAATGGCGATCAGGACGACACGTATGGAGACTACGACGTGATGTTCCACATCGACCATCGTGGCGAGCCGGCCTATGCCGAGCGCTACAAAAGGGTCGGCAATTTCCGTGAAGGTTTGGCCTTCGTTCTTGAGCCGCACTACGACGACGAGCATGGCCCTGGCTACGACGAAGTTGCATTTCACATCGGCCACGATGGGGCGCCTGCCTACGACAAGCGGTTTCGTGAGACCGACGGCTTTGAGCGTGGTGTCTCCTACGTGCTCGCGCTCGACGGAAGTGAGTTCGCCATAAATCACGATGGAACGAGGATGGAGGTGTAGCCTGAACCACCGCCCCGCCCGAAGCCCTGCTTCGCGCGGGGCTTCGATTTTTTATGCTCTCACAAACTTTTTTTACATAAACGCAGAAAGGAGGGTCGGCACGACTGTGCGCCTCCCTCCCTTGCTGGCCCTCCTGTCCGCCGTTCAAGCGTCGACCCCGCTGGGTAAAAACATCTATCAGTGCCGCTACCGGTAACCGTGGTTGTTGTATGGCTTGAGCAAAATCTATCATCAGTCAGACATTCATTAAAAGCCGCACACCAGAAGTGACCATTCTCATTACACTCATTTGCACTGTGACAAGAAAGTGGATCGTTCTCACAGGTAAATTCAAATGGTTCGTCTATGAAAAAAACGGTCATCGTCTTCAAAATGTCTTTCGTCCTCATCAAAAAATAGCGGACCTTCAAACCTATCGTCAAAATCATCTCTGAATTCCTTTTCATGGTCTTCAAAAAACTCCCTTCTCTCT
>CEPX01192576.1_pt1 | contig 11297 bp, 12 predicted proteins | sample 361361 | NCBI WGS metagenome assembly CEPX01 (sample SAMEA2619974, study PRJEB7988) | marine metagenome | biome: marine biome (ENVO:00000447); feature: mesopelagic zone (ENVO:00000213) & marine oxygen minimum zone (ENVO:01000065); material: "saline water (ENVO:00002010), including plankton...
TTTCTCTCGGGTTCTATATGGGGAGTTCCTTATGTTTCACGGGGCGACATGACTGCTCGCACGTACGTGTGCGCTGTGTGCAACAAGCGCAAGCGCGCTGAGCACGCCCTCGGCAGGCTGCCGACGAAGTGCCCGAAGCACCGCCGCCGCCGGGCCGCGGACGCGAAGCGATACGCTGCGCGGCAGCGCGCCAAGACCCGGGCCAAGCGCGCCTCCGCGACCGCACAGGATCTTGCGGACGCGCGCCGGATCGCCGTGGGCCGCATCCTGCACGACGACGACCGGGCGGCAGCCATGGGCGAGGGTGTTGAGCCCGGCCGCGAGGACTTCGATCGGCTCGTTGCCCTCGCCAATGAGCGCTGGGGCGACATCGCCGACAGCGGCACGATCTCGCTCCGCGTGCACCATCTGCTTGAGCGGTTGCTCGCCGTGATAGCCGAGGGCGTGGACGCGATCGCGCCCCGCGACGCCATCCACGGACTAGGCCAGGTAGCCAAGCTCAAGTCGGCGCTCGATGGAGCGAGACCTGTTGCGCCACCGGAGATTAGCCTGGTCATCCGCGGCGCCGACGGCCACGACGTCAAGGTGATTTGAGAATTGAGCTCAACGGCGGCGACGCGCTGTTGCCGACCCAGGATGTATTGCTATCAAGCGACGCGTATATTCGCGCGATCTTCGGTGGCTGGGGCTCCGGAAAGACCCGCGGCGCTGCCCTGTGTTTTCTTGCGAACTGCCTTGCGAACCCGTGGGCGCGCGAAGTGTATGGCGATGATCGTCCGTTCTCGATCGTCATGGGCACGACGAGGAACGTGTTACGGGATTCTGCGCACCGCGAGCTGCGCGCGCTCACGCCGTCCGCGCTGATTGCCAGGGAACGCACGCACCCGGACTGGGAGTGGGACCTGGTGACCGGTCATCGGATCGTGTTCCGCACGGTGAAGGGGTTGACCGAGGGCGCCTCTGCATGCGGCGTCTGGGTTGATGAGGTGCACCTTGTACCGACCGAGGCGCGGTGGCTGAACTACCAGAGCCGCGCACGGGAACCGCGCGCACGCCGCCGCCTCGTCCTCGCGTCGGGCTTGCCCGAGCATGGATGGTTGCAGTCGGTGTTCGATGGCTACCCGGACGCCGAGCACGCCACGGTGGGCCGCGGGGCATCCGTGCGTTCCGGCAACCGCCTGACGCTCTTTGCTTCATCGCTCGATAATCACTACCTGCCGGCTGAGGTTCTCGAGGAGTTCCGCCGCAGCGCCTCCGGCAAAACGGCGGCGAAGTATATCGACGGGCGCTGGATGACGCCGGAGCGTCTTGTCTATTTCGAGTTCGATCCGCGCGTGCACATCGTCGACGATCCCGGATCCCGCGATCAGCCGGTCGAAGTCGGCCTCGATGTCGGCGACAAGTCGGCCGTGGTATTCTTCCAGCACCGGCAGCGCAGCTGCAAGAACGAGGCGGGCCGCAGGTTCGTGTCGGCCGGACTGCACGTCGTCGACGAGCTGGCGCCCCGCCAGGTGTCGACCGAGGACGTCTGCCGGCAGATTCGCGATCGCGGTTGGCTTATTTCGCCGGCCAAGTCCGCCCTATACGTTGACCCGACGATCCGCCGTGACGAGATCAACGCGATCCGGCGTGTCTTTCCGGACGTTCCGCTTGTCCGCAAGTCGCGGCGCGGCCGCGCGGACTCGACCGAGGCAGGGCACCACGCGATCAATGCGGCGCTTCGCGATGCGGACCGGAACGTTCGGCTTACGATCGGGAGTCATCTGCCGAGAGATGAGGACTCGCTGTATTACGCGATCCTGAACTTCCGCCGCGGTCCGAACGGGCTGCCACACCGCGACGACAAGATAGACCACAAGGTGGACGCGCTGCGCTACCCGGTGGCGCACCTGATGCCCGCCGCCCGCACATCGCACCGGGTCGCGCCCCGCGCCGCGTGACAACACAACAACATTCCGGCTATTTTGCTGACGGTGCCGCGGCTGGCTTATGATGTGATCGTTCCGGAGTTCAAGCCGGAGATTCTCCGCGAGCCGAGAACGGTTGCGGTCATGGCTGCGACCGTCTCCCGTGCCGTCAAAGCGCAGGCCGCGCGCGGCATCGGCGCGCACGGCGCGCTGCCGTCGCCAAAGGCCGGCGGGCGGGCCTATAACCAGACCGGCACGCTCGTCCGGTCGATCTCGGCGGTGCCGAGCAAACGCAACCCAAAGCGGTGGCTCGTCCGGGCTACCGGCGCCAGGGCGGGCGGCAAGGCGAAAGCGAAGCGGGCCCGTGCGCGCACGAAGGCGCTGCGCTCTGCGCGTGTGGCGACCTTCCTGGCGTCGAACCCGCTGGCCGCCTTCACGATGGGCAAGCGCGAACGCCGCAAGGCGCTCGGGCTGGGTCGCCTGCGCCGCCGGGCCGCCGACACGAACTCGTCGCTCGCCGCGATCTTGAGCGTTAAACCGAAAGACCAGCGTGCCAAGAGAGGCCGCCGCGGAGTGTACCGCGTGCTCGAGGCGACGGACCGTTACCGCAAGATGGCTGCCGCTGCCGCGGCGAAGTATGGCAGATACAGACTGCGACAGTCCGGAACAAGGAAAGCATGACATTCTTCGACTTTGCGGCGCTCGTGCGGGCCGACCTCGACAGCAAGCCCGGGAACACCGACTACGATCAGGACGCGATAAGCCTGGCAGAGTTTTATGAGGACCGCGCGCAGGCGCAGATCTTCGCGTTCTTGCAGCGGCTCGGGATGGGCGACAAGCAGAACATCCTGCCGCTGGACGTGTCCGCGCTGAAGCGGATCATCGAAGAGCAGTCGGTGGTTTACGCCACGCCGCCAATCCGGCGGCTGCTCGGGCCGCAGGGCGAGCTCGACGACGACGACCCTGTTGCGGAGGCCGTGTCGGACATTCTCGAGGCGATGCTCTATGATCTGCACTGGCAGGCGGCCGACGAGTTGCGGAACCTCTATCGCAACGTCGCGGTGATGTTCGTCGAGACGGCTAGCGGCGTCGAAACGCGGCTTTTTGAACCATTCAACCTCAAGCGGAAGTGCTCAGACCGCTGCGCGGACAAGCTCGACCAGGACGAGGCGATCAGCTTCCAGCTGAAGCACCACCGCGAACCCGCCAATCAGAGGTTCGAGTTGTGGCTTCACAACGACGACGGCACATGGATCGCCCACCAGATCGACGGCGCGGGCGAGCTCGCTGGCGTTCAGCCGTTCGGCGACCACGGACTATCACCATTCGGCGGCACGTTGCCGGCGTTCATCCTCTACGACGAGCACCCCCGGGGCCGCGCGTGGCTCCCTGCGAGCCAGAGCCGCCTCGCATACGCGAAGAACGCCGCCGCGATCTGCAACGACATCGTGTACCTGATCAAGCAAGAGGCACACACGACGATCACCGTTGCGACTGATGATCAGCGCGGCGTTCCCACAGAGGTGGGCCCCGGCAAGGTGTGGACGCTCCCTGGGGAAGCCGATGTCAAGACGCTGACGACCTCGCCGAAGATCTCCGAGTCCTCGGCGCATCTGGACCGCGTTTTGCGGCAATGGGCGGGCTCGGAGTCGCTACCGGCCGACATGTTCGCCGCGAACACGCAGCCGTCCACTGGCGCCGCGCTCAAGATCAAGGAAAGATCGATCGCGCGCAGGCGCAAGCGGCAGGTCCCCATGGTTGCGCCGGTCGAAGCCGACGCGTACCGGCGTCTCGCCGTTGTTCACAACACATACGCCGAAGCCCGCGACGTTCCGCCGCTCCCGCTCCACACGATGCGCGCGAGCGCGTCCGACACCTGGCAGCCGGTCGATCAGAAAGAACTGCAGGAGACAGCGTTCAAGGACATCGCCGTTGGCGCGCAGTCGATCATCGACTACCGGATGCGGGCTTTTGGGGAAACCCGCGCGCAGGCTATCCGGAACCATCGCCGCGTCCAAGATGACCGCGCCCGCTATCCGGTGGCGCGCCAGCAAAACCCCGCCGCGCTTGCCGACGGCGGTCCGCACGCCGCCACGGGGCCGGGCGGAGCACGGAAGACGCCGGGCGCGTTCAATCCGGAGCTTGAGACGGCGTCAGAGGGTGCGAGCGTAACCGCCGCCGCGCGCACCGCGCTGAACTGATGTCAGCTTGACAACGGCTCGGTTGTTATAGCAACAATGCCCCCTGTGCCGGATGAACCCGCCACGAACAACACGCAGGCAGTCGCGGAGCCGACGGTGGACGCCGGCAACGGGCACAGCACCCCGTCGCCCGATGTCGTCGAGGCGGTGACGCAGGCTGTCATGCAGGCGGTCGATGGCAGGTTCAAAAAGTACAACTCCGAGTTGGCCGGATTCAGGCGCAAGTTGAAGGGCCCCGAGGCGGAGCCCGCTCCTGCGGATGCTGCCGGCGGACAGCGAGACGCTGCCGCTGCGACGTTCACGCAGGAGGACGTGCAAGCCATGATTTCGGCAGAGCGTTTACGTGCACAGGTCCCGGAGACGGTGCGCGACAAGTACGCCGAACAGCTCAACGCGCTTCCACCGCAACAGCAGTCGCTCATGATGGCGATGCTCGCGGACATGGCGGCGCAACCAGGCCGGGGCGCGACGCTCGAAAAAACCAGCGCAAGAGCCACTGTAGCGGCTCAGCGTGAAACGGCGCCGCGACCCTCGAGCCAAGTCGAGTATTTCAGGCTACGCAAGGATGACCCCAAGCGGGCGGCGGCCCTAGACGCCGATCCCAGCTTCGATCCTGGCGACCTGCCGTACCGGAACTAGCAGCGAGCGCAAGTCGTAGCAGCGCCACCGGAGCTGCATACAAATGGCCGACGCACGGTCCAAGAAAGTCTTACCCATCCTCCAAGATCTCTGGAGTGAATCCCGATACGGCGCCGACATCGCAGCTACGCAGATGCGTGAGCCGCTGGGCATGTCGGACATCATCGACATCCCCGACATCAGCGCGCTGACAGTGAACGCATCAGGCTCAGTCACCGCGAACCCCGCGGCCGTGACCACCAACGTCATGTCGCTAACCGCCAACCTCGAGCCGTGGATCAACGCACTCCTCCCGCAGCTCGCGTCAATGCAGCTGCTTGACGGCAGGTGGGCGCAACAGGTCGGCCGGCAAGCCGTCACGATGCTGAAGAACGACATCGATGAGTCCTTCTTCAAGTACTTGCTCGAGCAAGCTTGGCAGACGGGAACCGACACGGCCTACCACGTCAACGAGGCCGCCGACACGCTTACAAGCGCCGACATCCTCAACGCGATGGCGGCCCTTACGGACAACAAGGGCGTCAACGACGAGGACCTGTGCCTGTTCATGAGTTCCTACGGCCGCGCGTCCCTGGCATCGATCGCGGCGTTCGTGCCGAACAATCGCGAAGCAGAACGGGGGAACCTCGGCGTGCCGCTGATCGGCACGATCCACGGTATCCCCGTTTACGCGTCGAGTTCGGTTCCGCGCGCCCGCACCATCACGTCGACGGCGTGGGATATCAGCTCGAACGTCCTGACGATCACTGTCGCGTCGGGCCACGGCCTCGCCGCCGGTCAGCTGGTCACGTTTGACACAGTCACCGCCGGCGGCGACATGAGCTCGGCCACGGCGATCACCTCGACCACGGCGACCGTCATCACCATCGCGCACACCGCGTCGGACGACTCGGCCACCGAGGCCGGCACGATTACCTGCGAGGACTCGGAGAACCTGATGATCGCGAAGAACCACACGTTCGTCGCGCAGCAGATGCTCCCGAAGACGCGCATCGTCCCGATGAACGACAGCACCGGTGACGCGCTGCAGGTAAGCGCCGTTTGGGGCCGGGTGGCGCGAGCGGGTTATGCACAAGTGATTCACTCGCCGAAGTCTTCGATCTGAGGCTAGCCGGTGACGCTTAGAGCGATGCGATTGGGGACGGACGATGTGCTGATCCCTCCGTCGTGGCGCGCAAAGTACGCCGCTTGGGGTTTCCGTTTTACGGCCCCCCCAAGCGGCGCACCGCAAGTCACGGTCCCCGTGCCCATGGCGCAGGCGATGCGGATCGCTGCGCAGCCCGAGCCACCGGTGAAGGGCGCGAAGAAGCAAGCCCCGAAGAAGCGAGCCCGCCGGAAGCGGAGCCCTCGCAAATGACGTATGCGCCCGAACTTGACGATCACCGGCAGGAGGTACGCCGCGGTTATGCGTCGAACGTCATCCGGTATTGGCCGAAGTATCCGAACGTCGGCAACGTCACGGTGACCGGCACGCCGACATATAGCCTCTACTCGCCCACCGATCCGGAAACCGCGCTGGCGTCGGGCAGCGTTACAGTCGTCAACGTCTCGGGCTCGGGCGACCGGCTTGAGATCACAGTCGACGCATCGGACGCCACGACGTGGGCTCTCGACGAGCATTACGCAGCGGTGATCACGTGGACGTATTCAGGCGTCGCGCATCGCACGACGCTTCGGTTCGACTGCGTGCTCGAGCCGTGGTCGCTTGATATCGCCTTGAACGACTATCAGGACGAGCTTGCCGATGCGGCGTCGTGGCTGTTGACCCTCGCTGAATCGAAGGCGGCCAGCCGCACTGCCGCGGAGGAGGCGTCGGTGATCGCCGTGCGCGCCTGGAGCGATGTCCGCCGGTGGATCAAGGCGAAGCTCGAGGCACAGGGCGCGGTCTACCCGCGCCTGATTGCTGACCGTGTGGCGATTCGCAGGGTGGTGATCGCGCAGGCGCTCTTCCGGATGTTCAAGTCATTTGGTCGCGGCGCCGACACGGCCGAACTCGCGGAAGAATGGCGCGATGAGGCCGGCGCGCGGTTCCGGGGGATGGGCCCACTCGCATACGACAGCGACGAAGACGGCGCCGCCGATACGACGCTCGGTGGCTGGGGCGTCGTTACGGCGGTCCGGGCGTGGTGATCCGTGGCGTCGAACTTCAAAGCAGCGCGCGACCAGGTCGAAACGGACTGGGAGGGTCTCACCCCGCCGTCAGAAACGGGCCGGCCGTACCGCAAGGCGGACTACCGCGCGGCCGGGCACCGGGTATTTTGGTTCGAGCCATCGTCGATCGAGGCAGAGTCGCTCATGCGGCTCGGTGCCGACCAGTCAGTGAACCGGTACACGCTCGACGCTATGGTGCGTCTCCTGATCACCGGCCGTGGCGCGGACCAGCTAATCGACGCGATCGTCGACGAGGCGGGGCTTCTAATCAACACAATCAACAAGCGGTCCGCCTGGACGACCGGGGTCCGCGGGTTCAAGGCGACCGGCTACCGCACGGAGCAGGACGAGGAAGAGTCCTTGCTCTTGGTGATCGGCCTGGACGCCGTGATCGAGGAAACTGATGGCTTCTGACGCACAAAATACCGGGCTTTGGATCGCCGCCGAGTCCACTTTTGCCACCGATCCGGACACGGACGGGAGCGATTACACCGCAGTACCAGTCACGGAGCCGGTCGGGTTCCCTGCGGCTGGCAAGACGCCCGTCGAAACGCACTACGCGACCGGCCGCAATCGCGCAACGTCGCCGATCGCCGGAGCGGGCACCGGGGAAGTATCGTTCAAGGTGCCGTTCAAGGGACTCTCGGGCGCCGCCGGTGACAGCACGAACGCAAGCAGCGTTTCGGACGACTATCTCGACCTGCTGCTAAAGAACGCGTGGGGCAACCCCGCGAACACCGAAGGCGACCTTGTGCCTGCGTCTCCCGCGCCGTCGTCCTCCGGCCTCGATCTGACGGACGTTGTCCTCAGTGATCAGGACCTGGTTGCGTTGATCGCGACCGGCGCCACGATGATCCAGTGGCGCCGCCTCGGCGGCGCACCTGAACCGTTTACGCTCGATCGCAACTGGGACACGACGGCCACCGCTAGCGACGTAGTCTACGGAACGCGGATGTATCGCGGCGACGGCGCCGACGGATCTTCATTGTCGGTCGTAGTTGCCAACGATGGCACGTACACGACGCTGCACGGCGGGCGCATCTCAGCGCTCAAGCTGACGTTCGAGGCGGGCCTGCAGTGCGTGCTCGACATCTCGATGCGCTTCGATTCGCGGACGATCAATGACACCGCAAAGTCGGGCTTGCCCGCCCACGTTACGACGACGCACAGCCCGATCATAGGTGTGAGCGGCGGTGTGTGGTGGAACGGCGCGTCTGTCTCCGACGTGGCGTCCTGCACGATCGACTGGCAACCGAACACAGTCGACGTCCGGAGCGTTGCCGGCGCAAACGGCCGCAGCGACATCGCCCTGCTCGGCGAACGCCCACGGGTGACCATCAGCGCGAGTCACGCGACGTCCTTTGAAACGGACGCCGACGCGGCCACACAGGGGAACCTCATGATCCAGTTCGGCGTGGGGACGCTGTCCGGCGGCGTCGTCAACGCGGGGTGCTTCTTCGCGGAGGGCGCGACCCTCGCCTCGCAGCCGGGCACTACCGACGACGGCGGGTTGTTACGCAAGCAGCTCGATTTCCAGGTCGACGACCATGGCGAGTTCGTATCGGGCACGGACGCGCACTATTGGACCCTTGCCCGCTGCTAGGGAGGCCAACGCATGGTCGTTCGCCTAGGCAAGATCGGGGAACGCAAGACGGTCCCCCTGTACGAGAAGCCGCAACGAGAATCGGCCTCGCAATTCGAGTTGCGCAAGGCCGCGCTCGCACGGATCGCTCCGGACGCACCCTGCATTCCGGAAGCCAAGGATCAGTACGAGGCCCGGCTTGCGGAATGGAAGAAATGGGATGGCGCGACCGTCGATGCGGAGCGGCTCGGCCGTCCGCGGGTCCAAGACTGGCACCGTCGCTTTGAATCCCTCGCGGCCGAGGAACGTCAGCGGAGGGTTGCCTTGAAGAAGCAGGGCAAGCAGCCGCCTGCCATAACCGACGAGGCGCGCGCTGCAAAGGAGAAGCTCGAGATCGAGATCGTTCAGATGACGCACGCGAAGGTCGGCGGCGTAGAGATCGGCGGGAGCCCACTTAGCGCGATCGAGTCGGGCGCGGAGCTGGTGTCGATGCTCGCGGAGTACGAACTCACAACCCCCGTATCGCTCGCGGTCATGCGTATCCAGCAGGTAGCGCCCGAAGAGGGGGAATCCTGAGGGTTGTCGTGGCGTGTGCACCGAGAACACCGCCCAGCGCCGCGGATGATGCGGAGCTCGGGCGCCTCGGCTGGATGGTTGAGCCATCCACCGACGTCATCGGCTACGCCGACCCGATAGAGGATGCGCGCTACCGCCCGGCAGGTGAGAGCGAACTCGGCGTAGCGCTTCGGAAGATGCCGCAAGCCATGTTGCGCGACGCTCCGGAGCTCTGGACGTACTTCGACCGGTTCAGCTGCGGATGGTCCGAGCCGCCGTCTTGCGAAGAATACGAGACCCTCAATAACCACGCGATTGAGGCACAGCTGATCATGTGCGCCGCGAAGGTCCGGCGGCAGAAGAACGAGGCCAAGGATGGCTAAGGCGGCGGCGGTACAGATCCCGGTACGGCTTGAAAAAGACAAAGCCGAAAAGGACGCGAAGCAGCTGACGGCTTCGCTGATCGGCGGCCTCAAGCCGACGGTCGACGTGGCGAACCTCGCCGCCGCGGCGTTCTCTGCGCTTGGCTCGGCGATCAGCGCCGCGACTGCCTTCGCGGGCGAGTCAATACAGCTTGCCTTTCAGCAGGAGCGCGCGGAGCGCGGACTGCTCGCGGCGCTCAAGATTCGCGGCGCTGCGACGGGCGAGGTGTTCGAGCGTACGCAGAAGTTCAACCGCGAGATCCAAAACGCCCTCGGCATTGGCGACGAGCGCCTGTTGCAGATGCAGAAGACGCTCCTCGCGATGAACGTCCACGAGGCGCAACTAAACCTCGCGACGAAAGCAACGATCGGGCTCTCTGCAGCAACAGGCCAAGATCTAACGATGGCGGCGCGGACCGCTGCGCGCGCAATGAACGGCGAAGTGTCGGCGCTCACGCGGTACGGCATCAAGGCGACCGATGCGGCGGACGCGACCCGGAAGCTCGTCGACCTGTTCTCGATCGCCGAGGGCGAGGCCGCATCGATGGAGGGCCGGGTCAACGCGCTAGCGGCGGCGTGGGGGGATATGCAGGAAAAGATTGCCGGCCTTGCGACGCAGAGCGAAGGCGGCAAGCGCGCGCTCGAGAGCCTCACCCGCCTCGTAGAGAGCTTTGGGACCTGGGTCGTCGCAAGCGGCGACCCGGTGGTCAATTTCTTCGACCGCATGGCGACGGCGGTCCGGTTCACGATCGACCCGCTCAACACGGCGCGGGACGCGCTCGAGGACTACGCAAAGCAGATCGAGAAGACGCAGCCGTTCGCTGCCGCGGCGTTGCGGCACAGCCTTGCGGGGACCATGTTCGAGACGCCCAGCGCCGCAGCGCCAGGCGGCGGGATCGTCGAGTTCGCGGGCGAGGGCAGCGTTGTTGAAGTGCCCCGCGGGAAGCCGCCCCGCGGGAAGCCGCGCCGCGATCCGCTTGCGACTGATGATCCCCTCGATGTCGCGTACGGCCGAGCGTCGACGGCGCTCATGCGGCAGATGGCTGACGATCAGCGTGCGCTGCTCGCGGAGCAGCAGGAGCTCGACGACATCCTGCTTGCGGCCAAGAGAGAGGTGGCCGCGACCGAGCGCCAGATCGACGAAGAGCGTTTAGCGTCGAAGGCTGCGTTCTCAGCGGGGCTGCGTGAATGGGAGGCCGCCGAACTCGATGCGACGGGCGCGTTCTACGGGCAGCTGGCGGCCATCGCCGGCGCCGGAATATCTAGTCTCGTAAGCACTACCGTGTCGGGCCTAATCCAGGGGAATCTCACTATTGAGAAGGCGCTCGGCGCGCTCTTCGGAACGCTTCTTAGCGGAGTGGGTCAGTCTATGGTGGCGCTCGGCAGTGCGGCGCTCGCAGCGGCATCAGCCACAAGCGTAATCCCGATCCTGTGGCCGATCTTCGGTGGCCCGATCGGCATTGGCGGAGCTATAGGGTTGATCACCGCGGGTTCCGCGCTTGTTGGGGTGGGCCAGAGCATGGGGTCGCTGGCGGCAGGCGCAAGCTCCGAGATCAAGTCAACGGCCGCGGCCGGCGTCGCCCGCTACGGCGGCGCTGCCGCTCCTCCTCGCGGCGGCGTGGTATTCGGCGGCCCTACTGCGCCACCGACCAACCTCCGCGAGGCAGTGCCGCCGCGAGTGGTGAACGTTAGCTTTAATAATGCACTGCCCGGCAGTGAGCGCCGCATGGCCCGGGAGATCAAACGCATATTGAACGCGGGCGATCTCGGACTGGCGGCCGGCTGATGGCGCTCGCGCAAGACGGGTTGCTGTACCCCGTCGTCTTCACGGACTCGACAC
>CEPX01173696.1_pt1 | contig 11293 bp, 9 predicted proteins | sample 361361 | NCBI WGS metagenome assembly CEPX01 (sample SAMEA2619974, study PRJEB7988) | marine metagenome | biome: marine biome (ENVO:00000447); feature: mesopelagic zone (ENVO:00000213) & marine oxygen minimum zone (ENVO:01000065); material: "saline water (ENVO:00002010), including plankton...
ATTCGGCCCTGGTATCAGACTTGACGATGGACGTGTAGTGCCTGCATTCGTTTCAGCGGCACTAAGAGGGGAAAAAATACCTCTTTACGGAGGCGGAACAAAAACAAGAACTTTCTGTTACATATCAAACGCTACTGTCGGTTTCTTCAAAATTCTCTTGTCAGAAGGAAACAAAGAAGTCTATAATATAGGTGCAGACGACCCTGAAATTCAAATTAGACACTTAGCAGACATTATTCAAGGCCTTGTAGACCACAAAGATGCAGAAATACATGTAATGGAGGGCCCAAGCGATATATACAAAAAGTCAGATCCAAGTAGACGTTGTCCCGATCTATCAAAGATAAGAATGAACCTTGGCTACAACCCTCGTGTAAATCTTATTACAGGCCTTAAGCGTTTCATAGAATGGGTTCAAGAAGAACTTTCCAAGGATCAAATCTCCGTAGAATATGAAAAATCTTGCCGCGTCTGTTCTTCAAATGAACTAAAGAAATTCATTTCTCTTGGCAAAAGCCCATTAGCAAATTCCCTTCTACAGGAAGCTGATCTTAACAAGCAGGATGAGCTCTATCCGCTAGAAGTAATGTATTGTCCTTCCTGCCACAATTGCCAACTCTCCTATGTTGTTGACCGTGATAAGTTATTCAAACAATATAACTATGTAAGCTCAACAACCCAGACATTCAAAGATCACTTCAATCAAATGGCATCCCACATAAAGAGCCAGTTTAATCTTAATTCAAGCTCGTTAGTAGTCGATATAGGAAGTAATGACGGCATCTTATTAAAACCGTTAAAGGAGCAAGGAATAAACGTAATGGGTGTGGAACCTGCACAAAACATAGTCGATATAGCACGAAAAAATGGAATAGACACAATATCTGACTATTTCAACGAATCTGTAGTTGACTCTATCTTAAAAGTTAAAGGCAACGCAGACGTAATTACAGCAAACAACGTTTTCGCACATACAGAAGATATAGCAGATCTTGCTACTCAAGCCAAGCGTCTATTAAAAGAAGACGGTGTCTTTATAGTAGAAGCTCAATACATTCTTGACACTATAAGAACTCTAACTTTTGACAACATTTATCATGAGCACATACACTACTTTTCTGTTCTCGCTTTAAATGAATTCTTCAAAAGACAGGGCATGGAAATCTTTAAGGTAGAACATGTAAACACACACGGCGGCTCTATCAGAGTTTACACACAGAAAAAAGATGCCTCACATCCGATAGATTCCTCTGTCTCTCAATTTCTGGAAAGAGAAAGAGAATTTGGCCTAGACAAACTAGAAACATACGAAGCCTTTGCACAAAAAGTATATTCTATTAGGGATTCTATTAAAAAACACGTCCAAGAACAAAAATCCCAAGGAAAAAAGATAGTTGGCTACGGTTCCCCAGCCAAAGCTACAACCCTTCTAAACTTTTGTGGAATAACAAATAATGAAATAGAATTCATAATCGATGACAATCCATTAAAACAAGGCCTTACAGTTCCAGGCGTGCGTATACCAATAAAAGGCAACTCAGCACTATCTGAAAGCCACCCAGATAACATAATGATACTAGCTTGGAACTTCGCGGATGAAATAATGAAGAACAACGCACATCACCAAGCTAATGGAACAAAATTTATCGTTCCCTTGCCAGAACCTAGGGTTCTTTAACTTTCATTAATTCTAATCCTTCGCGCAAGTTATGCATCTCTATTCCCTCTGCCTTCGCCTTATTGGTATTAAGCACAACTCCAATTCTTCTAATATCAGAATTCCAATCCCTGTCCTTTACTTCTATAAGAGATTCATCAAAGTTAAACACACGAGCAATAAGTAATGCAGTATCATACAAGCTATCTACCTTATCCCCACAAACATGATATACACCCTTAGCATCTTGCTGAACTAACTGTAACATGGCCTTACTCATATCATTTACGAGTGTAGGATTTCCAGGCGTATCTCTTGGCGCCTTAATTTGTTCGCCAGCTCTCAAAGAACGGATAACAAATGGAATAAACTTTTTAGCTTCAACATCTAAATCATAAAAGCGAGCACTTCTTAATATTAAATGATCTGCCAACTTAGAAACTTCGCCTTCAGCCCTAATCTTACTTTTCCCATAAACAGTATATCCATCTTTCTCATCTGTTTCTACATATTCCTCTTTATCTCCAGAAAACACAGCATCTGTGGACATGAAAACTACCTTCCTATCAGCACAAGAAGAACACACATTTTTCACACCTTCATAATTCACGTGCATACACATCTCAGGATCCTTCTCACAAAGAGCAACATTAGTAATCGCAGAACATAGTAAAACAATTTGCGGATCCTCTTTCTTAATAAATTCCCTTACCTCTTCAGAATTAGTAATATCTAGCTCTTTTTGTTCCTCGGTTCCGTCACCGTGCTGCGTTCCAACCACCTCATAATTTGCAGAAAAATCCTTTATCAACTCACTCCCAAGAGCCCCACTCGCTCCAATTATAAGCACTTTTCTCTTCTCAATATCCATGAAAAATAGATCACAATAAGGCTTAAATACCCTTTCCCCTCCAAGAAAGCATGCAAAGAACAGGAGCCCAAATATATCTGCATCCAGATGAACCCTTGCCAGCGGACTGGCTTAAACCCACACTGACAGGCCAAGACTTCTCAGAAATCTTACCAATAGCAGATATGGGGTGGATAAGAGAAGATTGGAAAGTTAAGCTAGAAAAAGCTATCGTTAAAGCAAGAGGGGAAGCTGAAGCTAGAGGTGAAGAATATGACGAGAGCAAACCTCCTATTTGGTTTAAAGAAAGAGGAAATACAGCACTTCATGACACTAAAGAAAGGCAAGCTCCAGTCTTTCACACAACAGATTTCAGAGTATACAACGCTATTTCCAATAACCATGATCAGCTGTCAGATAGGGCTCAGGACATGAGAGTAGGTGCAGTAGGAGTAGCATTATATACAAATGACGGAGGGCACGTTTTAATCCAAAGACGTTACGATAAGGCTTCACACGTTCCAGGATCATATGACTCTTCTGCTGCAGGTTTGGCTGAACCCAACGGAGGCACGATAGACTTCAAAGCAACAGCACTAGAGAAGCTAAGACTAGAACTAAAGGTTGAAGAATCAGACCTATCAGATTTTTCCTTTACCGGGTTACACAGCGTAGGCGGAAATGATTATAGCGGAATGGCTACATTCTCAGCGAGATCAAACCTCAATTTAACTGAACTGGATGAGAGAGCAGACTCTACATTAAAATATAAGGGAGAGAAATTAGATTATGCAATAATTAGAACTAGGACAGTTCCAGGATTCATAAGAAATAACTACACTCATGGCGGCCCAGATAAGGTCTGTCCGGATGGCGCAATGACTCTGGCAGCCTCGCTTCCTCAAGACCTATATGAGGATACACTTAAACGTCTAAAAGGAGAAGGCGTTAAGATAGAAAAAGGAACATTAGATGATGGATTTTTCTTGAAGGAAGGCCATACTAGGGAAGATTATGAGAGGGCGGCTAATACGAGAAGACTATGGAGAGAACACCATGATGAAGAACAGTCTGATCCAAATACTTACAGGGTTCGTTAAAAATAATTTCTTGTAAGAACCTTTATTAAGCATATTTTTCTCGAGCTATAATGGCAAAGAAACCTGTTAAAAAAAAGGCAAAAATTCCAAGAAAGTGGGAGGTTACAGTAATAATTGCAGCCTGGAACGAGGCTCATCGTATTACTAAATCAATTCTTTCTTTATTAGATCAATCGTTAAAAGTAAAGGAAATCATAGTAGTAGACGATGGCTCAACTGATAAAACGCGCGAGGTAGTTAAGCAAATTGGAAAGAAGCACAAGCAAGTAAAGCTGTTAACACAAAACAGGAAAGGACCAGGAGCAGCTAAGAACCTTGCCGTTAAACAAGCAAAAGGAAACTTACTCGTCTTCTCAGACGCAGACGAGTTCCCAAAACATGATTATATCGAAAAGCTAACAGAACACATTCGTAAAGGAAAAGCACAATCTGCAGCTGGGGCATGGGTTCTAGCATATCCGAAGAATCCGTGGGCGCGTTCCCGCTTTAAAGACACATACAAGCTGAGACCACATGGCGTTCACTCTAAGGTCTTCCGCGCCATTCCTAAATCTTTGTTTAAAGAGCTCGGCGGATACGATACAAGTAAAGGCCACTCCGATGACAGGCTTGGCTCTGATTTGAAGAGGCATCAACGCGATGACGCTGTCTTTTACCATGATGTAGACTCCAACGTTAAAGAGTTGTACAGAAAAAGAAAATGGATTGGCCGTTCAGTAATCGCAAGCCCAAAGAGCAAAAAGTTTTACTTCAAACTTATTGCCGCTCTTATTTACCTGCTTGTAGTGATGGATTCACTCTTATTCTCTTGGAAGTTGTTCATCGTGTTAATAGCAATAATTCCAGCTCTAATCTTTCTAGAAGCCTTGGAAAAAGTGTTCTTTTATAGAGATATTAGGCTCATAATCTATTATCCTGCGTATGTCTTGCTAATCACGGGAGCAATGACCCTAGGCTTCATCAAAGAGCTATTTTCTCGTATGGGTCTAGTAAAATCGTATGGATGATATACAAATATTTAAAAATGCCTTTTGCACATCTATTTTATGGACAATTTAAACTACCCCTCATCTCTGGATCAAGTAAAGCTAGATTCTTTAATCAAAGATAAGATAGTTCTTATAACTGGAGGTTCAGGAGCCCTTGGAAATGCATTAATTAAGCGCCTTCTTTCTCTAAATCCAAAATCTATTAGAGTCTTTAGCAGAGATGAAAAGTTACAGGACATGACAAGACAGAGATTTCCAGATACACGTTGTAACTATGTTTTAGGTGATGTGCGCGACTATCACTCTGTTCGTGATGCAGTACGCGGAGCAGATATAGTAATTCACGCAGCAGCTTTCAAATATCTTGATATTGCTGAAAAACAAGTTACTGAATGTCTAAAGTCAAATGTTGTAGGAACAATAAACGTGATTGCTGCAGTTAAAGATGAGAAAAATGTGGAGACTTGCATAGCCATATCAACAGATAAGGCAGCATCCCCGATAAATGTTTATGGAATGTCCAAAGCTTTAATGGAATCTCTATTCAGAGAAGCAGAATCCACAAAAGCAGATATTAAAACAAAGTTCGTTACTGTTCGCTATGGAAATGTATTAATGACAACAGGCTCTGTTGTTCCTATTTGGAAAAAAGCATATGAAGAGAACAAAGAAATAAAAGTTACAAATCCCAATATGACCCGTTTCTTCTTTACACTTGATGACTCTATCAACCTTATCTTTTACGGATTAACACACGGTATTGGAGGCGACATAATCTCAACAAAAATGCCTCACGTTTTACTTGGCGATTTAGCAAAAATGATGAGTGGAGGCCGCGTCCCTGTAAAAATTATTGGTGAGCGCCCAGGAGAAAAGCTACACGAATGCCTAATAGCAGACTTCGAGTGTAAGGATACAATAGATGTAGGTCAAAACTTCGTAATCAGAAAACATTCTGGAATTGGAGAAACACACCCTCAAGGAGTTAAACAAAGCTTCACATCAGATCAATCTTACCGCTTGTCAGAGCATGAAGCCCTGGAGTTACTCAGAGGCGTAGGTGCTTTCGGCTCTTTAAGCAGAGCTATTTAACTTTTAATAGAGCCTCTCCAGCTCTAATAACTTGTTCTGTACTTATCTCTTTCAAACAATTATAATTATTTGGCAACGGCAACTTACGCAAACTCTTATAATACGGGCCCTTATCTATTAGGATTCTGTGCCTCTTATCATTCATTGGCCAAGCACCGACACTCTTAGGCACGCTAGGACCCATAAGCTCAACAATCTTTGCATTAACAGGCCCTTGATAGGCAATATGAACCATTGCAGTATCTGTAGCTATCAACAGGCTGCTTTTCTTCAACAAAACAGCTCCCTCTCTAATAGACAAAAGACCACACGCACTTACTATCTTATTCTTATTACGCATCCTCTTCTTAATTTCTTTAAACAAAAGATCCTCATCCTTTGTTCCTGTTACCACAACCTTATACCCCTTATTAGAGAAGTGGTCTGCTACTTCTGCATAGCGATCCAGGTTCCACAAATGAGGGGCCCACTTCTCCTTCTTTAAACTTTCAACTACAAACTTCCCCCCAGGATGAATAACAACATAATTTTTTATTTTATTTTTTTTCAAAAACTTATCTGTTTTTTGCTCTTGCTTCTTAGTTAGATAAAGGAAAGGTTTCATTTCCTTAAACTTATATCCAAGCTCTCCAAACATTTCATACCTTCCAACAGCCATAGGCTTGCTAATTAACCTATAGCTCTTTCTTGTAAATCCAAAATTTTCCTTCTTTAAGAATTTACGATAGTTATAGCGAGTTCTTCCGATCCTATATGGAATAAATTTTAGATCGCTAACTTGCAATCTACCCCCATCACTCTGTAGAATGACTGCATCAAACTTTTTTTCTTTCAACTTCTTCAAAGTTTCTTTACCCTTAAACTCAATTTCTTCAACCTTTTGCAAACCGCCAAACTGTTTCAATGTCTGCTTATCAGACAACAATGAAACTTGCACTTTTGGATATTGCCTCTTAAAATCGTTCAACACTCCTAAACTTACAAAATCTCCTCCAACATTGCCCCTCTCTTGATTTATTAGAACAAATAGCAATTTCTTTATCTTATTTCTTCTTATAATGGTAAACTTAGCCCCATCTAATAAGAGCCACATAAGTAAGTTTACAATTAACAAACCTTTTCTACTTGCCTGTGTCAGCAAGGTTTTAAGCCTTCTACTCATATTTAACATCTAGATTCGAGAAAAAATCGGTTAATAAACCTTTTTCATTAAAGAAATAACTAGCAACAATCTAAGAAGTTATATACACTCAACCATAATTAACTATAAATATTGCTAAAAAAGTAGAACTTACATGGAGAATACTCACACTTTTGAGTTTTGGAGTTATTTAAACTATCTTTCTCCTGAGGAAATTTTCCTTCAAGATCTTCCGGGTTCTTCTAGCCTTGAAGAAAGTGAATTAGAGGTAAAAATTAAAGGATCTGACGTGTCTCTGGGGGAAAGAGTATTACAGGATTGGGGCAATGCTATGGAGGTGAATCCTCAAATGACAAACAAGAAGACTTCTATTTTGAGAACTATTTCTCCAGATGGAAGAGAAATTAAAAGATGTGATTCAGATTATATGTCTGCTTTCTGGATAAAGAAGAATTTACCTGAGGTAGATGTTTCACAACAAAGAGAATTTATTAGAAATAAATTTTCCCCTCTTGGATTAGGAGTAGTAACTATAACTTCTGATGGATATGTTCTTATTGAAAAGAGGCCACCAAATGTTGCAGCCCCGGGAATGTTATTAGCCTATCCTTGCGGCGGAATTGACGAAAGACAGGAAAATCTTGTAGGGGCGGTGAATTCTGAATTCAGGGGTGAACTTGGCTTTGAAGCATTTGATGACGAAAATAGACTTAATGATAATATTGGAAATATTTATTCATTAGGAATCATAAGAGAAAGTGCTGAAAATATCCCCCTATATACTTTCTTTGCAAGTATAAATAAACCATCCACAGAAATAAAATCTACTAAGGAAATAAAGCAAGTGTTTCTCTTTCCCGCTAATCCAAGAAAGTTGGTAGATGAACTTCCAAGATTATACTCTCCGAGAGTAACTGGTGAAGGAATTGAAGGAATGTGTGTTCCAAATACTTTAGCAATGATTGGTTTATACGTCAAAGATAAGGGTGGAGAAAGATTATTTGGAGAATACATGGATAGAATCTCGCAAACGGCAGAAACCCAGGGAATTGAAATAGATACTATAGAACACACACCAAGAACCAACCCCTTTCAATAATTAGTTATCAATACTATTCAGAAATTCTTCTGCTTCTTTTAATGATTCAGGCAATCCAGTGTCTACCCAAAATCCTTCTAAAATCCTAAAATCCATTTCTCCTAACCCAATATAATTATTTTTGGATTTAGCAAGTTCAATTTCACCCCTTACTGACTTTTCAGTTCCTCTAATAAAGTCAAATATTTTATTATCATAAAGATAAAAGCCAGTAACTGCATAATTTGATTTCGGATTCTCAGGTTTTTCTTCTATATCTGTAACCCTCCCATCCATAACCTCTGCTACAAGATATTTATTAGCACGAGGGGTTTCCTTCAAATAAACTCTTGCCCCTTTTTCAAAGTCAGATATGTCAAGATCATCTTCAAAGATATTATCACAGACAGATACTGCAATATTTCCACCAGAAGCAAATTCTTCTGCTAGTGCAAGAGCATGACCCATTCCCTTGGGCTCATCCTGAATTGCATAACTCAAATTTAACCCAATTTTTTCTCCATTCCCTAAGACATTCTTGGTATTTTCTAGCTGACTAGGGCTAACAATTAAAAGAACATCATTTATCTTTAATTTCTTAAAATATTCTAAAGGATAGAAAACCATGGCCTTTCCCTTTAAAGGAACTAGATGCTTACCAATCCCCTCAGTTAGATTGCCTAGCCTTTTACCCCTTCCTCCAGCAAGAATAACTCCTTTCATTCTAATAAAACCAATTACATCCTATAAAAATTTATGCTCTCCAGTGCCCCTAAATTTGCAGGTTAAACCTTTTTTGCTAAGTATTTAAGCCCTCTTCTTCCAATAATATGTGCTCTTTGTAAAATCAGAGGGCTCCTTGTACTCCAATCACCACAAGTAGTATATATCTTTTTAAAATGCCTCTTATGCTTTTTCAAAACTTTTTTCAAGCTAACATAATAATTAGGATCTAATGAGCCAAGATCTCTGACCATCTTTAATCCACCCTTCTTAATGTCAGCACTGTTTTTAGATACATGATAGATATGCATTGGAATTGAATAAACTCCCAATCCCTTTCTCAAACACTGCAAACAATATTCCACAACATATAAATGCCAATCACCGCAAACCCTTTCGTCAAACTTTACTTCTTTAAAAACAGATTTTGGCACAATTAATAAACATTCATCTAATGTTTGAACTCTCTCTGGTTTGCTAATTTCATTTCCCCACTCCCAATTTCTAGGAGGAACCTTATGAGTAACTATATTTCTCCCTCTTTCTCTGTTATTAGCACCATTTTTTGACATCCCTATAACTCCAGCAGCTCCCCAATTTTTCATAGAATCTAAGATTTTCTCACTATCTCTCAACCAAGTATTTGATGTAAGCTCTACATCAAGGTGCATAAACATGAGGTACTTTCCATTTGCCTTAGCCCCACCATAATTAAGCGCACTTAACCCAGAATTAAACTCTTTCTTATTTTTGTCAATAACAATTAGCTCATACTTTCCTTTTTGCTTTTTCAAACTTTTCAACAAAACAGAATTAAGATATTGCTCCTTTTTATGATAGAAAATTACAATAGAGATCATTCTAAAAACAAAATAAGCTCTATTTTAAAGATTATTGCACTTACAAGAAGTTACGATCCATAGTTTCATCAGGGTGATTAACAAAGTGGAAAAGTTTGTTAACCTCATGTAACTTACATGCAAACTGACACTTTTCGGCATAATCAACCCCTCTAGTGTGTTCTATTGCTCTTTGTCTCTTTTCAGAGGCCCATATTTCTTTAAAGGAAGAGTCATGTATATTTCCAAAGGTAAAATCATCATTTCTTGGATGGTACATACAAACCTGTACCTCTCCAGTCGCATGAAGAACAGGCTCAAGATAATGTCCTTCACATGTGCTCTTAGGAAATCCATCATTGGCCTTTATATCTTTAACCTTATCATGGCTAAAACTCACTCCGGGAGCACCCCTAACACTATCCAAATATTCCCAGGACTCTTCATTAATCAACGGAACCTCACCTTTAAAATACCTAGGCAAAATAGGTCTAAATTGTAGATAATCCGCGGGCTTTTCAGCAACAAACCACTCATACAAGCCCTTAACCTCCTTCAACTTTAAATTATCTCCAAGGTTGCAGTTAATCCCAACTCTAACAGGAGTGTCCTTTAATGCAGCAATATTCTCTAAAACTTCAGGAACTCCATCCCTCTTCTTATGAAACTTATAATTATCTCTATCTAAGGTATCTAATGAAAATCTAGCCCATTGCATGCTTTCACCCATTACATCATTATACTCCTTCTTATAAATGCCATCAGTCATTATTCCAAGATCTACGCCAGTAGCCTTTGCAGATTTAACAGCCTTTACAAACTCACGATAAAACGTAGGCTCTCCACCTCCTGAAAAAGTTAAGGCCTTGCCCCCCATTTCCGCAAAATCTTCAAAAAATCTTTCAAGAGCGCCTATCTCCAACTCTTCAGTTCCCCTAGAATTCTCACTAATGCACCAACTACAACGCAAATTACATCTATTGGTTGGATTAATCTCCATAAAAACAGGCCCATCAACATCACCAGTCTGCAAGTATTGTGCTAAAACAGGAAGATGAAGCAAAACCTTGGCCTGAGTACCAAAAGGATTATCTCCTTGCATCTCTTTATCCATATACCTTCTCTGGCCATCCTCAGCACCTCCTGAGCTTTCAGCAGGAATATTTCTACTTAACCCTTCTTCACCATCTTCAATCACCTCAAGTTTCACAATGTCTATCCTCTTCCCTATACCAGGCTATAGTTCTCCTTATCCCTTCCCTTATATTAACTTTTGGTTCCCAACCTAAACCTCTCAACATGCTATTATCACACCAAAAATCATCAATTCCACTAGCTTTATGAAATTTAGGAGGAGAGATAGGATTAATTGTCCCACCACCAGCTTCTTCGATCATAGTATCAACCATTGTTTTAAATTTAGTGCCCTCTCCACGGCCGACATAATATACTTGTCCGCTCTCACCCTTATCTGCAATAGTTAACAGACCAGAAACAGCATCATCAACATAAATATAATCTCTACTTATTATTCCATTATCGTATAGATTAATCACCCCTCCACCTATAGCAGTGCCAATCATTCTATTAAACGCAGCCTTTTTGTTATTATCTCTCTGCTCTCTAGGACCAAATACGTTAGTTAGTCTAGCAATGACAACATCTGCGCTTTCAATTTTCTCAGTTTCCTTATTGGCAAGGTAAACTTTACAAAAATGCTCTGCAGCAAGCTTTGTTGCAGGATACAAACCTAGTGGGTTACACGGAGATTCAGGACCAACAGGCAACTCATCAACATTTCCATTAACGAAGAAGGTACTTGGA